>Ga0209454_1005015_pt1 | contig 10058 bp, 13 predicted proteins | sample WorMetHERISLAND1_2_FD_187400 | JGI IMG/M metagenome (GOLD analysis project Ga0209454, IMG submission 187400) | Marine gutless worms symbiont microbial communities from Max Planck institute for Marine Microbiology, Germany - Olavius geniculatus... | ecosystem: Host-associated > Annelida >... | reverse complement strand
ACCCTGCAGGAGTTAAGCTACGCTGCCCTAGATAGGCAGCGGTGGGCAGCGATAGTAAAAATGGCGTCAGACACCAACGGGCATTGAGCCCACGGTTGTCGATGATGATGATGAGTTGAAAAACGAAACAACTGGATGAAATGTTAGCCAAAGTGCCAAAAATGTGAACAAAATGTGTTTTTGTGCATTATTTAGATCGAGTAATAATACGCCTTGGGTAAAATGCAATATTTCGTTGGTTCTACTTTCCCCAGGTAGTGCAGAAACAGACACTGGGTGAGGTGGGAAACTACATTATAATTTGATGGCCAGTTGTCTCCGGAATATTCTTACTAAAAAGTGTTAAAATCTGGTAATCCTTCTTTAAGTGACAATTGAAAATGCTCGGGATGTTTTTTGAGACACAGTGTAGTTTATCAAGTAATGAGTGAAAGTATTTGGTATGAAATAATACTGCCAGTTCAAATACAACTGTTACTTGAACTGGATGTAAAATAGCTTAAAAGCCATGGTAGACGTAGTGAAAATGAGCTGTCTTGTGTTATGCTGGTGTTGCAGACTTCGGCTGCTGGGTCTGCCGTAGGCAGCAGTGGTTTGTCCGGGTCATTACGAGGTAGCAGCAACACGCAGTCCGTGTCCAGTAAACCGAGCATTTACTCTAGACCCAGTGCCACATTCCAAACCCCTGCTAGCTACTCCATGTCTGGCTCCTTCCAGCAGTCTCGTGGCCAGTATTCCTACCCTAGGTCTACTGTGCCAGCGCTCGGGTCCTATCAGTCATATACCGCAGCCAGTAAGTCATCGTCATTTAGCCAGCCAGCTGGCCGTGGCTCATATTCAGTGGCTGGCACTGATGACTATTCATCCTATGGTCAGCCTGGTGGCTATGATGCCAGCTATCAGCAAAACACTGCTGCTGCTGCCTCCACTTACGATGACAACTATGATACATCCGACAGCTACTATGGGCAGACTGAGACTGGATATGACACTGGTGACTATGGTGGCTACTCATCCTATAATTACCCAGGAGGTGATTATGATGATAATTCGTACACGGATTATAACACATCTACCACGGCTGGCTCGTACGTGCCTGGTGCTGGTGGCTCTTTCGGTAAGCCGGCATTGTACTCCGGTAATGCCGGACCTTCAACAGCCAGGGCCAGTAACTTTGCCACTGGGCCAAGTCTTCAGAAGCCTCCCTTATTGACAGATGAGTACTACACTTCATCCAGTAAACCCAACATGTACACTGGCTATGGCGGGACTGGAGACAGTTGGTCGGAGAATTGGTCAAACCAGCAGCAGCAGGAGGGGGGGGAGGAGGAGGACTACTATGGCTACAGTGAGACCGGAGCTGAGGCGGGGTATGATAATTATGGTGACACAGCCGGTGGGTATGATGACTATGATAGCTCATATGCAGGTTGTCCCGCTGATGAGGGTTATGATGTATCGTCCTCATCATACTACGATTCCGCATCCAACAATGGTGGTGGTGGTGACAGTTGGTCTGCTGGTCCATCTGGATATGGCATGGTTGGAAGAGGATCTTATTCTGGTACTATTCCAGGACTTTCACAGACAGCCAGTGGTGGTCCATCTCGAGGTGGTTCATCTGGCTATCAGAGTCGCTACGGAACTCCGAGATTCCAGGGTCAAACTGTTGGTGGCACAGGATTTCAGGCAGGTCGTGGTGGTAGACTGCTGTCTTCACCATATGGTGCTGCCATTTCTGAGGCAGAACCCCGTAGTGGTGGTGGCGGCACATCCTATACCAGCCCCAACTCAGTTGCTACTGGTTTCACACGTGGCGGTAGCACTGCAACCTGCACTGCAACTCAGACGTTTGGTACTGGAGGTTACCCTTGTGGTGGTAGCACCTCTGCAAAAACCAGCACCACAGTCTCACAGCGAGCTCCTCGGGTTGATGGGTTTACCTCATTCAGTGCAGGTGCAGGCAGCAGTCTGCTAGGTGATCCTGAGTCATCGGACAACACATCGGCATCACAGTATAGCCAGTTTACTGAAAGTTGGCCTTCACACCAATCCGACGAGATTCCCGGGATACTAGACAGTGAGTACTCCACTACTAGTTTACGATGGTCTGGGCAGACAGCAGGCACAACAGACCCTCAGCAGTTTGCCACTGGCTCACGCTGGTCTGATCCAAAACCTGGATTGCTGGAAATGCAGTACTCTGACAGTGGTTCACAATGGTCTAAACAGAAAACTGGCACTTCAGAGCCTCAGCAGCCTACCACTGGCTTGCACTGGTCTGAACAAAAACCTGGAATACCTGGATTGCTGGACATTCAATACTCTACCAGTAGTTCACGATGGTCTGAACAGAAACCTAGCACTGCTGTCCCTCAGCAGTGTGCCACTGGCTCACGCTGGTCCGATCCAAAACCTGGATTACTAGACAGTACTTCACGATGGACAGAACAGAAACCCAGCACTGCAGTCTCTCAGCAATCTACTACTGGTTCACACTGGTCAGATCAGGGACAGCCTGGAATACCTGGCATACTAGACACCCAGTTTTCTACCACCAGCTCACTGTGGTCCGATGAGAAACCTGACATGTCAGACGAACAGTACTCCACTCAGTTTGGTGAGAGCTCTCGTTCCAGGCAGGCTGACTACACCCAGGGTAAAGCCGAGACAACTCCAACCACGCGAAGTTCGGATTATAGCGGCTCTCGCTCGACCACACGTAGTTTGGACTACAGTGCCACCACTCCAGTGACGATGCAAAGTTTACAACTGACTGCCAGCTCTCATGTTGTTACCACACAGAGTTCAACAGGTGCCCCACAAGTGTTTGACTACGGACACCAGGACTGTGATGAGGATCAGGCCATGCGGTCGTCGGACCGTTCCTACTACCTGGCAAACATCAACACAGCAAGACCGCCGGCAAAGAGAAAGTCATCACCGAGTCCAGAACACAGAAGATTTGAATCTGGATCATCCATGAGGCGAGATTGGCGGAAGTCCGGTGATGACATGAGTTCACGAAGACATGAGACGAGAGAACACAGTCAGAACGTGGCAGGAAGAAGGAGGTCAAGAGACGACCGAGAGGATACACGCGATCGTGGCAGAACTTCAACATCTTACACTTCTGAGAAGACATCAACATCATCATCATCTGGTAGACAGAGTAGTTTAGTTGGCCACGGTCGGCCGGCACACGATAGATGGTCAGCGACAGAGCCTGGAGGTGGCAGCAGTTCAAGAAGTTCAAGTACTGGTGGGAGAAGTTTTGATCCAGTGAAGACTAGTGCAGCTGCTGTGGTGAAGATTCCTGGTTTAATGGATGACGTTGTGACTACCGTGAGCTCTGCTAAGTCAGCACAGGTGAAGTAGTTGTTGGCGCTGCTTGTCTGTTGATTTTAGCATGTTTTTTATGAGGTATTGTATTTTTTGTTACATTACATACATGTTGCAGGACTGTCTTTATTGCTTATTAACTCCATCAGAGAAGTTGGTAACTGGGTATCGATGTTTATAGACAAGTCCGTTTGTCTGTCCACAGCATTATTAATCAAAAACTAATGAATGGATTTTTATGGTGTTTTTTTGGGGGGGGGGGCGAATTTGCAGTGTGCATGTCTCGTATAACAAGTGCTTACTTTTTTCTGACAATGTAGAATCTCATGAGATTAATAGTATTCTGTTATAACATTGCACTTTTGGCTCATGCAGTGTCTGTGTCAGTCTATATCCTGTTACTGTGTTGGTTGTATTAGCTGAAGATAAGCAGTTCTAATTAAAATTGTCAAGAATATTGTAGATTGAATGGCTTTTTGTAGGGAACCCATCTCATAGCTGTGAGGTGTCACCTGCTATTTGTTATAACAGTGTTACCACCCAGTACTAGTGAATGTGCTCTACCTCAACCCCAGCCAGACATGCCGATGTTGGATTTACCTACCTGGACGGTTGGAAGGCTGAGTTAAGCTTGGTATAGTGTTTTAATCCAGCCTTCTGGCAGCAGTGCCAGAGTAAACTTTGATTAGATTTGATATACATCGTACATGTGTGTTGTAGACAACATCGATGACGTCATCATCAGTCAAAGCAGTCAGTTCAGCCAGCAGTCAGGGTCGCAGTAGTTCATCCAGTTCAGAGTTTTTGCCACCACTTTCGTCCCGCACATTCCATTCATCTTCTGGTTTCGGATCACCATCCACCAGCTCTTCACTCAAGACCAGTACCACCTCGGCTGCTAAGACAACCACGACGAGCTCTGCAATGACTGTACACAGATACTCATCACCATCTTCTGGATCAAGAACCTCTGCTGGAGTGACAACCAGTTCACCAGCCATGATGACTTCTGGCTTACAAGGGTCGAGGTTTAGCAGCACACCTAGAACCACTGCATCGACATACATCGGGTATAGGACCACAACATCGAGTATTGTGAGCACGTCAGCACAGCGCTTTTCCACTCCATCCAGCTCTGGTAGACCACAGATGGCGAGTACATTTGCTACTTCGAGCAGTCAGAGGGTGTCCACACCAACTGGCATTAGAACAAGCTCTCCCAGCATGACTGCTGCATCCGGACAAAGGTTTACATCAGCTCCTTCTCGTCCTAGCTTTACTCCCATTTCATCAACACCACCACTGCTATCTAACCCTAGAGCTAGTACAGGTCCAAGAACTTCAACACCTTCAACTGAACTTCGACCCACAGCACTTGGTTCTGTTGTCACCTCCGGGCAGAGATTTCCGGGACCAGGTACATCAGCATCTGGAACAACGTCGGTGAGAGCTGGCATGTCCACTGCTGGTGTTGGCACAGGGTTTCGTCAGCCCACTGTGGTTACCTCTGCTCGGTCGACTGGTGCTCAGCTAACAACACCAACTGCAGTTGTGTCACCTACTGTTGTGTCTTCTGCTGTCAGGCAGAGAATGCCATTTACATCCAGTACTTTTACAGGTGCCAGAACCACTTTACCAGCCACAGTGTCTGCTACTGGACAAGGATCAAGGTTTACTAGTCCTTCTTGCACACCTAGAAGCACAACACCAACCATGGGACAGAGAATGTCGTCTATATCTGGCACTAATGGGGTCAGAACAAGTTCACCAACCATGACAACTCCTGGCGCTCAAGGATCAAGGTTTGCCAGTCCTTCTGGCACACCTCGAAGCACAACACCAACCATGGGACAGAGAATGCCATCCACATCTGGCACTGCAGGAGTTAGAACCTGTTCTCCAGCCACCGTGACTAGTGGTGGACAGTCGAGGTTTGCCAGCCCTTCTGGAATGCCTCAAAGCACTCTACCATCTACTGGACAACGAATGCCATCTACATATGGTACTGCTGGAGTTAGAGCTGGTTCACCAGTGATGGTGAGTGCTCAAGGACCAAGGTCTGCCAGTCCTTTTAGCACACTCAGAAGTACAACACCAACCACAGGTCAGAGAATGCCCACTACATCTGGCACTGGAATAAGTTCTGCCATAAGAACCAGTTCACCAGCCATGGTAAGTGCTCAAGGGCCAAGGTCTTCAAGTTCTTCTGGCACAGTTAGAAGCACAACACCAACCATAGGACAGAGAATGCCCACTACATCTGGCACAGGGATGAGTTCTGGAGTTAGAACTGGTTCACCAGCCATTGTAACTGCTAGTGGTCAAGGATCTAGGTTTACTAGTCCTTCTGGTATGCCTAGAAGCACTGTACCATCTGCTGGTCAGATAATGCCATCTACATCTGTCACTACTGGAGCCAGAACTAGTTCACCAGCCACTGTCATTGCTGCTGGACAAGCACCAAGGTTTGCCAGTCCTTCTGGCACACCTAGACCATCTGGTGCCACAATGACTTCTGGTGGAGTCCGAACTGGCTCACCAGCCACTGTCACTGCTGCTAGCCAAGGACCAAGATTTACAAGTCCTTCTAGCATGCCTCAAGACACAGTGCCATCTCCATCTGGCACTACTGGAGTCAGAACCACTTCGCCAGCTACTGTGACTGCCTCTGGACAAGGATCAAGGTTTACCAGTCCTTCTGGCACAGCTCGAGGCACTGTGCCATTTACTGGCCAGAGGCTGACAAGTCCAGCTGGCATCAGAACTAGCTCACCTAGTGTAGTTTCAATGACCTCAGCTCAGAGAATGAACACACCACAAGCCAGTACATCCTCTAGTGTCAGTGCAGCACAGAGGTTTGCAAGTCCTTCTATTGGAGTTCGAACTAGTTCACCCAGTGTGGTGACAACTTCTGGTCAGGGGCCACGATTTACCATCATGTCTTCTACGCCAAGACTGTCTACTCCAGGCACAGTTGGAGGGCAGCGGTTTGCCACTCCTTCTACGATGCCAAGAGCTACAACTCCAGATGGAACTGCTTCTGGACCAGCAGGCATTGCTGAAAAATCTGAACAGAGACTTTCAACTCCTCGAAGTGTCACTCCAGGTTCAGTGGTCAGACCTTGTTCACCCAGTGTCGTTGGAACATCAGCAAGGCCCGGAACTCCCAGCACACCTCGACCTGGTACTCCGACATTGGTGTCAAGTACAACTGCTGCTGGGCTGAAAACTGTCTCTCTAAGTGTAGTCGCAACTTCATCGCAGAGGCCCCCTGCACCTTCTAGCACACCACAAGTTTCAACACCAAGTACTGTGGTTCGACCCAGTATCCCAAGTCTGTTAGCAAGTTCCGGACAGAGGCAACCGCTTGCTGGAACACTTCGAGCTGTTACACCAAGTACCACTTCATCTGCTGGCATCAGAGCAAGTGCTGCGAATACAGCACAAATTTCAGGAGTTAGAGCCAATGCCCCTAGTGTAGTGGCAACTTCTGGACAACGACAGCTAGTTGCTGGAACACTACGAGTGACTACACCCACTACTGCTGTCAGAACCAGTGTTCCAAGTCCAGTGTCCAGTTCTGGTCAGAGGCAGCCAGTGCCTGGGACACCTCGAGCAAGTACACCGAGCTCTGTTACCAATACAACTCCATCTGCTGGCATTAGAGCCATTCCACCAAGTACAGGGCAGAGTTCATTGGTCAGAACCGGTGCTCCAAGTGTTGTGGCCAGTTCTGGTCAAAGAATGCCAGCACCAGGAACTCCTCGAGCAGGTACACCAGGTACTGCTGCTGCTGCCATTTCATCTTCCAGCATTCAAACTAGCGCTCCTGCTGTAGTGGTGACTTCTGGGCAGAGACTACCGGTTACTGGCACACCGCGAGCCAGTACACCGAGCACCATTCCTTCTGCCATCAGAACTCCAATACCAAGTCTGGTTGCCAGTTCAGGACAGAGACAACTGGTGCCAGGAACACCGCAAGCTGTTACACCAGTTACTGTTGCTAGCACCACTCCTGTTGTCGGAACTCCAATACCGAGTCTGGTTGCAAGTTCAGGACAAAGACAGGCCATTCCAGGAACACTGCGAGCTGGTACTCCAGGTACCATTGCTGGCACCACTCCTTCTAACACCAGAGCTACATCACCAAGTGTGGTTGCAAGCTCGGGACAAAGGTTACCATCGCCTGCTCGACCACCAATGTTTGGAGCTGTCGGTCAAAGGCATCCAGTGACAGGTAGACTGTTGACTCCAGTGCGGTCCACAGTGCAACCTGCTGTAACTAGTGCAGTCACTTCATCATCGACCTCAGCAGCTGGCGGGTAAGACTCTTCACTCTCAACTTACTAATCACATTATGTCATATCATATCACAATACTTGCTACAGCACCCCAGTGTGCAGTATTCAGAGTGAGGCTTAATGTCAGCTGTAGAATGTAGATGCCGGAAGTCTTTCATCACTGTTATCAACAGTTTAATTAAAGATCAAGTACTTGAACGTTTCTTGTGTGAGTCAGATTCATGATCGGAAGTGCTTTACAGTCTCAGAAGTGGCCTCTTATTGGAACGATCAATGTGAAAATTTGTCACTGTCATGATTCTAGTTTTGAGAGTGAAATGGTTCAAAATGTCTAAGCATTGCCATCCACATTTTTACTATATGACAGCTCATTTGTACACAGTGGTCCAGAACTTTGCACCCTTGACCTTAAGTTATGTGTCTACTGTCTAATGCACCCTGAATCGTTGGACATATTAAGGTCATCTTGTATCTATGTGTCCATTTATCCATTAGTCCATCTTTGGAGAAGATAGTGATCATAATTATTTTGGGCCAGTTTTTGGTCACGCTGCAAAATATGTCACACAGAGTCACTGCCAGTCAGTGAACCGTAAGTTATTCAGCATCTTTCACAGTGCGCAGGAAATTTGCATGAAATAATGCTCTGCATGTTTCATTATGTTGATATGGTAAAATTTGGTGAGCAGAAGACTAATGCTGATAAAGACAAAAGCAGATGCTGTTTGGGAAGCTTTACAGCATAAAGTTTGCAGAGAACTTGTCATCAGCCTGCATGAACTGTCATTGAAATTTGACTTTCAGAAAGTTTCATTTCTGTAGTGATTTGTGGTGTCCTGGTCACAGTTGGAAATGAATATTTTCTAGCTGGTTTTGTTTGTGAACTGCCATGAAACATTTCTTTCTCTATACTGAAAGTTCATTCTTGTTTGTGTTTTTGTCCAAATGAACAGGTTTTTACCAAAGATGGCTGAACACATTTTGTTACTGAAGTGGCCATTTATGCTCGTTCAAGCTGCCATTAAGCAATCCCGATATTTCTGTCATAAATTAATAGTCTGAGGTTGCTTCCAGGGATGTAAAATTTGGAGCACTGTGTACGTAAGGGCTGTTGTGTCCACCGAAACTGATTTTGACATGGTGCTCAGGACATTCGTTTCCAGACAATCTGTGCAGGCTCGGTGAAGTAATTAAATGGTTGCAGTTTTGAAGTCAGTGTGTTGAGCTGATGTTGGTTGGTAAAAGGCTGGTAGAAAGATGGAATGATGGATGGCTTGGTCGATCAGTAGTGAAAACATTGTGGAATTGATGGTTGAAACTGCAGTCAAATCAGCAGTGGCATGTTTCTGGCTAGAAGTGGCTTAACCATCATTTGTAGGCCCATTGCCAGACTTTTCTAAAGGGGGTGGGTTAACTCCACCCCATTGGCTTTTTGTTAATGTAGCTAGTCATTCTGGGGCTTCGCTGTAAGCTTTTCCAGTGAGGTCTGACATCGTCACCAAATCGCGTTTGGTAATGATGACATTTATAGCTATTTTTATGCAGTGTTTTTTGATTCTAGCTGATAAGGTGGGTGGAGGGGAAATGGGTTCAGTTGAAGCCATCACACCCCTTGTGGCTATGGGCTTTGTTTATACCAGTGAGGCAGAACAGGTTTTGGCCAATTTCGCCACCTTAAGCTTTGATGTTAATGTTTGGTGCATTTTTATGCAAAACCAATGAAAACAATTTATTTGTATTAGTTTGCTGACAGTCATTCAGTCAGGCTACTTGGAATGTTAGTTTGGGTGGGCTTCTGTTTTAATGCTTTTTATTATTTGCTTATTTTTTTGCCATGTGATTGAGCTTCGTTGGCTGATTGTGGTCAAACTTTGCCACATGATGGGAATTGTGTTCGATTTTATAATCAAGGTTCCAAAATTTGGGGTTCCCCCCCAAAAAAAATTAGGGCCCAAAACATGCAAAATTGGCACAATTTCGGACATATTCAGAGTTCGTTCACGAATATCTTCACAATCGATGGAGATATCTAAAAATTAGCAAACTATGTGATCATCTGCAATTCCTCCCGCATTTGGAGAAAGAAGTCTGGTGAACTTAGGTCCACTAACAACACAAATCTAGAGCTGGACAAATCAACTTTTTTGGAAGACTATATTCTGGCTGCTACAAAGATTTTACACGTGCTAGAGAATGACCATTGCTTGCTAGTGCACGTCCTACTTGGGACAGGCGTCTCTCCGGCAATTTTTTTTACAGTGAATGTTCAAAGATTGGCTCAAAATTCAGTGTGCTGGTATTAGCCTCAGTAACTTTGCAGCCAGGAGGCCTCATAAAACTTTGCTAAATGATGTGTTACAAGGTAGGCGTGAGAATTTGGGTACAGCTATTTGGGGGGGGCTCAACCCTTAAAAT
>Ga0209454_1005014_pt1 | contig 10060 bp, 3 predicted proteins | sample WorMetHERISLAND1_2_FD_187400 | JGI IMG/M metagenome (GOLD analysis project Ga0209454, IMG submission 187400) | Marine gutless worms symbiont microbial communities from Max Planck institute for Marine Microbiology, Germany - Olavius geniculatus... | ecosystem: Host-associated > Annelida >... | reverse complement strand
AATACATACTTAATTATGAACTAAACAATCAAATGTCAGAACAAATGCCAAGTATACTACTCACGTTAACAGTTTTAACACATTTGTAGCAATTTATTCTAACGATTTAACAAGAACAAAAAGCATAACATTAAAAACACATAAAACATTTTTTAAAGATTTAAAAAAACATAAAAACATGTTTTTTTATACTTTTATAAAAAAACATAAAAATGTTTTACATCTAAACTGTCAGTTGCTGCGACGCTACGGCGAATTAACGTGTCGTGCCTGATGTTTTCGGTTGCTTTAAACGTCGCGCAGCCAGCGGGCATAAGCCGGTGTCCCATTATATAATTCCCCTCCCAGAAAAGTCTCCCCAGCTGACAGTTTACCTGCAAAAATCCGCCCCGCCCGGCAGCCGCCGGGCGGGACGGATTTTACCGGTAAATTGTCGGCCGGGGGAAACTTTTTTGGGGGGATCCTATAACGGGGAGACTTTTTATGGGGCCGACGATATTTTAATAAGGGGAGACATATCAGATCCGTGATTATCTGTCCCCGGGCGGATTTTTCATGGGTAAGACATTTTAATGTGACACCGGCGTGCGTGTCTGCAGCGTGTGCACAGCAGCCGCTGCAGCAGCAGCGATGGCTGCTGCGTCGCTGCTGATGCAGTCATCTAGCTCTCTGGTATGACGGGTGTCGAACGCCAGACATCGACCGCCGTTTGTCAGTAGACACCGGCAACAGACAGCGCGTGCTTGCAGCAGTCGCATCAGGTGAGTCCTATATGACTAGATTCTTTCGCAGAATGTAACAAACGCCTCTGATTCGCCCGGGACACATGGCGCTATGTGTTTATTATAGTGTTCTGATTGAATATTTTTGCACTCGGTTGCGTGCACAGACGACGTCGCTGCTACCCTCTCAGCAACACATGCAACACTTGTGGCACCGCCCTGGTATTATGCTCACACTCCACTAGTTCGACGATTTTGTGGGCTGTTGAACAACAGGTGAACTCAGTCTTCCATCCCTCGGGGACATGTAAATGGAGTACCGGCTTGCCTGGGTGGGGATAGAAAGGGGCCATGCATGTTTGTGTGTGTTGGGTGGCATGTAACACTGTGATGCCATACGGCAGGTGACGCTCCGTAGTTTTGATACGGGTTCCTGTGATGAGTTATGTACACATCTTTAACATTTTGCAACTTTTACAGCAAGCTTTATTTGTCGTAGACATTCGATCTGTTTGTGGACTTATGTGTACTCCGTCAGCTTATAGCAAATCAAACTATGCAAAGCTTCGGTTTTAATCTGCACGCTTTTAGTTGCACTTTCAACTTTTCAAGATGCACCCGACGTGTTTCGTCTGAATTTTACCACATTTCGTTCATAGCCTTATCAGCGTTGGTTGACATATTGAACAATTAGGTGTCATTATTATTATGGCTTACTGTGCTGAGTATACTGGACACTGTATCATTTTCTAACAACAAAGTTCAACAAACTACAACAAGCTGTGTCTCACAAAACGTCCCACTTTTCGATTGTCCATATCTTTGCCAAATATTAACCAATTCTTAAACTTTTCCACCGGCACGTTTTCTGTACAGTTGGAAACAAACTAAATATTGAATATTCCATCACATCATAATTATGTCGCTACACTACATGTAATGTAATGAAAAATTAACAGTAATATGCAAAAACATGTTAGACAATGACAAACACTTCAAAACAAAATCGCGACAAATAATTTATATGATGCTAAACTGTACTAAATCTGTTATTGCGCATGTCTGATGTGTTGAATGGTTTATTTATTTTTGACTTTTTTGGTGTAGTAGGCCTACCAGTTTATCCACAGTGGTCATGTTTTTTCAGTACCTGTATGTTTGAATTTACCGCTTTCATGCATTTGGTCGGTGCTACCCATTTTTCAATTTTTTAGCAACGTGTCCAGTTTTTAATATTCGGTTTTGCTTGTTCGCCGGATCTGTATGAGTTTAGTGCAGAGATGCCGTGGATCAGTACTGAGGTTTTGGATGTCTCTCTTCTTCCATCGTCGTCTCTTTCCGTAATTGGTTTTCTTGGTGGCTTCCGAGTTTTTCCCGGCACGGAACGATCGGTCGGCGTATAGTGGATTACTTGTTGCAATAAGTCGATTCCAGCCTGCAATCGCTGAATCTGAAGAATGAAGATCAATCAGTCAATCAGTTTGTTTGCCTCTTCGTCTTTTTCCTGTACAGTGTAAGCATCCGGACATCGATCTGTAGCTTACTACATGTCGTGCTTGCGGAGTTTAGCTTCACAAAACTGTTTGTGGGTAATGTAGCAAGTGATTTAAGACCATCCCAAAAAGTATTCGCCCTAGCCTATGCATACTAACGTAAGGGTAAGGTTGGCATAGTTAGTTCGTGCTGCGAGTGAAACTTAAAAGAAATTTTGTGATTATGTAATACACGACACTTATGAAATGATGCCACATATTAAATTGCATCCGGCGAAATGGTCAGATGCAGAGATGTGCGTGCGTAGACTCCGATAGATCTACCAGTCATGCAGCCGGCGTGACGGACAATCAATTGGCGTGAATGCAGCAGCAGCAGCAGCAGCAGCAGTCGTAGACAAATGGAATTGCTTTGGTCGTGCGGCATGCAGCTGCCGCTCTTTTCATCATCGAAGGCGTAGACGATTGGACAGGAAATGAACGAAAGTGAGATCGTTTATAACACAGGCGCAGATTACACGACTGTGACATGTTTCCACCCACCCTGTTCTACGAGTAGTCACTTTTTAGCTGCTTATTTTCTACGCCGAGTGTGGAGGTAGGGCCGTTAGCCTAGCTTGTGACTCTCATCGCCCTATTTTTTGATGTTTAAGCCTAGACCAAGAGGGTTCTTATTTTTTGGTGAAAAAGCTGATGAGTTGTTGGTAACACGTAATATCTAGCTTTCATTCAGTCAACCGCAAAATACTAGGTTTACATACGGTGTTTCGTTTCTCGAGAAATGCGTCCAATTTTGCCATTTAACTTTGCAAAAGTTAGTGACTTGTGGCACATGGCACAGAGATAACCAAACCAAACTGTGCTGAGAATAGTTTTTACTTGAAAAAAGATTATAAATTAATGGAATAGTTTGCCGTCATGATATACTCGTATTGCTAGCTCAAGCTAAGATAATTGTTTCGAGGCTAATTTGGATAGTCATCGGTGTAATTCAGAGGCTCGTCAGAAATGCGATATTGCGAAAACCGGAAATCAAAAATCAATTAACAAACAGCTTTACAGAAAAAATGGAATAATTGAATACTTTTCAAAAAGTGGATAGCCGGAGGCCCGGATCGATACTATTATTGCTGATAGGATACGATGATGGCCATTAGTGTGCTACTGTCTGAGTTATTTTTCGCTTTGGTCAGTTTCTGTATGATTTGGTTTTTTTGGCACAGACTGTCTCAGTTCAGTACTAGTTACCGCACTACTGGAGTGGGTAAGCGAGCACGCAGTGCAAGCTTATACCATTCCAGACAGTGCGGTATCTTACGTAGGCTTAAACCACGCTTAAATGACCTATACTATACGCCCTTGTTTGCTTTTTTTCCGCACGACTGTAGCTGAAAATTGAGAATAAAGTACCTGTGCAAGCTAAGTGTGGTTTAAGTGCTGGGAATGTACATTGTTACGACTGACAAAGGAGGCATGTGGTATTGGTGTCGCAGATTTCCAGACACTGTAGACCTATGCGTAGCCTATCATTTGTGTGTGTCTGTGAAAGTGCGGCGTTCACTCGCAAGGCGGCGCTGTGTATCGATCGGTCAGTGCTTGAAGCCGTACTAGTCTCACAGTGGCGCCGCATGCCACTAATAATGCAGACAGCGACCACGTGACGCTCAATCCGACCACACGAAGACCGAACGCCGACGATTTCACCTTGAACGCGAGTTGCTGAAGCTGATGTAGCCATGGCAACGACGTGCATGCACGTCCATCCTCCTGAACTCAATCCCATCATTGTGTTCTTATACTCTGATTCACATATTTTGGCCGCGAATAGGCCTCTACGTATGTTAAATCACTCTCTGCAGTGGGATAAGTGAGTGTTAAACAGACATTAGTTTAACCGACACTTGTTCCACGGTTGTCTGTCGTTCGTTTGGTATATATGTCGCACTTAAGTGCAGCCGTATAGAGTACTAATAACCTGTTATCACTGCAGACACAGTGCTAAAGATGGAAAGTACGAGTGTTACCGTGGAATAATGCTACAGTTAGCAACGGAGTACACAACAGTGGTTCAGGCGTGGATAGGACTTTAGATGAGTCGTCAGGATCGGATTTATGATGTAGACTTACGATGCGCCATTTGAACTCGGAAACTATAGCAAGCAAGCTGTCAGTTGTCAGTTCAACCTAGCACACGAACTGAGAGAACTACAACTAGGCCTATTTTAAACGGAAGCGAAACAAGAAATGCGAAGCGCAGCGGGATGTAGAAAATTAAAAAATCAAAAAACGGTTTAGTACATTGGCAGAGATATGAGCCTGCGATCAAAATAACTATTAGCTCGAGAAAGGAAGACCGGTGTCGGACACCAGCAGTTTGAAAGTTTCGTTACCGACGGTTAGAAGGCTAACGAGTGGCCGTGTTTCACCGCGCAATCGCACGTAGTACAGCCACCATAAGTTGTCCATTTGTCCGTTCGTTCGTCTGTTTATCTGTCTGTCTTCAGCGTCGATGTATGGCCTACCGTGGCCATATAGATTGATCTAGTTGATAGGCAATTAGATTGGAGTCTTTGTTTTTCGAAGTTCCATGCAGCATTACGGTATTACATCAGAGGAAGACACGCGCCAGGAATACGTCGCCCGCGCAGTATTTTAGTAACGTTTGACGTCACGTCACCTGCAAGTACAGTTTTAAGCGTATGCTAAGCACATCGCGCGGTGTTAGCTACAACAGTAGGGCGATGTGGTAAGATGCTTACAGAGCGAATGAAATGAAATGAAGTGAAAGTCGGAGCGCGCGACTTTTATTTCAATTCAGTTCAGTTCATTTTTTTTCTGTTGCTCTGTACACACCTGTATGTTTCAGCAGTTTCGGCAACAGCCATGTCAAGACAGCGCTGCACTGTAGATAACATTTACTTATCACTGCATGTAAATACACACACCGGGTGGGTCTGTCCCTATGAGATGAAGCTCTGAGCACGCAAACGTTGGTCGGAAGTGTCGGCGGCATAGAGCGATCAGCTAATAGCCGCATTGATCGGCCTCCGTCCACTAGCAGCAGCCGCTGTAGCCATTCTGACTGACCAGCAGGTCATAGTCACGTCATCATTCAGCGTGAATACTAATGACGCCGCCTCCATCACGTCTGTGATTCGTCTGCGTCTGTGTTATCTGGCAGATCGCCAGTGCTCGTTTATCATAGCGTTCTGATTTCGATGCGATACGACGAACAGTAGGCTACAAACGTCTGTTCGCCGACAACTGCATCCATCATAAAAAGGACAAGAAAATCATAATATCTATAAAAAAATAAAAATTGCAGAACTCACACAGCATACAAAACAGTAGAAGTTACAGATAAAAAGTTGTATAACAGTCTCACATTACACAGTTAAGAAACGCAAGCACCTGTAACAGCTAGGCCTATAGCCTACTAAGTTTTATGTGATTCAATTACCGATCTGTCGATTTAATTTTGCACCAGCGTTTAACAAAGCACGATCATTTGTTTTCTCTGTTTTATCATATGTACCGCCCGTTAAATTTGGGAAGGCAAAAACGTCCAAAATTTGTTTTTCTCTAGTTGTAAAAACATTTTAATAGAGTTTTAGTGCTATATGTTTCCATAATGAGCTAAATACTAGTCAAATCTCACTTTTTACCCCCAGTTTCACCCGTCGAGCCATTCAAAGGTTTTGCTAAATTTTTTTCAGATTTTGTTTACGGTAATATAATTTATTAAAACAAAACTCCACAGGAACTTAGACTCCCTGGACATCGTCTGATTAACCTTGTGCTGTTGGTCAGTACAGTGTAGTCGCTTTGCTGTGTGTGACGGTGTGTGGTCTAACCATTGCACGACCTGTCTGAGTGGTCCGTCAAATTGTCTGCCTTAAGGTGCGTTCAGAGTGACAGAGTGAAATGAAATGTAAACTGCGTGTTTCTGCTTTAGTTCAGTTTATTTTTGTTGCTCTCTACGTGCCTTTACGCGTGCACATTTACAATTGTCGACACCGGCGACACGTTCAATATCCGTCGCCCCGGGCGGGCTTCTCTCTCATCTATCTCGCCATTTCATATGAGATTTGGACGCCTCTTTCCCCTTCCCTGCTGCTGTTGGCAGATTGCGTTTATTTGAAAGATAGAAGTCAAAAGTCGTTGATTTGCGGCTTGTTACGTAGGATTACTTCGCCGCTAGCATACAGTTGGTCACACACACCCACTCTGCAAACTATATGCATCTTAACTACAACCACAGCGTTGTGTTACGCATGACCCTGCTCAAGTCAAGTGTTTAAATAGTTCATCAAATGCCATGTTTAACATCAGTAATTAAATACTGTTTAAATACCAAATATTGCACTAAATATTGCACCTGATATTTTATTATTGAGCAGGTATTTATGTACTTGACCTTCCGGAAATAATCTAAGCGTAACGGGGAAAAACATAAAAACTTTAACTGCATAATCTATTGCAAAATCAAACAGAGCATTTTACTTCATAGCACTACGCGAATTGCACCCTCATGCATCACCAAAATAGTGCAGCAAAATGCTAGTAACTAAAACACATCTAATTATTCTCTTTGAATAGCTTGCCTGCAGTTACGTAAAAAAGCAAAGACAAAATACTGCTTTTAGTACACCCGTGGTATTAAAATGCTGTTTCAAAATTGACAAATGCCATATCAGTATTTAAATACCGGATGTAGTATTTGCGAAGCAAAATCGGTAGACAGTAGATGCCAATGACATTGTAAGGTCGTTTTTATTCTGCTTGTAAGTTTGATGATGTGTGCTTATAGGCGGACTGTGACTAACACGTAAGATGGCTGACGCCAGCAGCAGTATAAAACTTAAAGAGGTCAGTGTTTATTGTGATTATTATCGCGGTTATTAAAAAATGCTCGTTGTATGTCATTTTGTAACGCACTGTATTTCTAAGAAGTTTATGACAATTTTTTTTCTGGTGCTTATTTATTAGAATGACTTAGAACATTTGTGTAAAAAGCTGCTATGCTTATTATATTCTACTATTTTCATCGTTAATAATTGCTATTTGAAAAATTTTATTTTGCGTTTCGAATCTTATTGAAGGCTATTTGCAGGCAACTTTGATCAAGTTGCTATTAACCTACTTGTGCTCAAGTCAACATGGCCTCTTACCCTCAGCGGGATGGAAAATGAGCTTATGAGATGGAGTGAAAGCTTATTGTGGCGGATTGGAGCGGTGGTACATCTGCATGATGCTCGGCTGATTTAATTTTACGTTTTTGGTTTTTTTACATTTCATGTGTACACGGTAGTGGTTTGGCTTAGTTGGTAACGTCGCTGGTCGCATCATCGAAGTTAATCAACGCCAGGCCCGGTTAGTACTTGGATGGAGGACCATCCCGATATGTAACCAGCCACTCAGGTCAACTCAGCCTGGCCATCCCTCCATGGGTAGGCACAATGTGTGGCGCAAAAAAACGCAAAAGCTGGGACGTAAACAGGCACACCGCGCGATGCACTGGCCCCGTATCCGTGGTCTCGCAGTGTAAAAACTGGAGTCTAGCTAAGAAAACCGAGATCGGAGCCGCCGAATGGGCCTTATGGCTCGGGAAGGACTTTACGTTCTACGTATGCATGTGTGTGTTTTGTTTGCTGACGCCATTACAAAATGAAGTTTCCAATAGATGGCCGCTGCATTTTTATTAGCTGATGCTCATCCGCTGGCACTTGCTAGATTGCAAAGCGCTTCTGAATGTAAGCCTATCTCGCGAAAGCAGCGTTACATGTATATCGAAGCTATAATGGCAAAACGTCCCATATGTTGTCGATAACATTTCAAGAAAACTGACAGTATATTTCTAACCAATGCATTTTTCAGACTTATTACCACCCAGTGTTATTAATGTTTTTGTAAAGTCTGTTAATAAATAACAGCCAGATTTGTTTCCTGAATATTTTATTATGTAATAAATAAATATTTAAATAGCATTCTGAAAAACTTTTAGGCAAACACTGATGACAAGCTTATTCCTACGTAAGCTACACTTGAGTGACTTTACTCAGAATGGGAAATGACTTTTTTCTGAATTTGCCAGTGTCCTAGAGATTTTATTTTACCCAACTCCACTGGGATACTTGAATTCAGATAGTGGTCAACATCAAACGACGTCGCAGGCAAACGACTAGTTCGCGTTGCGTCAATTTGACAAAATTCGGCTAGCTGAATTTTTTTCCGGCGGTTACGCGTAAAATCTTATATCCGCTAAGCCGGTTTAACCATAAACTTTATCGGCGGCGGCGGCGGCTAACCGAAAAAAAATTTCGGCGACGGCGGTTATGGCGGCGACTTATTAGGGGTCTACTTTTATGCCGCTGTGCGTGACAGTTGCTGGCGCGTCACAGTGAGTTGGAACAGTCGGAGACGAAGGCGCAGGCTGCACTCGTCACAATCCTCTGTCTGACGCAGATCACCGAGCTCAAACTTCTGCTTGACATCGGTCGCCAGGGTCACCGCTTCTACGACTTCGTACTCACTCTGCTGGTCGCGTGCATCTCGCTGGAGATCTTTGTCGGCGTCGTTATCATATACATCGGCAACCTGCACTACTACCGCTCTGCTGTCAACGTCGACGATGACCGCTCCGGTGACAGGACGTCCAGTAGAGGTAGGCGTTAGAGTTAGAGTATCGGATATGCATTTCGCTGTCTGGGTCATCAGCCTGCACTTGCACATCGTGCATTTTAACTTTCTGTACAGATTTAATCCGCGGACACGGTTTGTTTGTACAAGTTTGCCCATCATTAGGCCGTGTTTATTGTTAGCGCCTGAGACCCGCAGCAACTGCAGGACGTGCGTATAATGTGGGCAGGCTCTAATATATTATTTGCTTGATTCAAACCAAAATTGTCATTGACATTAGTTATCGTAAACGCGTGTATTTCTAAAAAGCCGAAAATTGGGAAAGTAGATTATCTTATGTTTTGGTGTGATGTTCGCCTGTGACAAAGAGACGATCAATGCAGAGAAAATTTGACAGACAGAAAAAGCGAAAGACGAGAAATCAAAGTGAGTTGGCGGAAGACGAGGGAGGAAGAAACAGGCGAGGTGTTTGCTTGCCTCTACGCATGTTCATGTGTGCGTCTCGCGCAGTGAAGTCACGTGATGTAATGTGATGCGTGTGTTTGTGCGTGTGTGCTTCGTGTGCAGGTTTCTGGCGCAGTCTGTTCTGTGACTGTTGTCGCTCGTGTCGACTGCCGGGCGGCGGTGCTGGAGGCAAGCGCGCCGGACCGTACCAGAGCGTCCACGAGATGACCGCATCGTCCAGTGGTCAGACTGGTCAGTCATCGTCAGCTGGTGTACGTCGTCCACTGACCCTGTTGGATCTGGACGACCACCTGACTACTGGTACTGGCGCTGGTACAGGTGGTGGCGTAGAGCCGCACGTTGACTTGGAGCGTGCTGACGCGTCCATCGAGCTGGCACGCGTCAAGTCCGCCGACGCCGACGTGCGTATTGTCCGTGCGGCCGGCTACGTACGCGTGGTCGAGGACGCGCTACGCAAGACGAGCGCCGGACGCAACGCGGACCTCGAGGCCGAGTTGGTCCGAGCTCGTGATGACCTGGCAGCCGCCCAGCGCGAGAAGGCCGAGAGCGAGGCCGAACACCGACTGGCCGAGGCGCAGAGACACCGAGCCGTCTACGTCAAGGAGCGACGAGACGAGATGCAGGAACGAACGACGTTCCGCAAGGTGTCTTTCTGGCAGCACGGCGCCACGTACCTGCTCTACTTCGTCATGCTGATGAACGTCTTCATTACGACGTTCGGCATTACAGCCGGCCCGGTGG
>Ga0209454_1005012_pt1 | contig 10061 bp, 6 predicted proteins | sample WorMetHERISLAND1_2_FD_187400 | JGI IMG/M metagenome (GOLD analysis project Ga0209454, IMG submission 187400) | Marine gutless worms symbiont microbial communities from Max Planck institute for Marine Microbiology, Germany - Olavius geniculatus... | ecosystem: Host-associated > Annelida >... | reverse complement strand
CGATCAAGCAAACATCGAGCTACTCGTTCAGCTATCATACAGCCAGCTCGTCGAGCCAGCTTGATAGTGTAAACGGGATATAATTGTTAGTGTTTACGCTTCGTTGCCCAGCCGTCACGTTACTATTTGCTGCAATGTATAATGTTATATACAATAAAAAAAATAAGTATAAAAATACCGTTTTCGAGCCGAGATCCTGCACTTGACAGCAGAGTCTGGCCGTGTCTCCGCGATGCACGCTGACGTTACGTCTGGTCTGTAGAAAGCTCGGTCGCACGACGATCTGTTCGTCCGCATCGTAGTCGTAGTCATAGTTATAGTAGTTGTCGTTGTAGTCGTCGTAGGTGTCGTCGTTGTCAGACGGCAGATGTCTGTAGCGCTGCCAGTAGTTGGTCCAGTACAGGCCTTCTGTTTACGACAAAATACAGCAAACGTGCGTTTAAAATTTAAAAAACATGCAGCCCAAACAGAAAAATATGCAAAGCCAAATTTAAAAAAAAACGTAGACTTCCAACGCTTGCAATTTTGGTTGGATAAAGATAAAATTTCAATGTACTTTTTATGAACTAATCAGATAGATACGTTGTACAAATGCCGACAAAATGGCTTTCCAACATCTGAACCTGCGTTAAAAAATCCCCATTTTATCACCTTTTGTGGAGTCCAGAAAAATTCTTTAAAATGCTCTGCGCAAACATTAATCTCTTAAGCACTTTTAGTCAAGTAAATTAAATCAATTGCTTATTCGAGTAATTATTAACATAAAAGCATGTAGGCTGTAACATGAAATTACAGCAAAAGTAAAAAAATATAGCAAGAATGCTAAAACTTAAATGGACACCAAGGAAAACAGGTGCCGAGGCCCAACAACAAAAAAAATATTCACGTACCAAAACCGAATTAAATTTAAAAACAATTAAACTAAGAAAAATGCTACATTTTTGTACTAAAAGTTTAGAATCTTACATAGCGTTTTTAAGATGGCAGCATTGTATTTTTTGTTTGTGGTGATAATGCATTTGCAAAATTGTTTTTTCCCGTAATTCGACTAAACGCCGCCTTGCCAATGTTGCTATCAGCCAGTAACATGTCTCTAATGAGTCACGTACACTATTATAGCCTACAGCATAATCATATAATCTCATGAGTTACGATAGGCCTATTTACTATGGCCAACTTTTGAATATTGAAATTTACTAGGTAGTGTAGCAACCCATTTAAGGTGTGGTTAAATCTTTTTGCGACCGGCTATCGTTGTGTTGCAAATTTACAATGACCAAGCGAGTGAGTGAAAGATTATCGTACGTGAAACTTGATCAATATTAGATGAAACTATACACAACCGGGAGGGTGGCTTACAGTAAATGAATCACACGGGAATGCAGTGAAACATCGGTATCACACTGCGAATAGATATTAATGCTATTCTATTCGATATTCGGATTTACTGCCACTCTATACGGCTTTTAGACGAGACTGCAACGGTGTGACCAACGGGGAATTGGTTTGAACAGTAGAAAAATGCTTAGAGGCTCTCGGAAAAAGTAAACCTCCGCCGAGAAGTCTGTTTTAGTTTTTTCAGTTGAGAATTCGATATTGTCACAAAAAAACTTTGGCATAAGCTTACATGTGCTCTGTTTGTTGAATAATAGTAGAGTATTGTTGCCAATCAACGAATAATTTTTTTAAATTTCTGAACCCGAATCGTAACCCTGATCACCACAAAATTTAGTCGGATTTTTCTTTAGTCATTGCAAAAATCATCAAATTGCGTTGATAATTTAAAAGTAATCTTACAGATAGATAAACAAGGGAACGGACAAATAAGCGGCAATAATTAGTCAAAATTACTAAAAAAACTTTGATGAAACATTGACATAAACCTATGCCAAATTGCTAATGTTTTCGACGTAATTGCATCCATAATAAAACCCGAAACTTTGCAAAACGTTTGAAACATGTTTATAAACCTATTGTTCCGCACCTAACTATGACAGTAATCTGAAGATTTCGCAAAAAAATTTATAAACTTTTGTCTATTTGTCGACCCCGGACAGAGCTCTGAGCCCGTCCGCTATAACGCATTTGATCCATCTTAATTCTTGAGATGAAAAGCAAACACCGGACACACGACAAAAAACTAATCTTTATTCGTCTTCACCGGAAAAACGGCAAAAGCATGTAGAAAGACGGACATAGCTTTTCGTGACTTAATCGACTATAGTTTTTAAGATTATAAAAACTAAAGGTTGTCAGCTTTTTTTCTTAACGATAAGTTGCACACTTGAGATGCAAATTTACTTCGTCGTCTTTTTGCTTTATGCGTTTTTGTGTGTACGCCTTTTTGCGTGTTTTGTTCCGTGAAATGTGTTATTTTTGACTTCAAAAAAAACCATTCGGCGGTAGGTTGACAGCATTGCGAAATCTTGCGGAAGCAAGCTAATGCGACAACGGCAACCCGTATTCCTTGCGGATGTTTTGCGTCAGTAAGTATTTATCACATCACATTATTTTCTGACAACCATTACAGATGCATTAGCAGCACTACAGACTTATGTGCAAGCTCCATTTCTTCGTTTTGTTGCCAGCATAACCTTTGGGCAGAGTTTATTCGTACGACTTGGTGTGAAAACAATTAACCCTTTCGCAACTTTTAAACATATTTTGCTATTAAAACAGACAGGCAAACAGGCGCACAAACAGCCACATAACACATAAAACGCTTTCAACTCTGTGCATCGCACGGAAAAGAAGTCTACAGTGCTACAGTATTGAGAACCAGCAATGGTTATAGAAAGAAAGCGTCAAACTAACCGGAAAAAATGACTGATAGACGGACGTCTAGTTATTACGTGAACGGAATATTTACCTTGTTATATACGGTACTTGTTACAATCAGTCACGCCATTTTGCGTCACTAAGACGGCGGATGTGCACTTTAGCGGTTAGCAGAAATTCGGCGAAATTTGGCAGCCGAATACGTCGACCGGAAAACGAATATTAATTTGATCGGCATTCGGCGGCTTATCGCGAATCCGTTTGATTTCCGGGTCACGTGACACACACAGAGCCTCATTTTTAGATCGATGGACGATAACTGATCGTATCGACAGAGAGGACGTCACGACAAGTGGGCGATGGATCGAACAGCCTCGGGAGGAGGGAGGCTGAAGGAACGGCTTTAAATTTTATAAATATTCTAGATATTCAATTAGAGCATTTAACATAACAATCTGACAGAAACTACTTACAGCAAAACCTTCATTAAAATATTACAATAATACGGTAATGTTTCTAATTTCATTAGATCCGTCGAAGCGAAGCGACGGATATATTTCTGGTTGGGGTGAGTCGATTTTTGCCTGCTCGATCATAAACCGAGTCTGAAAATGTGAACAGATTTTGACGCAATTTTAAACGCCTAAGACAAAAAAGTTGTGGCCATTAGAATTCTTCTGGTAACACCTGACAATTTTTAGCTTTCTTTTTTATTAGAATATACGACGTAAGTTGACATGCACCTAACGGTGTATCTCAGCAAATTACGAGCGAACTTTAACGACATTTTAGGAAGAGGCGTAGAGTGGCCCAAAAAGCAGCCAGTTGAAAGTTCGATGGCGATATGTATCGGGATAATTTGTGAATCGGCGACATCATTTTTATCGGCGGCGGGTTGAGCGCTTCGACCGCTTCCAGTCGGAATAGCGGATCGACTTGGACACGCACCAAGCTGGCGGAGCGGAGCGGAGATGTGGGGCAACAAACGAGGTCAATCGCGTACGTGCGAGAAAGAAAACGAGATTTCGTCCAATATTCACTATGGCTGGCATCATGCAGCCCGCGGCGGTTGCTGCAGCAGCGTGACTGCAGCGCGCACTTGTTCCGTTAATACCCCGTTTACACGATCAAGCAAACATCGCGCTGGCTCGTTCAGCTAACTAGAGCCAGCTCGTCGAGCTAGCTTCATCGTGTAAACGGGGTATAAGGCGCGTACAGAGCGACGTGATTGAACTGAACTGCCACGGTTTGGTTTTTGACAAATTGACAGATAAGCAAGCAGGGCTAGCCCATTGGTCATTGGTTGGTCGGGCTGTGACACATATTTCAACAGTGAATTGCGTCGAAACAATTGGAAATTGACCAAAACAACCTGCGTATAATATTTTTATTATTGAATGCAGATTCTAGCAGCTTTTGTCCTGATCTCCTACGTTCAACGAGGCCTGCGCACAAAATTTTCAAAAGGGGTACACCCAAAAATGGTTATTTTTCCGATATCGGCTTGTTTAGCGTGAAAACGCTTGCAGATAGGTACAAACATGCTGCTCATCATAACAAGCACTGGTAAAATGATTTGTTAGTCGTATCAACATCGATGACTTCAAATGACCTTGAACCGCAACAATAAGGTTTTTGTAGCATTTTTTTGCGATTTTCGCCTGCAGAAGCGTGAATTGCGACAAAATGGATGACACAGACCAAGACAACCTGCGAACAGAAACTGCTATAAGCTCTCGCGCGTCTCATGAGCATTAGCTCAGATTTCTCGTTAAAGAAGTTGCAAGACAGTTCAGTGACAAGACGAACGAAAAGCGACCGACGTCTCAATGTACGTTTCGATGCGCCGCTAGTTTTTACAAGGTACAGTACAAACATACACAAATGTGAATAATTCGTGTATATGCCTTTCTTTCACATTTTCTAAACTAAGTTTGTCAAATATTAGCAAAACCGCACGGAATCTGACTAAGATATCACGAAAACAAAAAGGGTGAGGTTTTTGAGACAATGTGTTCTCAACGCAGCTGCGAGAGTCCTGTCAAACTGAGGAAAGTACAACCGAAGACTGGTCGATCCATTTCCGGCGCCATGTTTTACGTGTACTGGCTAGATGTCACTGACCGGACTAGGTTCCGGCTGTGCATCATAGGCGGATTTAGGGGGGGGGCAAAAAGGCCATGCCCCCACAATGTTAAAAGTCGCCCTTTTCTGCCATGCATATGCAGTGTGTTATAAATTTGTAAAGTAAAACTAATGAAATTTATACTCAATATATGCATTTTAGGGGGTTTTCATGCTTAAAAACGCTCGCTTCCGGGACTGCGCCCCGACAACCATCCCTTCCCCAAGAAGTCTACCTCTGCTTTCAGCTTTCGGCTTCAATTTTTGGCCATTGGAGGTCAGTTCGTCTTTTGTGACTCCAAATTCTGGCTACCCCTGTGTAGCAGTAAGTAACAATAAACAATATAAATAATGCCATCATGGAAGTCTACACCATTTAAACGTTAAAGCAAATGTGAAGATTTTTGAGAAATTAGGGAAAAAGTTGAATATTATTATTTTGCATTTCTACTACATTTACGCTATCTTGCAAGCAGATGTGTTCTATATAACGCTTAGAATTCACCAAATTTGTTTTTCGTCCGGGCTCCGCCCCGAACTCCGCTGGGAAAGCTTAATCTATCAGTCTATATACGTCGCCTATATACGGCTATATGCGACGCCTCATTCACGGCGCCTGAGGCACCTCACCTTGAGTTAGGGGGAAGGAACTTGCTCGAAGAACTTAAGGGGATTGACGCCCATGAATATCGCATGCATGTCAATCTCCACGGCAATCCATGTGCATTCCTGGCGTATTTCAATACTGTTTTGGTTATAGAAAAAAAGCAAAATTTAGCACCAAGAGTCCACGAAATTACGCCATATTGACCTTAAAATATCAAACACAATTTACACCCACCCCCTTCGGCGCTCGACCTTACCCCCATAAGCCGTGCTTTTAAACATGCCGGTCTATTTCTTGGAAAACTTTCCCAGATTACAAGTATTTTAAATGCAGCACACGCGCGCACTCTCTCCACTTTTATGGCCGATTCACATCCACGACGCCGAAGCGACTGAACTCAACAACTGAGTTGAGTTGCTTCGGCGTCGTAGGTGTGAGATGGCCATTACACGTCATCTCGGACATTTTATCCACCGAGCGCGTTTGAATTCCTTACAGCTAAAGTTAACGCAGTTAACGCGTTACAAAAATTACTTACTTACTTACTTTATAATTACTTCGCCACTAAAACTTTTCAAGTCTCAACTTGTGCGCTGTAAACGATTTCTGAACATAAAATATGTAACACAAATTAAAAACTGACTAACTGAACTGGACTAAACAATGGGCGGGCAGTAATGCGTTAGACTACTCCTCGCCCATTGGCCAGTTTAGTTCAGTTCAGTTATGTCGCTGTGTACGCGTCGCTTAAAGAGAGCAGAGCATAAAATAAACATTTCCGGATTCCTAGTAGTGTCTGGCGGGAGGAGGGGGGCAGACAGAGAGTACACGGTAGGGGCGCAGATGGGCCCGTGTTACCACGTATGAATGAATGATAAATCGGTCAATCTAATTAACGGCCGCCGCCGCGCCGACGTCGCTTCCGGTCGCTTCGTCCCGTGCCCGTTTCGGCCCTGAACGTGCGAGCCACGAACGATCGACGGACAAGACAACAACGGTGCTATGGTGGAGCGCAACTTGCTGGTAAAAATTTCACAGCGGTGGCAACGAAGCTGCACGTAAACGTAAAAATGAAGATAAATTAAACGGTGCACTTAGCAATGTAATGGTCACCCTATATGGCTCGCAGGCTGGCCAAACTTCGGTCCTTTTTTCGTCGTTTTGTATACAAAAACTGACCGTATGATGTCATCGTACGAGGGCAAGGTTGTAGTTTGCTAGACCGTTTACCGATGGTCGATGCCGTGTTCCCTTCCGGGAATATTCTCGATCGCAGTTTTAAGTTGTCCAAAAACGCGCCGAATTTTTAACTTTCTTATCTCGCAACGCGTTAGGGAATGGTGCACGTGACTAAGTTTAGCGGCGATCGGCCGAGTGACGTCGCAAATCACGTGTTTAAAATACGCCAAACATCAGCAACAAGACGCAATGACTTCGCTTACAAATTACGTAAGAATGGCCAAAAAGACAAAAAAAAACAGTCCGAAATGAGCATCGCCCGATATTGACGACGTGCTGCATATTAAATAAAGTTTTGCCTCAGTAAAAACTAAAAAGTTATCTTGCTCGTACTTGGATAGGAATGAGGTCCCGGACAGTTTTAAACAGTATGCGAAAAATTTTTACCACCATGGCGAATGCATATGGGGCAGGCAGTCAGACATGGAGAGAGAGAGAGAGTCCAAACGATGACCCCAAATTTGACCACAGACCCAAACAACGCCGGCAAAACGTCGAACTGTTGGTTGATGTTTATATTTAATTTTGCAAGCGCAGACAATAATTTCGTGGACGCGTTTCGCCAGTGCCTATACATCATATCGCTATCATAACGTGACGTATCGCCAGTATTAATAACGTCTGCGTTATGTAATCCGTCCGGACAGCGTCCGTTCCGGTAAATGTCACGACCCTACCTGATACTGTAGCTGGTCCCCAGATACTGTCTGCGTCTATACTGCGTTTGCATCATCCAGATGGCCAAATATCGTTTCAGACCTGGCAATGGCGGGATCACTACGCAGCAAACTCGAATTTCCAATTTTCACATAACCAGTAATTAACGTGTGACGTCACACGGAAGCGCGATTGTAAACGTAAATCAGAACATCGCGCAGTCCGTTCGCTTCGACAGTACGACACCATTAAACGGATAAAGAGCCGAGTCCTTTAAGCGCCACAAATTCCAGCCACGTTTACATGGCGTATACAGACGCGTACAGAACGACGTGACTGAACTGAACTGACACGGTTTAGTTTTTGACTAGCAGGCCGAGCCTATTGTCATTGGTTGACGCGTGCGTGCGCGTAGTCACATAGTCGCCGACGCCGTTAGACGGTGCCGACTGTAATGCATTACTGCTTGCCTATTGGTTAGTTCGTCAAGAACTAAACCATGTCAGCTCAGTTCAGTTACATCGCTCTGTACGCGTCTTTATTATGCACACAGTGGCCGTAAATTTGACTGATTTCGTGCAACTGTGTTTTGTAGATGATATCAAGCCCGTCGAGAGCCAGTGCGGCCCCGTAGAAACATTCTCGAGGGGTCTTTCTGGAGAGAAAATTTTTGATTTTCTAAATAACGCATTCTGGTGTACTTTGTATTTTTTCAGCAACAGCGGGCCCCCAAACGTCGCGGGGCCCGGGGTAACTTACACCCCCTTTACCCCACTCTCTCGACGGGCCTGGATGATATACTGATATACTGTTTAAAACCACCGGAGCTAAAATCAACACGACGGGAGTCTCGTTATATTGCCAGAGTATAAAATAATGTTCTATAAAACAGCTCTGCATGCTGCGTTCCATGAAAGTAGAACCGAACCTCCCCCCCGGACATAACCCCCTAAGACGAACCCCTCTCTTTCGCCGTAGTAGGACGGACCCCCCCTTGACACAGACTAGGACAGAACCCCCCTCCCTAGGGGGGAGTTTCGTCCTACCCCCCGTAGAAGAAGGGGGTTTAGTCCTAGGGGTTGTGTCCGAGGGAGGGTTTTGTCCGGACACCCCGTTGCGTACGTATTTTTGTCGCATGCGGCGCATTTGTGTAAACGCTGGCGTGAACAATGGCTAATGCACCCACCCGCGTCGCTAATATAAACAGCGGAGCTACTCGTGACGCTGAAAGCTCGATGGATGACCGATAGAGACGCTAATGACTGTGTCGAACGTATAGCACGAGTAATACTAAACTCCATTCGGTTCGATTTTCTGGTGAAATTGTGCAAAATAATGTACAATAAGCTGTGAAGGCAGACGACGTACGATTTGTCTGCAGCGTTCAGATGCGTACAGAGCGAGAGAAATGGAATAAACCAGAATGAAATAAAATGAAATAAAAGCCACGCGCTCAAACTTTTATTTTATTTTGATTTATTTTAGTTTATTTTATTACATTTAATTTCATTTATGTCGCTCCGTATGCACCTTTATACCGTAGATGTTACAAACATTAATTTGCAAAAAAAACATAAAAACACGTTTTTTTCACTTTTATAAAAAAGCATGCAAAAAACATACATAAAAACATTGAACCATATTCGGCACAATAACATGTTAAAAACAAAAACTTTCGATTTGTGAAGACTGAAGACCGTAATGTACTGAAATCTATTATGTAACCGTGATTATGGTACAGATCACAAACAGGACTAAATCCAATTTGCCCGTGAGAAATGCATCATATTTGTAATTTTTGTATGTTTATTTTTAATAAAAACAAAAACGCGACATTAAAAATAGAACAAAAACATTGGAAACATTAAAAAATTAAAAACATAAAAATTTTAAAAAAACATCTAAAATTTTGTTTCTTAAAAAAGATTAAAAACATGTTTTTTTAAACTTTTATATAAAAAACATTTTTAAAATGTTTTAAACATCTATGCTTCATACTCGGCCGGCGACATTTAAAACATTTCCCTTTTGTGCAGTCATCTTAATAGGCCCCAGTCCTACCTGTCCATCCGGCCGGGACGAATGAAATCGCGAGACCTGACGACTGACGAGGCACCAAATAGCAGGGGTCGACGTCGCGAGACAACGTGAAGTAATGCTAAATGACGCATAAAATAAAGTTTAATTTTTGCAAAAATAGCACAACACAGTAGTATTATATAAAAACATTTCGTAAATTTTGACACGCGATTAGTTATTAAAATAGCGACATAATAAATAGCAAAATCAGTCACTTCAACATTGAGTAAACTGCAAAACGTGTTTAGTTCGGAAAATGCCATTCTTAGTTGAAAAGATTAGATATTAGGGTTAACGTTGCGCAGTTCTCGGCGGACAGCCGTACAATATGTCGACACTGAACCATAAATGTTAAAAACATTGATTTGCAAACTTTTTTGCTATTATACACGCAAAAATATTTAGGCCTAACTCGGATAATTAGAAACAAAAACCTACCATTTGTAAAAATTAAAAACCGGAATGTACTGAACGTACAGATCAAAAACAGCTGAACGCAATTTGCCCATAAAAATAAATCATATTTGTAATTTTGTACGTTTCTGTTTTAATAAGAACAAAAAACACGACATCAGAA
>Ga0209454_1005007_pt1 | contig 10066 bp, 10 predicted proteins | sample WorMetHERISLAND1_2_FD_187400 | JGI IMG/M metagenome (GOLD analysis project Ga0209454, IMG submission 187400) | Marine gutless worms symbiont microbial communities from Max Planck institute for Marine Microbiology, Germany - Olavius geniculatus... | ecosystem: Host-associated > Annelida >... | reverse complement strand
AAAAGTCCTCAACATCATTGGCAGTAACATTGCTGAACACTGCTAGACCACCTGATGCTGAAACTGATTGCATTGCTTCCAACAGGGCCGCTTTGCCAGTTATCTTGGCCGAAAACTTCTAGAGATGGGCCATTTCTATTTGCTAAGTAGTTAAAAAATTTTAAAAGATGTAACGCATTGCTTACGTTACTAGTTACTTTAAAAAGTAACTAGTTACTGACAACGTTACGCCGGGCCAATAGAGTAGCTAGGAAAAGAGAGAACCAGCCCCAAAATATAGAATCACCTAGTGAAAAAGTATCCCACATCCAACTAGCCTTATACTATGCCTAGCTACAATCGACCCATTTAAAAATATCCCCCTCAACCCTAACTCGCACTCCAGCCTGCCTAGCTAGCCCTAACATGTGCATAATCCCCTTCATGCTGCTGTCACGCAGGGCGTAACGTGCCGTTCCACCTGATGCTGCTGTCATGCGAGGCGTGACGTGCCGTTCCATCCTCCTCATGCTGCTGTTGCATAATCCCCCATGCTGCTGTCACGCCCCGCGTGACGCGCCCTTCCAGGCCATACATCACGCGTCGGACGGCAACTGCTGCTGCTGCTGCTATTCATGATAAAATTTTTTACCTTATCTCAATGTCTCTCAGGGCTTAAAATATATCTGATGTGTATATACACCAAACTTTCTTCTATAGCATAATTTTTACCTTTTAGCTCGTTCATTATCCAAGTTATACAGCTTGTTATTTTATAAGCATATCATGCCATTGTGTCTATAGGCCTACAGTGGGCGTAATATTCATCTCAAAGAGTTGGCTACAAGTTCATGACTACGCATAGTTTTAGACCATACCTTGTCTACACAGCTACACTAGCTTGGGTTAGCCTACCCAGGCTGTCTAAAATCATATTTAACCATTGGCTCTCGCCATTTTTATACAGTCGCCGTCCAGGAGTTGCACAGTCAACATCGCCCATGTTTCAGTTCGTTCAAAGCTGCTGTTGACAGCATTTGTTTTTTGCTTCTGCCAATCTCTTCATAAACAAGGTTAGTAAGTTACATGTTTTTTCTTAATGTTTTTTTTATATCCACACACATTAATAATAAAAAAAAACAAGCACTCACAGTTACTGTAATAATCGTGTAAAAGACAGACAAACAGACACTGACAAACACACTTAGTCAGTCAGACGCACAGACAGTAAGTCACAAACATCAATTGTCACGAGTAGCCTGATTGTCTGGTTTCAGTAGAAATCTTTCCGCGAACATCACAAATAGTTCCGTCAACACTGTCGCCATTCTGCGCATTTTCTCCCAGTCAGCTCGCGTTGGCCCCTCCCACGCTATGGTGTTATCCATGTTATCTTCCATCAAGGGCGCCCGATGGTGCGCAAATCACCTCTACAAAGAAAACAACAAACAAAAACACCTTTTAAGCATTTTTATCTAACCTAAATACAATCGCACTTTTACACGCGAAGACAGTTGCTGCTGCTGCTTTTGGCGTGTCTTAGTCATCACAATTCTGTTCGTCTGTCTGTGGATAGTCAACAAGAAATCTGAGCTAATGCTCATGAGACGCGCGAGAGCCTATAGCAATTTCTGTTCGCAAGTAATCTTGGTCTGTCTCTATCCATTTCGCCACAATTCATTCTTTTGCAGCCTAAAATCACGGAAAAAATATCTAAAACCCGCTACTTTGGGATTCAAGATCATTCAGTGTCATCAATGATGACATTTCTAAGAAGCTCGTCGCTAGTGCTTGTTATCATATGCAACATGTCTGTGCCTATCTGCAACCATTTTCACCTTAGACTAGCCTATAGCGGTAAAATAATGTTTTTAAAAAGTGGCACTATTTCCCTTTACTCAGCGGCATCAAATTTTGACACACTATTGCTAGTTTTCGCACGTAAAAACGGTACAAGCTAGGATCGTCAAATCTTCACCGTTGGCTGCCTGCAAGACTCTAGTTTCAGGAACTGCAATGCTTTCCCATAAATTCTAGGGTACTAAATAACAGGAGTGTAGGCAAAATTTGTGATTTTCAGGCAATAAGTCACTGTATCTCGGTAACGGTGGGCCCAGGTTACTATTAATCACTAACAGGAAGTCGTACACTAGCCGAACAGATCAGCCATTGGTTTGGCGATAACAATGAATGGAAGAAGCTGGCTCCAAAGATGGCAAAATGTGGAGAGTTTTACAACTCTCTGTCCTGGAGCAGCTGATGCTTGGTAATATCGCCAAACTGATGCCTTGGTCTCACAACTTGGCAATGTACATACGTCATTGCGCTTGAAACCTGGTATATGGCCAGGTAAAATCAAGCTATGCTGATCTGCGAAGTTCACAATGAACTGAACAACCTGCTGAATATCTTCCATTTTGAATGCTGTTTACTGCCTGCCACCAGACATTTTCTTTTGTGGGACCAGTCCATGATCTAGGCACCACTGCTTCAAGTTGTGCAACTTCTCTTTGCTGATTTCCATAAGATACATGAAAGTGTTTCGGCATATTCTTTGATGGTTATAATAAAAGTGGTGAACTCTGGTTTTTTTTGGGTTACAGTTTTTTTGTTTTTTGCTCAGTGTAGTTTCTGTGGCATTGATGCTGCAGGATATTATGCCAAGCAGCAGCAAATCTTTCTCATATGGCAACATTTCACTCATGTTCATTTTTATTGCATCTTGCTCTTCGGTAGTAAACTGATCAATGCACTTTCTACCATTATTCAGTTGACACTTGCAATGACGTACCTTATGTGGCAGTGTCAGAAAGTCGTAGACCTCTTCGGCTTTCTTGCATGCATGCTGGACTTCCTCATCATCACTGGACACATCTGCTGACAGGGTGGTTAGGCTCTCAGCACTGTGAGATGGTGCTGCAGACGTGGTTGGCTGAACGTCACGGTAAGACGGTGCATCATACGTAGCTGACGGTGCTGCTGTGCTAGGAATGTCACCAACATCTGAAGAAGAATCATCATCTTCATCATTGTCTTCATCATCATTATCCACCTACCATTTACATAATAAAAATCATTAGCTATATAATTAGCTCAAACGTATTATAGTGTGATATATTTTATTATAGTGTACACAAGATTTGGTAGTAAACAGGATTATACGCTATACCTAAAGGCTGAACATGAAACAGTGATACAGTAAGAAAAAGACAGCTCTATTCTATTGTCAATAAGTGGAAACGTATGCACTTTGCAATAGCCGATAATCAGATGATTTTTTATAATTACACACGGTGTGGCCCCATCACATCGTCAGACAATGTTGTCAACTGAGAGTTCAGTGACAGGAACTAACGCCATGCAATCACTGAAGAATTAGGAACTGCATTTACTGGCCGCCAGTAACCGGTTGTCATAAAAATAATTGCACAGTGCTACAACGGTGGAAATTCCGTAACTGACATCAACGCCGTGTCATAGACACCACCAGGAACAGAATTCTGAACTCGTTCAAGATTAACTGTACATTCGTCAAGTGTCGCCGCTGCAGTTGAATAGTCTGCACTGTCAATCATCAATCTTTCTACCTCGAGTAGTTTTCAGGAAATTGATGACAACATGTCTTGATAGGTATCGGTAGAATTTTTGCAGTCAGCATTGAAGGAGTTTCAACGACCAAATACGGACCTTCGTATTGTCGCTGCCATTTCATCTGTTTTCCCCTAAGTTTTCTGGGGTTGTAGTAGAGCACCCATTGTTCGGGGACAAAGCGCTTTGGCTTTAAACCAATATCATAGTATCGCTTCAGAATCATGTCGTTGACACATCCATTGTACTTCAACAGAAAATGATGGACCAAGCTAATCACCATGTTTGAGCCCTTGCTGACCAAAACTGCCTCCAAGATTACATAAATCACCATGCGGCTTAATGGCTCACACCTTGTGCCAAACAGGGCCAACTTATATGGAATGAGAAAATAAAGTGGCCCGACCTGCTGGCTGGAATTGGGAATAAAAATTTGGTGGGCAAAATCGAAACTAAAGTGCAGCTTTACAGCAGAACTTACAGCATCTCCAAACTTCAACCCTTCTGGTACTGTGTGGCATGATTGCGCAATACTCATCTTATAATGGTCCAGCTGCTGTGCCACTAAACTTAAATGTTTCAGGGACTTTGTCAAAAGGATTTTGCATGCTTCTTTGTACAAGTTTCTGCGAATTCACTGTGCCTTGTTTACAAACAGCACACAAATCGGTGTGTGGCTTTTATATGCACACCCCTGGCAGAAACCTATTCCATGTTTTGCAGAAAAAGGAGTAGGACATGGCCTGTTTGCCTGTGCATGCCTGTACATACAATTCATGCACTTTTGTTTTTGTTGTGCCACATGGCGGCACCAACACATCCGGGTTTTTCATACCAGCTGTCCAACCTGGCAAAACTACACTGTCAATTATTTTTTCAATTATTTTTTTCGTGGAAATTTCCACTAAACTTGGTGGTCCACATACAGCACCCTAGGGTGGAATTATTTCCACCAACCGACAAAGGTGGTCCACTACCACCTCTAAGTAACTGGTGGAATATTCTCCCCATACCACCATTTGAATACCACCAACATGAAAGGGTGGAAAATTCTACAAAAGTGGAACTGTACCACCATTAGTGTTGGGTGGAATATTCCATTATTTGCTTGTATCATGCTGGTTCATATTCCAAAGCGGACATTTAACTAAACCTATCACTCCTTGTGATGCTGTCTGCATGTGCAATAATATCAGGTGATCTCTAAAAAATTGCCACTTCAGGTCATAAATAATACTGCCACATTTTCAGACGTGTGTAAGAACAAAAACTTGTGTTATAATTAATCTAAATTTTGGCCTGTCAGAAAATGTGTCATCCAAAAATGCATAATTAGGGACTAAAACCCCAGTTTTGATAAATTTTTGGACCGAACTGATATACTGAGCACACAGGTTCCTTTGTTGGAAATTACTAACAGCTAATACAAGACACTATGACTTAATGAGATGCAACTTATAAGGTTCATAGCACAAGTTCATTTTACACAAACTGACTAGTAAAATCTTCAAAATGAAATCAGCTAAACTGAAATGATAGTTCCACTGTTATAAGTCGACTATAAAACTGATGTGGATAAACAAAAACATACGGCAGAAAAAAATCAAGTCACTGCATACACAATATGCACCTAGCAATGTCAACAGCACCATCGTTATATAACTGAAAATCACTGTTACAGCTAATCAGAAATGTTCAGAAACCCATGCTATTTACACCTGTCGCATGGCACATTATAGCATCGTAAAACGTCAAATCAGCACAACAGAAACACAATATCTGTCTTGCATCAATGAAATGATAATACAATAAGTACCAGGGAGATAGCTATTTAAAAATGGTCCCATGGCAATGGGAGCTAACGAGGGCAATTTCCCTCGAAATTCTGGCTTGTCAGAAAATGTGTCATGCACAATTAGGAAATTTGCTGCTCTCTGATGGCAAACTGTAGCATCCTGCCCTGCCTACATTTCTTAATGCAAAATGCCACTAGCAAAACTACTTTGAAAACCAGATGATAATAACAACTGTTATGAAAAATTAAATAATAATAAGAACGTTCGCATTTCAATAATAATATTAACAGTCACAAGCACATCAGCTTCATGTTTGGCTTGCCAGTATTAGAGCATTCACGCAAGGAGAATGTTCATCTTGCGCTGAACACTTGGTCGAATTTTTAGTTTTGGGTCAACACGACCAACAGAAACATCGAGGAAATTGCAAGTGTTGGCCGACTGTTTTGGGTATTCTACGTCAAATACGTAATAAACTATAATCACAGAGGCCGCAGCTTCTGTCATGCTGGTCAATGGCATATCTGCTGCTTCTCAAATTAAATCAGCAGCTGATCATTGCGAATGACGATAGACACATGCAGACTTTACACTACTGAAAGTGCAGAGATGTGAAATCAGTCTTACTCTCTTTTTGTATCTGAGTCAAAGGTAAAGGTAAAGGTAAAGGTCGTCAATTTGTATAGCGCATAGTCGCGAGCATGCGCACGCCCTTAATGCGCATTCGTCACTAACCAGAGCCGCCTGCCGCATGGCCACCGTGTGCAGCCTGCAGGCACAGGCTGGCGCTGCGGCTGGCTAGGCAACCCCAGTCAGCTGTACCAAGGTCCCCATCTTTCGTAACCCATATAAATGAGTTATTACTCATTTTATTGTCCCACGGAGGGTAGAAGGCTGAGTCGACCTAGTTGGCAGGCTTTGCACCGAGATGGTTTACCTGCCCGCAGGCAATCACCCATCGCAGTACTAACCGGGCCCGGCATAGTGTAACTTCATTTCAGCCGAAACGCGCTACCAACTACGCCACGCCACGGTCCATCACACACACACACACACACAATGACAGATGGCAAATTTTCATCACAATAAGTACTTGTAAAATCTAACACAAAAATACATTATGACAAAGTTCTAAAGCAGCTGAAATACCTGGGATAGGTTCAAGGCATTTCTTCGGCTACATCTGGTAAAAATTTCGTGTAAATTGATCATCATTTGAGTGAATTATGAAAGAAATAAAAAGGGTTCCCGTTTTTTTGAAACACAGTGTAGTGTTTAATTGAAATGTTCGCTGGTTTTGATTTTTGATGCACTGTTGCCGGTTGGTTGCTGCTTAGTTTTTGATACTGATATACCACAGTACAGAGTATGATGCGAAATATTTAAAATGTTTTCATATAAAGTAAGTAAGTAAGATTGGTTGCTACTAATCAGGTTTAATTGATGCACTCATATGAAATAAATTAACAAACAAATAAGCCCTAACTAATAGAAGATGATGAGCTTAACCCCTTCAACCCTGAGTATTTTTTACTTTATGCACTGTGCCGGCCTGTATTTTGTGCCGTATTTTTCCGCATATTTAGGGTTAATTGCATTATATGTGTTGTAGCTACATTCTGAAAATGAATGATATTTACGGTTGATCAATACAGTGCACAAAGGCTGTAAAAGAATAAAAACGATGGAAATAATACATTTTGCAGATAATTATAGCGATACGTGGACAATATACCCATCCAGTCAAAGAACGTGGAAAATCGTTCGATCACTTTTATGTCAACACAAAGCTAAGTATAAGCAATCATGACAAAACAAGAAATATTGATCATTACACAACACAGCAGTCTTTTGCCAGACAAATCAGTTCGAACTATATGCTTCATCAGGTAAGAATGATATCGCGAGAAGCAGGGAACAACGCACAGAGGCACACCACCGCACTGACCACACATATATCGCGTCTGCTTTCTTATCCTTTTGCCATCCCTCTTGCTTTTGCCACACACACGACATTCTCTCTTTGGATCAGGGCATGTAGAGGTTGGTGGAATAAATGCAGGGAAATGCCTGTCAGTCAATCGAATGGGGGCATCTCCTGATCCAGATGGCCTGCCCCCAGTAGCAATATGTTGAGCAGTGCAATATTTTGTTAGAATGCCATCAATCAGTTTCGTATGAAAACTGAGCAGAGTATCTTGAGTACCAGGGTTCTTCTTTTTGTACAACACAAAGCTGTTATAAACAGTAACATCAAGCAAATGCTGGAACAGTTTTTTGTACCACTTCATTGATTTACGTAGTGACAGGTATGGTTCGAGCATCTGGTCAAGCTTATCGACACCTCCCATAAATGCATTATATTGCACAATCACACTTGGTTTCATTTTTTCCTGTCCACTGTCTCGGTCAATCTAGCAGCTTTTCCGGAAGTCCCCTTAGGAGCAACATTAGCTGGGACCAGCGAAGTCTGTTCCACCTCCGCTGCTGCCTGCCCAGAAGGCGAAGCGAGCAGCATGCCCTCTTCTTCAGAGGTCACCTCACTGACAGAGTCAGTTCCGGTTCCCTCTGAGTCTGAGGACAAAGGCTTCCCCGACTCAAGTTCACCAGCATCCAAAGCCCCCTCAGAGATCTCCATCATCTGCTGACTAGTGGAAGAAACAGGTTTGGCTCGAGTCTTTAAGGAGCTCTAAATTTCAATTTTGTTCCTACATTTTCTCAAAATTACATTTTCAGCCCAAAATGTCACATTTTTTACACCAATTTTTGGACAAAATGTTTTCCGACAATATCTGGACAGCCTAAAATTAGGGGGAGTAGCTGGCCCCTGCCATGACGCCGGTGGTTGTTGCTGAATGCATGCAATAAATGATCAAGATGTTGATGCTGATAGTAGACATTAGACGCACTTGTGCACAGTGCACACAAGGCGCATTTTATCCATAGTCTACGCCATTATGGCACAACGTCCAGTTTTGTCGCATTTTCAAACAATACCTTCACAATTGGACAGATGGCTGTTGTAATTGCATCCTTATTTATTCAGCGTACCGTCTCTATTACACAAATAAGTCTAGATATAAACCAAAAATAAAACAAACACAACAAACCAAAATGGCGCTAAAGCGGAGTGAAGCAGAGGGTTGAATGTCCACTACCAAGAAGTCTCAGAAAACGTACAGCCGTACTGTCCCTCCCTACTATCTACAGGTTTGCAACCAGTCACTAGGACTAAGTCAGCTTCAAATACGTTCAACCCTGGAACAGAAACTGCTGTCGTAGACTTCTACACTGTTGACTCTATGTCACGGATGATGCACGGCAAGGCAGATGTCTTTGTTAGCGCCTCGTTATTTAATACTGTTCCAACATCGAGTCCACAAGGGACTTCATGGCTAGTAAAACCAGCTTGTTTTGCTGGCGATTCATGGTTGCTGTGTTGTTGCCAGGATTACCCGCAGCTTTCATCGAAGCAGCAGCAGCCAGCATCTGCCATACTGCGGCAGGTGTCAATGTTTGCGATTGTGCGGTGACTGTACTGGCTGATGCTTCTGCTGCTGCTGCTGCTTTTGTTGCATAGGTTGCCTCCATCTTAGCATCACCGCTCTTCTGCCTTGATGATGATGATGACATCGCAAATGAAAGCAGGTGCTGCCAAGGCGTGCTGTATGCCGATGCTAAAATAAAAGTCAACACATGCACACACACGCTAATTCACTAAATTTGCACAAAAAACTTTAAAAATTGTATTTTATTATCTATGTTCAAACAAAGCAGTGCAACTGTATATGCCGGAAATCATACATGTCTTACGTCTCTCTACAATAGTGCTATGCATTGGCTTTTGACAGTTCGGTCCCTAAGGGCCAACTGATTGCTTCTGTCTGCATTTGGTTTTTATATTCAATGTCTTTTTGTTTGCTTTATTTTTTCAAAATGTCATGCTGTAACCGATTTTTGCATTCCGCAGGCAATTTTCAAAATAGCCTTCGACCTATCAGCCTATACTTACTGTAAATAGGCAATCATATGCCTAATTGGTACTGAGTCAGCGCTTTTCAGGTGTCTAAAAAAATAGGCTGTGCCGACGTCACATATTGCACTTTCTTCCCGAGCGGCAACCGTGCAACATCGACCAGGCTTTAAGTGTATACTATTCAGGTATGAAAGTCTTATAGTAAAGTAATACTGCTATACTAATTTTTTTTGGTCACAGCTGTACTAATCTCCCCAAGTATTTTGCAACAGTAACAGCAAATGTCAATTAACACTGCTTTATTTTTTTATGCACACACGCAATAACTAATTGTCTGCAATTTTAGTTCTTTTTTTTCATGTCAGTGTCTGCAGTAATTGTTCCACATGGATCGACTACTTTGCTTCTTCTTCTTGTAGCAGCACGTCTACTATGGCGCGTATGGCTAGCAGAGCTATCCGACGTGTGCTGACTACGTCACTTGCGCCGCTTGCTGTTGCCGACCTGCTTGTATCCTGCAACAAACGCCATACCGCCATACTCACTCACTCACTCACATTTACATATCAAAAATATAATTTTGCCTATAAGTTAGAATCGCATACGCACATTCGTTTATGTTTTCGTATAACTAATTTCCTAATGTCTGCATCTTCCATATAAATAACATGAAACGTGTCACATTATGCCGTCAGTTAGTCAGCGTTACGCCAGTACTAGCAAAGAA
>Ga0209454_1005006_pt1 | contig 10068 bp, 10 predicted proteins | sample WorMetHERISLAND1_2_FD_187400 | JGI IMG/M metagenome (GOLD analysis project Ga0209454, IMG submission 187400) | Marine gutless worms symbiont microbial communities from Max Planck institute for Marine Microbiology, Germany - Olavius geniculatus... | ecosystem: Host-associated > Annelida >... | reverse complement strand
ACCCATAATATAAAAACACGAAAATATGATGTCAGCATGACGTCACTGGTAGCAAAGAATATTCAATTTGTTCACAGCTGAAATGCTTGTTTCATCCTGAACATTCCCTGAAAATTTTGTGAAAATCTGGACATTTTACACAGAGATATAAAAGAAAATGTGAGTGGGTGTTTCTGAACACAGTGTACACCTTCGGACTATAAAACCTTCGGATTATCAAGTCTTTGGATTATAGACACACAGCCCACAGTATACATCATCAGCAGACACAGACTCAGTCGACATCAATTCATTAACAAGCCACCACTGACAGCGGCTAGACGGAACTTCGACGCAGTTCAGCAGATGCGGTCTCTGCCTCTTCACAATCTACTGGTGACCGACGGACATATTCCGGTGACTTACCACCACGCACCACATCTTCAGTGAGAACCACTTCCACAATGTCAGTGCCGGGAACATCAAACATGGCATCGAGGAGTATTCGTTCCTGCATGCAGACCAGCCACTCGCTAGATTCAGACTTATGTACTGAACCATACTGATCACAATATGTAAATGGTGTACCATAAAAACGTACAGGTTCATTTTCCAGAACTAGGATATAACAGTACTTTAACGGAAGCAAAAGAGACACACTACAGATGATGTACGAATGTCTTATATGCGTTGCCACATGTAATGATGTAATGTACATGTACTTGTGACTAGCGACAATAGCAATGACTGCTTTGCTTATTATTTACATATTTGCACATTACATAGGGATACAGCAACGAAGGACTAAGTTCTGTTTTAAGAGTTATTTACCACATTCGAACAAAAAGCAATGCCAGCATATGTCCCATGACAAAATAAAGTTTACAAAAAAATGAAACATAAATGTATGCAGATTAAACGTAAAGTATAAATGAAAACAAAAGGCATTGCAATACTGACCATAATAGCTCGAAGACCTCTTGCTCCAGTCTTGCGTTCCATGGCTAGATGTGCAATCGCCTTCAGTGCGCCTGGGGTAATCACAAGATTTACCTACACATGCACCATCCCATACCATACAGGCATCAGCAAGCCTTCTGCAACCCTAGCATAATGACTGCACTTTTCACTAATTAAACTTATTTCAATGTGTTTGATCTTAAACATCTCTGCTTATTATCGCCAACTGAACTTTCCATGCAGTTTTTTTGCTTCTTCAGTTTAAGCAACACAGTCATTAAATTGACTACAACTTGGTAAGTTTAAAGACTACAATAAAAAAATGACGGTATCAACAGACAAACATTTTGTATAACATAACAAAATTAAAAGCTGACAGTCGTGTGCAAAAATTATACCACAAATGTCATATTACAATTATAGCTGAAAGTCAGTCAGCTAAGAAAAGGCCAACATTCTGCATAGTCAACATGACACAAAATTAATAACTGTAGCATAAACGTCAACCAAAAACGTTTTTATTCTGTGATGCTTTTAACACTGTCCGAGCCATGACTGTTTTTAGTCAGATTTTGCAACTCACTGTGTATTTTATTAACTTTGAACTCTGTAATGCACTCATGGTCTTTTACATTATGGCAACACTAGGAAATGTTCAATATGATGCGATACATTATATGAAAAGTCATCATGCACTACAAAAGGCAAAATGTCAAATAGAGTCAATAAAGCTTATTAAAATACTTCAATCTTTGGCCATGTTGTTTTCAGGGTATAGCTGTTTAGTTCCCCTTTAAATACCTTGTCCATGCTGAAGAGTGTCTGATACTGAGTGATCAGAGCATTCTTTGGTTCAGTCAGAATACGCATCAGCATGTCCTCGGTCAGGGAGTGGAACGGCACGACGACTGGAAACCGACCAACAAACTCAGGAATCATTCCAAACTCAACGAGATCATGCGCTTCCACCAGGCGCAGCAGAGCATCCTTCTCTGCCTGTTCATCCGCCGAGCTTGGACTGGTGTCACTGAATGAACGCAGGTCGCTCTCCGTGGCCGCTCGTCGACCCTGGCCGTCACTCGGCACATCGAAGCCCAGGTACTGCAATCAAACCACAACATCAACATCAACAGTCGTCCAATGTCAGTATAACCCACCCAATTCAACAGACCACCGTTGTACAAAAGTATTACATGCAAGCGTGTAAAACATAATGCTCAAGCAATTGCTATTTAAAGTTTTTCACGGATAACTTGTGAAAATGACTGACTAAAGGCGTGCACAGAGCAACAGAAATGAAATGAAATCAAACGAACTGAAAGCCACATGCTCGGGGTTTCACTTTGTTTCAGTTCTGTCGCTATGTACGCCCCATGCTCCATTAAGCAAAACATGAAAACGGCCAACAAAATAGCTGTGCTGTTTTTGTATGTACATTCTTTATTGGTAGGGCCCACAGTTTTATGTGAAAAATTTTGCCAAATTCCACAAGCCAGTTTGCCAAATTCTGCAGCTTACCGCAGCAAAATTGTCCAAATTCCATGGCTCGCCACGGCCTTTCGTTTGTGAGTAAAGTGAGCTCTATCCTCTTAAGAAACTTCAGTTATTGAAGGCTGCCATTGTGCTAACTTATGCTAGTAACATAGAAAGAAAATTGACAATCTTTTTTCTTTTCAAAGGTGATATCTAAATTGTGTTTATTTACGGTTGTGCCGTATTGCGATAGCTATTAGCAGATGACACAGCTTTAGGCACTTTAGTTTGATTTTTTCGCGATAAAATTGTGTCATCAAGCCAATGATCATATGACCAATGATCAGCCATTTCTCAACTTCTGCAAAATTCTGCAGAATTCTATGAAAATATCAGAATTCCCTGGAAAAGGCAAATTCCGTCACTCGGCTCGAAATTCCACAGCCCGCAGAAAACTGGGCGTAATTATCAGCAGCAGTCACCAGGACATTTCCAGTGCAACGTGGACCTGCAGTCACTCAGTCGTCCTCCAAATCAGGGTTAAGACGTTGCACAGGATATCACAGAAGCAGGTAACTCGAGGGACAACAGATGAACAATATGTTAACTTGCCAATCTCCAGAGACAAGCCATCACATGTGGACATTTGGGGGTGATGCTATGGTCCACGCTGACTATGCATCAATAATGGAAAGTAAAATTGGTCCTGAAAATGTGTTCAGCAGCAGATACAAAAATAACCAGAAACGGGCCACTGCAGTGCAACAAATGCTGTTAACAAGAGACGCACAGCATAACATCACGTCATTTGTACCTTCTGATGTTTGCGTCGAGATACAATACGATCCATGCCATTGAAAGCTCCCGATGCTACAAACAGTATGTTAGTTGTGTCGACAGCAACACTGTCTCCACGCAGCTTACGTGAGCTGCGCTCGGGTACATTGACAATTGTTCCCTCTAGCAGCTTCAACATGCCCTGGACAAGCAACAACATAGCAGATGTCACTCGAGACACATCCATCAAATTAGAAACCATACACAGTGTGCAGCATAAAGCTCTGTAACCATAACCCCAAACTTTTAGCTCTAGAACTAAAAACTGGTGTATAGGTAATTCCTGCCCCAAGGAACACTCACAGGAATTTTGGATTTTCTTCCCTTTTGTTCCAAAATTAGGAGCTCGCATGGGACTGACAGACGGACAGACAGGCACTCTGTAATGCAGCATATTACGTCGAGCACACAGTAAATATTTAGCTAACAACTCTGAAATGGCAAACTGCATATTTAATGATTAAGATGCACATTCTAACCAAATAAAAACATAATCACTACGGTAGTACAAGAACAGTCCTAATGTAATTTGTGCATGTAACGTGCATGTTTTTGAAAGCAGTTAAACGAACCTGTTGAACTCCTTCGCCGCCGACATCACGGAGCTGGTGTATCCCCGGAACACTGCCAATCTTATCAACCTCATCCAAGAATACAATACCTACCAGAACAAAGTATGTAAACAGCAGTGAACGACAGTAATTCACTCTGATTTAAATTCTATGTTCAAGGCACCATATCCACTCATCTCACAAAAATACAAAATTTACGCAGCCACACAAATCTACAATTTAACTGTCAGAACTAAACCGACACAATCACAGCAGCAAACAAAGTAATTCAACAGTAATGTGTTTATAATGTGAGTCACAAAACATGATTAAAACTGCAAGCCAACAGGCCAACTTCTCAGGTTGCTGCTCACAGGCAGTTGGATGAATGTTTGGTGGCCGCAAATAAAACCACCTTTGGACATAAATGCTACAATTTCAATACAACGAGATAATTCCAACATTCTATTGTTCACAGAGTTGACTCGCTGACCCTGTTGTGCTTTGTCAACGTTGAAGTTGGCGTCTTGCAGCAGTTTGCTGATGACTGATTCAATGTCCTCACCAACGTAGCCGGCCTGCGTCAGAGTTGTACAGTCACATATGGCAAACGGGACGTCCAGACATCGCGCTAAGATCTGCGCCAGAAATGTCTTCCCTAGACACCATACAATGCAGACCTGCACTTATCTACCAGCGTGCCACAATGATAACCTGCAACCACTTTGTTCTACCATTATTTCTGGTTTTAAGCCTTTTGCACTTATCAGTTAAGTTTCTTCAAACTTTCCTGTATGTACTGTTATACGATATGGTTCAGTACGATTAAGCTGATTGAGTGACTGATTGTGTTTTAATTAGTTCAGAGTCTCACAAACTTTAACTCAGCCTTCACATGCTATACACAACTTACCATGTAGAATCCCATTACCATAATTATTGATGATTCTCATGCTTTACAGTATTGCATAAATTAGAACTTAGTCATGCACTTACTCATCAACTGTTCTGATCACTAAACATTGTAACACACCAACAGTACATCTTATTACTAAGGCTCTGTGCTTCCATAATAAAAATCCCTTTTGCAGTAATTATTATCTGTAAATGAAGAAAAACCATTTTTGGATGACATGATACAAATTTTCACTTGAAAACTGACAGAGAAGTTGTTAGTTTTAATCTACCACATAAATGAAAAAGAACTGAAATGTTTAAATGAAAATAAACTGAGAGAAACTGAAATAGAAGCACAATTTTTTGTCAAATGAAAAAAAATCAAGAAATTGCCTCAGATCAGCAAAACTAAATAAAAGGAAATAACGACAACTATAACTTGAAAAAACTGCAAAAGAAAAAAAGCCGCAAGCATGTCCAGACATCTGTGAAATCAGTCCAAAGGGGTGCCAGATGTCTACAGACTACAGAAGGCAAGATTTGAGAAAGAGAAAAGTAACGAGACTGGAATGAAAGAAAGATGGGGTGATGGATGACAAAAGTGGTAATGATGACAGTACATCTTATTACTAAGGTTCTGTGCTTCCATAATAAATAATTCGATATCAGGATTTCAATTTCGATACGATGTCGATACAATATTTTGAAAATATCATGATATTGATATCGATATTTTAAAAACGATAAGTATGTAAATCTTATACAAGCACAAGAACAAGACGTGAACGTTCAGCAAGACAGTTTGCTTAACATAGATAGTAAACTGTGTCAGTAAACTTAAAAATCAACTACAGACTGTTGTAAGTGTTGTTAAATTACGACACTGTGGTTAGTTTGCTTAAGTTGGTTTGTTGTTTTCTACGTTTATTCTCGTTATTTTAGTAATGCAGTAACAAAAATATGAACTTCTGACGTAAAATATTGCGATTTATCGAAAATATCGTGATATATACAAAATATCACGACATATAAAAAAATTCAGTATTTTTTTGATGATACGATATGATACGATATATCGATATCACAAATGATATATCAATATTTTTGATATATCGAATCATCACTACATGAACCAGCGAGGCAGGTCAGTGTTTATGTAAAGCAAATTGTTTCAAATAAAAAATGTTAGAGTAACCAACCTGTGCCCGTTGGTCCCAGCATCAGGATGTTGCTCTTGTCCAGTTTCAGCTCAAATGACTTGGAGTCAAGGATGTCGCTGGCATGTCGAGCCATGTCGTCAGTTGAAGCTCGTTGCTCAACGGCGCTACTTGGTCCAAGCGGACTGCTGCCATTGGGTGTATGCAGTGTTGTTATGCCAGCAATGTGCAACAGCTCTGTATACAAAAGACATCAACATCACTCACACATACACAGGCACAACTGTTGGTGTACACGGTAGTGATGACAGTATTGTTTCCAGCACAGTTGCGAAGCTTTTTGTCTTTTTTGTCTGTTTTTCTCAATCAACAGAACAACACAGAAACTGCTACACTGAGCATGATGAAATTTTGCACGAACACGTGCCTCGACAATTGCAAGAAACATATTGAATTTCAAAATCATAAGTCAAAAGTCAAGGTCACAAAAGTGGATTTTCCGATATTTTTCCAATTTTACCATTGTGAAATATGACCATGCTGCTACTAGCTGAGCTGCAGTCCAATTAGGCTGATAGCTATTGGCCGATGCAGATGTCATTGCTACAAATATCACATCAAGCCAAGGCAGCCATTGCAAAGCTTGAGTGTCTAGTTTTAATGACATATCTGTCTGGAAACCAACAGAGATAAGAGTCAGAATGTAAAATGTATCACTACAAAGTCACTGGTTACTCCTGGGAACCCAATATAACCTAAATTTACCAGACAAAATAGCAATTTTAGACCGTTTCCCAGTATAAACACCAAACTAGCAAGCACACAAGCATGTACATCGGTAGTTGGATATTAAAAAATTATCTCATGTTTGCTGTGAAAAACATTGTTTTTTTAACAGCACAGTACATCATGATTAATCATGATTCATATTTACAATTGCAACTGCAATTATTTGTGATTAAATTTTTAACCGTTCAGCAGCACTATTTTGAATGATGAATATAAAGGCGTGATTTCGGTACGTCAAACATGTCAAACGGCATAAACTCTTTCAACCTCCATTCATTGGTCGGTGTTGAGTTGTTTCGTGAACAGCCGACAGCCGTCCAAAATCATGAATGTTTACAAATTGCTTATTATGCAGCCAGACCACGCCCACCCTAGGCCGCAATGGCTCAAAACTAGTAACTCTGGAATCACTGTATGGAATTTCCTGTCATAACTAGCCAGCGTCGCGACATTCTATTAATAACTTTATGGCCGAAACAAAAAGCGTAAACAGCTGCTAGCATCAGTTGACTTGTTTGGCAAACACTGTTCGTCAGTTAGCTCAAACGGCTCTCAGAAATCACGACTGGTTGTGCAAACGTAACCAGGGTCGACTGTTCGACCTATTGAAATCACGCCTTAAATGTACCTCTGCTGTTGAGAGACTGCGGCACTGCCTCCTGCTTCTTGTGTGCAGCACTGCTGCTTGATGGCGGCACATTGTGAAATATTCGCTTGTAGTGGTTATACACAGCAACAGAGAGAACCTTCTTTGCATGATCTTGCCCAATTACAAAATTGTTTAAATATTCATAGATCTACCAACAAGCACACACAACAATGACTATAAATTTCTGTGACAAACAGCCTACAATATCATACAAACAAAACTAGCATTTGCATTGCATCAAGTCCAACTGTGACTTTATCGCAATTCAGCATTGTAATCCAGGATTTTTTCAGTAGCTATTTCATGACCGGTTCCATTAGATAAATAAAACCACACAAGTAACTTAATTAGGAAATCATGGCACAACAAGTGTAACGTATCACTCAAGCAAATATTTACTATTAAATTGCACAGAGACTTAACTCAGAAATTAGAACAATATTGCAAAAAGAAAAGAAAGCAAGTAGTACTTGTTCAAAAAAACAAGCACGAGAAATGTGTCAGTAATTATAATGCAACTTAAGGGAAATTAGACTAACGATAATGATTCAACTACTAGGTTTCCAGGGAGAAACTAGCCAAATAAAGAACTTTATCAGCACGTATGTCTAATTTTAGGACATTTCAAGTCCTGATTTTTGAAAATTCAGAATTTTTCAGGACCCATGCCTAGGAAATACAACATAACAAGTGACAATGAACAGAACGCCAGCAGGCAGCATACTTTACGAGGGGGAGGGGGTGGACGTCTCTCTGACTGCTGGCGAGCATCAGCTCCAGATTCCTTCACATTGAGCTTTGTCTCACTATCAGGAATCACGGCAAAGAAATGATTGCACTTGTTGCACTTCACAAACCGAGTCGCTGAAACACCAACAATCTCATCTACCTACAATGATCTGTCACACTTAATCTATGCTGCTGGTACAATCACACTGTCTCCATCTCATGCACTAGCTTTAAAACGATAAACTTTGATTTCAAATCCCAGTTGTTCCAGCTGTATCCTGCGGGTACTGGCAAATGATGACGGTTGTAAGCACAACAAAACAAAATTTTACTACGACATCAATGAGCCAATAAAGAAAATCAATGTAAACTAATAATAAAAACAGGAGTAATAATAATTCATCTGATAAGTTCGCATTGGCAGTCATTTGCACTTTTTGTTTTCCACCATCGAGTATTTAGTATTAAGGGTTTAAAAAGTAATAATAAAAGAAATAGCTTATTCCATGGCCGGCTAGCAACAAAGAAAAAATTACAATTGTTAACATAATATCAAACCAATATATCCAAAAAAAGACATACAGACTACAACGGAGTTGGAAAATTCACAAATGTAAATACAACAATTCTATTCCAACAGCATCAGATGCAAGTAAATGCCAAATCGGTACTCACATATAAATAGATCTACGTGTGAACACAATTCACCACAGTTGGGACACATCCATCCATCACGTTTATCACCACCGCCGCCTCCTCCAGTGTGAAAACCAGATCCACCACCAGATGATGGCGGATTAGTCGGATCTCGCGGATCATTACCAGATCCGTAGAAAGAACTGCCATTGTCTTTAGAAAACTGTCTGCTGTAAAACACTACAATGCTGGAAGGAGCCACATGCTGCTGAATGGTATGACTGGCGAAGTAAGATCTATAATGAATGGTGGAACAGCACCATGCAGTGACTGGCATGCCTACAAACATAATAACAGCACAAAAAAGTTGATGCTTACTACATCGATTAACCATCACCATCATCCTATGTCAAGCAGATCATCTCCATGTTACATAGATTACATAGAAGTGATACATGATCACAAAACCATTTACTAATGCAGTTTTTCCATGGCTTATTTCACTGGTTTGCATATAAAAAACTGCAATCGATTTATCACTGTGTAAGCATTACATCATTAAACAGTAAATACTAGTGCAACCTCCACACTACTGTCGCACCGGTGTCCTCCCGATTCACTGAATTCCATTTTGCCGAATACCATTTTGTGAACTGGAATTCGGTGATTCAGGATTCAGCAAAAAAGCTTAAAGCTAGGGGTTTAAAAATGGGATTTGGCGACTCAAGATTTCCAAGCAAATTGGAATTTGGCAAATTGAAATTCGGTAAAATGCACTAAAACCACCACATTAACTTCCATAACAGCAAAGCCCCTACTGTTTTTTTTGCATGGTGCTATTGCGGCGACAATGTCACCACACAAGGCGAGCGTAATACACTATTGCGGCGGTAATCATAGTGCACTATTATGGTCAGTGACGGATCTAAGCTTCAGCAGATGCTTTCTCTTCCTTCTCTCCCTCTCCATCGATCCTGCAGTTCCTCAAAGTGAACTTGTGATGCCAATATACACGGCGCCGTCTGATGACGTTGACATCTATAGCGTATGACAACTTTACATTCACTCGCAGCTGATCTGCTATATATCAGCCTCCAGCAGCTGTACGGCATTCTCGTCTCTTAAGTTCCCTGTTGCAGCTCCCATTGTCTGGAACAAACTCTCTGAGAGCACTAGAGAGCTGCTAGTTCTTTAAGCACTTTTAAACCTAGGCTTAAAGCAACGGTTCATTGCAGCCTATGGCACTATGACAGGTCGGTGCAAACTCAGCGTTTCTAAAATTTACATTTTACAAATTTTAAGAATTTAATAAATCGCCCATGTTTAATAGCGAACAAAACTGAATAAGCTGCAATAACTAACCATAACCATAACTCTAACACTAATCCTAACCCCAATCCTAGTCTTAAAC
>Ga0209454_1005005_pt1 | contig 10071 bp, 12 predicted proteins | sample WorMetHERISLAND1_2_FD_187400 | JGI IMG/M metagenome (GOLD analysis project Ga0209454, IMG submission 187400) | Marine gutless worms symbiont microbial communities from Max Planck institute for Marine Microbiology, Germany - Olavius geniculatus... | ecosystem: Host-associated > Annelida >... | reverse complement strand
ATTTTATACACAGCCAAAGTTATGACCGTTTAAATAATTGTTTAATTTTCCCCATAGTCGCCATTGTAATTTTTCCGATTTTTGCGAATAAATACGTTAAATATAAATTTCAAATTTTTTAATTTTCAAAAAACACATCCTTGCGCGAGAACGCGTTGTTTGAGCCATCACACGCAAAAATCCGCCGAAGGGTCTGACCTGTAGTTGAGTTTCTGAAAAAAAGGTATATGGCTATAAAAAATTTGTGCGTATATTTCACCCATTTGCCGGAAAACCCTCCTTGGAGGGATTTACATTAAATTTTGCGTGAGGGGTCGTCTTGCCGACGTAATCAATCATGCCAAATTTTACCTTAATCAGATCAGGGGTTTTGATTCTGTGGGGGGTCGAATTTTTGGCTTTTCCATAAGAAAGAGAAGTCGCCGTTAACACAGGGCTTGAACTACCGTTCAGCCTGTGAGAGGTCTCGCAGGACCTTTGAATGGCGAGTGGGCCGTATCTGTACTATACCGTAAAACGTTTAATGAGAAAACAATGAAAAGGCTACTTCAAGATTTTGGAAGATATAGTTTTGAATAAAAGGCTCGAAAATATTTATTTAAGGTATAAATAAATCTTTTCTAGAGTGTTTGCAACACTTAGGTGACCTGTTTAACATTACTTTTTGTGAATGAAATTTATTGGGGCTGGGCCAAGATGACGTGTGCAGGAAGGCTTGGCAGCACGCACCTCCCAGGTTCGATGTTTTCCTACGCGAGAACCGGCGACCTTAGCAACGCTAAAATGTAAACATTGATACATTTTTACGTACGAACAGACTGATTTTTAAAAATATGGGTACTTTAGAAATGCGTGGATACTCGCAAACTCCTTATCGGAAGGTAAGACTTCTGTTAATACGTGGCATTTTGTATCCAAAGTGTTTTGGATAGGATTTTGTGACATTTGTACGATTACGGAGCATTTCGTGGCCCGTAGGTACAACGGGCAGGCTAAAATGTCCGATAGATGAAGTTACGCTCTAGCTAGAGGGACGCAAGTAATGACATCTTGATGTTGCATTTCAGTGTTTTTTATAATGCCGATGGTTTTTATATAGAAAAAGATTCTTAGGCTTATATTTGAGGGTTTTATTTGATGGCAAATAGATCATGAATATTAATTAGGCGGAAGAACTATTTAGGTTAATGCTCGGACGCAGGCTTTTTTATAAGAAATGCTATAGAAAGTTAGCAAGTACTCCACCAACAGCTGGAGATTGTAAATTAACTTAAGGTGGTACCAAAATCTGTTACAACTCTCCCCTTTCTGGATTACAGTTTGCCTCGAACTGTGGTAAGCCAAAAATGTAAAAATTGGTTTAACAGTGGTGGAACCAGGATAGACAATTCTAAGTACTTAATCCGTCGTTCACCTTCACGTGAACACGGTAAAAATTTATTTAAGGTGACCATTAGTTGCTCGAACTTGCACTTTTTGTCTTTTCTCTTTTTTTTATTCTTTTAATGCAAGTGTAGATACAAAGCCTTATGCAAGACATTGGTCCGCTAAGTCAGCTTTTAAATGTTTCATAGCAAGACAATTTTACCGCCTCTACTTAATTCAAGGCTGTATTCTAAAAAAATAAAGCCTATTTAAGACGTTCGGACCAATTATGTCGATCGGAACAGTTAATTCGACAAAACACTGTGGCCTAGGCTTAGTGTTCATAACAACTCGTTGGCCTGACCTAACAATTGTTTTTAGAAACTAAATAAGCAAAGGTTGTTATATAGCTCAGTGCCTAGTGTTTGGAATCTAACTAGTAATCTATACAAATACACAATTTCAAGTCAGCGTCTGGTCTCGACATTGCGAGCTTGGTCTTTAAAACGGGACAGGTTGTGTTGGCGGCGAACAAGGCTTCCTGTCGTTCGTGATCGCAACTGTGCCCCAGCGACTCTTTGGCTCGTCGATGACCATGGCTTCGCGCTGCGCTCGATCTCTGCTCGCCGTAACTCTTCGTCAATACGCCACACGATTGCCGTAATTCAGGCTTGCAAAATTGACTCCATCTCGTATCGCGGGGGAAAAAAGAAATACGTAAAACTGTTTATAGTCCATAAAAATCAAAACATAAAGAAAAAAAGTTTTCTCCCTAAGCACGCATTTGATCTCTGTTTAAAGTCCATGCATTACAGCGCACAACCTTTGCGTTTCACCATAAAATGCATCACTTCAAGGCGTAGGTACACAGTATGCACTTTAGTGAATAAATGTCTTTGACAGAGATAAACAGATATAATAAGGCTACATATCTCGTAACTAAGAGAAACAAAGTCATTAGTCTGTGGTTATATTTAAGCTTAGCGTTCGCTAATGCCTTATCGCTTCATAGTGAAAGTGCGAAACTTATGATTTATAGTTATGGCGAAAAAATAAAAACGTCAACGTCTCTACCTTAAAATAGCGTTTCATGTCTGTCGCACACTGCCTATCTCATACGTCTCACACAATTTCTCCCATATGCATCAAACATATCATGCTGTTTTTACTACACAAACGCATTAATCACTAAACGATAGACAGAAATTTACAGAAAGCCTGCCTGACAAAGAGAAAACTTACACACGGTCTTATAAACTTATCTTAGGCGATTATAACGCACTCACACCACGTATAGGAAAATTTGAAAGTTTGTAGGGTGTGGGAAAGGGGCAGAATAATAATAATAAAAATTGGAAAAGAACATCATATACGTAGAGGGTGCGGTATGCGCTAATATAAGTTTTTAAGAACTACCGCTTCTTATGTGGGAGATGACTCGTGCCTAACCCACATATTAATCGCTGCGCATTACAACCACTCATGCGGTATTCACAAGACCATTCGTCCAACACGTTCTTAAAATCAAAAGTTCATACGTACGAACTCATCGATTCCTAGATTAGACACAATTGATGGGCACAAAGAACGGCGTGACACCCCGTTATTGTTAATAACAGTTAAACGCGGTGTTACCCGGGTTAAGGCGTATGGGAAACGGACAGATCCTACCGACTTGGGCCTAGTCTGAAAGGTATTGTCTGTCCCCTGTCGTCCTCCAACCCTACCCTCCATACAAAAATCGCGATAACGCGCTGGGGTCCTTCTGGCTCGTCCGGGACGTCCACCCTCAGCATTACCCCGTACAAGATTCTGTTCAGCACGGTCTCTTTGTCCACCTACATCCTCACTATCAATAGCCACAAGTTCAGTACTACACGAACTTTCATGGCTACTCGACATATCAACTCTTTGTTTCATTTCCGTCTGTTTATCTTGATCGAACTTTCCCGTACTGTCGGAGTGTGAGTCACTAATATTGTCACTCCGGTCAGAGTTTTCAGCGGTTATTGGCGGGTGCACGTGTGATGTCGGTCCGGTGAATATTGCAATGGGGATACGTGTTGGTCATCGGAACCTTGTGGTTCAGTGTTTGTCTGGTCTCTGGTCGAAGTGGACAACGGAGACAAGTCTCTTGTCGTCTGGTTTGACAACGAAGACCGCGGCGGAGTGCCCAGATATTCCATCAGTTTGTCTGCATAGACCAATTTAGCCCGTGCCGTCGCGTTGCGCTGCATATTTACGATCAATGAAGACGGTATAGCAACGACAGATATGGCCCTTCGTACTGCCGCTGCCATTTCATCTGTTTCTTTTAAGTTTCCGAGGGTTATAGTAAAGTACCCATTGTCGGGGAACAAAGCACTTTGGCTTTAAGCCAATGTCATAGTATCGCTTGTTCCGCTCGACACTACGGTGAAGTTGCTATCAGACTTTCGCGTAAGCAGTAGTGGTCCGCTCACGTACTTGTTCCACAAACTCGTAGTAGTCCTTCGCTGGGTTTTCGCTTGGCGCTTCGTACATGAGCTCGACAGGCACGCGGATCTCACGATGTAAAATTAAGAAATTCGGCGAGTATCTTGTGGCCTCGTGTCTCGTCGCACGGTAAGCTGCCGTAACAAACGGCAGACGGACATCCCAGTTCTTATGATGTCTTATTGTCCATCGTTCTGTGGAAGCGTTCGATCTGGTTCGTTGATGACTTATAGAATTTCGTTCGAAATTTTTCGATTCTAAACAACTTACAAATTTCAGCCATTATGCGGCCGTTTACTTCTTGTTCTTGGTCACTTGAGAATCGACAAAAAACAGTCAAAGCGGATGAAGACTTGTTCGACAAAGACCTTAACAATGGTCTCTGCTTCTTTATTCCTAATAGCGAACGCTTCAGTCCACTTCGTATAGCTGTCCATACAACTCAGTATCCAAAGGTTTCCTCGATCCGATCGCCGGTGCGGACCAGTCAAATCGATATACCATCGTTCAAACGGAGCCCCAGGCAGAACGGGCTTCAAGGGTCCTTGCTTTGCCAGTTTACCTCGATGGTAACCCGTACATTGCGGACACCTTCGTCAAAATCGTTCCACATCAGCCTTCCACCCATTTCAACAAAAAATCGACGCGGCACTTGGTTCTTAGTCTTCAGTAGTCCAAAATGATTAGACACCGTCCCACCGTGACACTTTTTCAACATTACTTTTACCTGCGATCGCAGAAGCAACAACTGCAAAAAGTCAGGTTCTCCATGTTTCGGACTTCGTTTTCAACGGTACACTTAGTCTAACCCATCTTGTATTTCCGAACTTTCCCATCGTAACGCCAAACGTTTTGTCAACTTATATTCTGTCTGTATTTTTCAGCACAAGGGCAAGTGTCTTTAGCTAGCTTCATTTTTACAATGTCTCTGAGTTTAGAGTCCTCCCTTTGCGCACGTATCAACAACTGCCGTTCAGTTTCCGGGCTATTATTCACATTGTCATTATTCTGGAACACTCGTACTTTTATTTCCTTTACGGCATCAGATTTTTTTATTGAACTTTCTTCGTTTACACTTTCTGGTTCACTTTCTTCACAAACACTGTCTAACTCCGGCCAATGTCCAAGAACCAAATGCTTTCCCTCAATACTTAGTAATTTAACTTCACGTTCCACATCGCTATCGTCTTTACTGTTCTCGGTAATATCCGGAAGAAGTCTGCTCACCTCAACACTCGTTGGTCGAACATCTTCATTTTTCCTACGAATACCTCTACATCTCGCTTCGTACTGATCATCCTCGTCAACCTCAATCGGTCTGCGACTCAACCCATCAGCATTGCCATGCTTTGTTCAGGGCCTATGCACAACTTCATAGTCGAGCTGTTCGACAAATGTCAGCCAACGCACAAGTTGCGGCATTAATTCAGGAGTACGGCAAAGCCAGGAAAGCGCAGCATGGTCTGTGCGGATAGCAAAGTGCCGGCTCAAGAGGTACTGGCGAAATCGCTTCAACCCGTATACCACAGCCAATAACTCCTTCTTAGTGGTCTCGTATTTCCGTTCTGGCGCTGACAGAGTTCGTAAAGCGTATGCAATGACTCGTTCTCCATCAGTCTGGAGCTGAGACAGCACAGCACCCAAACCGGTTTCGGACGCATCTGTATCCAACAGATACATTCCTTCGTTCTCTGGTAAAGCAAGAATCGGGCCTGACATCAATCTATCCTTCAACTCGTCAAATGTTTCTTGACATTCTGCAGACCAATAGAACTTAGCTCCTTTCTACATCAAGTCATAGAGAAAAGCCGCAAAAGACAAAAAAGTTTTTCACGAATCTGCGATAGTAGCCACTAAAGCCCATGAACGCAAGTACCTCCGAAACATTTCGGCAAGGTGGCCAATCGCAAATGGCGGAAATTTTTCCGTCTTGTCTATTAATGCCCTCTGCAGAAACAACATGTCCCAAGAATTCAACGCTATGTTGAAACAAGGAACACTTGAATGGTTTTAGCTTTAGCTTGGCGGAACGTAACCGCAAGAATATCTCGTCAAGCCTGGACAGTTCTTCTTCAAAACTTCGCCCAAAGACAATCACATCGTCGAGGTAAACCAAGCAAGTGATATAGGAAAGACCACAAAAGACAAAATCCATCTATTATTGGAATACAGTCGGAGCACAGGTGAATCCAAACGGCATGACGGTAAAGCGATAACATCCGCTTCGTGTAACGAAAGCAGACTTATCACGATCTTTTTCTGCAATTGGAATGTTGCAATATCCTGAGCGGAGATCGACAGTACTGTACCAGGACGAACCAAACAGTGCGTTTGGACAGTTTGGACAGTTGTCGATAAAGGGCAGAGGATCTTGCTTGGTTACGGCATTTAGTCGGCGATAATCGACACAGAACCTAAGGGTCCCGTCCTTCTTTTTCACCAACACATTGTTGGAAGCCCACGATCCCATGCTTTTGCATTTTGGCCACGATCTTATCTATCCACTGCAGATGCTAAAATGGATGTCGGCGAAGCGGATAACGAATGGGACGACTGTCACCGGTATTAATACGGTGTTCCACTAAATCGGTGCGACCGATATCATGGTCCCCCGTGGAAATGATAGTCCGATATTTTACCAGCAGTGCTCGAGCCTTTTGTCGTTGTTTATCGGTTAAGTCTGGCGGAATCGTTTCCATGATCTTCTCCAAAGCATCCTCCTCTTCTTCAGTCAATTCTGGCATGACAAGATCCTCTACCACAGGCTCTCCTGAAACAATCTCTACTTTTTGTACTTCACCGAGTTCTGTGCCTTTAGTTAAAACTTGATTCTTCTGGTTCGCATTCATCAAAACAACCTTGATCCCAAAGTTTTCTGCGGGTACCAGACATCGCACACTATATACGTGAGGAAGGCCTTTTGTCATTCCATTCTCCAATAAACCAATACCTTGACATTCCTGTCTCCCATTCCGTTCACTACGTACGCGAGCATTTACCTCAGTTTGCTATGAAGGCAGTAACAGCGTGTTTTCCGTCACATATATCTTCCGTATCTTTTGGTCACTAGGTTCACGTTTCAGCTCAACCCATTCATCATTAGCACGAATCTGTTTCTCCTTACAATGAAACACACACTCATTCCTTTCCATACAGTCAATCCCTAGAATAAGGCTTGTCATATCTGGAGATATCAGGACCTCGGAGTCAATGTCTTGGGCACCTACCCGTAAAACGACGGAGGCGACTCCGCTAAGCAACATATCATTTCCATTGGCAGCCTTTACCATGGTGAATGCTGGAGGAAATACTTCCTACTCCAGCTTTTTAGAAAGCACAGAACCGATCACTGTAACGTCACTGACCGTATTAAGAGGTGCTGTTATTTTATGCTTTCCGTATTTTACGTTAATACAAGTTCATGACTGTTTTCTGCGGACGGGGCCAACATTTGGCAGTGGTTTTTCATAGGCATGGCCTTGGTTCTGTTCCCGCAGTGTCACCTGCATAAGAAACGGGCACCATTGATGCTAGTTTAACTTCCAACTCAGCTATTCTCTTTTTTGCTTCGGCTGCTTCTTTCTTAGCCTCTGCAGTGACCTTCTTAGCTTCTGTTACCTCTTCCTGGAGCACCTCATTATTTGGTCCAAAACAATCGGGTGAAAGTACACTTTGTTCTTCAATCCTCTGGACTTGCTCAATCTCCACGGACGATTCAGACTTAATCTGCGGCATCCGATTCCGTGATTTAATGCGGTTTGGCCACTAAACCTTTGTTTTAACGTAGCAGTTAGCTTAGAGAATAAATTGGTCACCGCATTTCCGTAGTCCCATAGCACGTTGGACACATTTTTGTCAAGCGAGTTGCGAAAAAAAACCAATTCGTCTTTCTCATCCCACCCATTGTATTCTGCAAAATTGCAGAATTTGGCACAGAAGGCTTCAAAAGGGTGTGTTCCGTCAAACGTCTGGGGTTTATGTAAGTATTTCTGTGCACAGATTTTACTATACTTTTTCCCTCATTTTCAGAAAAAGATCGTGAACTAAAGGTGATACGTGTCGGACTCGGAGATGTGCCAGATTTTCTCAAGGTCAAGAACTTCACTTCTTACTACAAAACCTACGTCCATTTGGTTGTGACATGTCTGGACTAGGGGTCCTAGTCGAAACTTTAGTATCACTAGACTGAGCCAGTTTCCTAGTATGTGCAGCTACGGGACCTAAGTTTCTAGTAGGGGACCTATTTGGTGTACGGTGCAGAGTTTTATCGTCCTTAAATGGGGACGATTTTTTTGAGCACCATGGTCCGTATCTGGTGTTCCTGAGTCAGGACTAAAAAATCGGTAAAGCCGCTTGTTACTAGTTTTTTGACCAGTACTATTTCCTCGACAGGACTTACGACGTTCCTGATTTCGCAAACACTCACCAGCAGATGGGCTTGTGCCTCTTTTCCTTCCCATTTGATCCTACTGGCAGGTTCGTCTGTCCATGACGTAAAGGGAAAATCGCTCCTTGGCGGGTACAGGTTCGTCTTCAGTCTTGTCCGTCTGTTGGTTTCGCGAATGGCGAATAACTTCAGGGTGTTCAATCCGTAAACTTACTTCGCGATAGGGCATTTTCCCAATTTACTTAAGAATGATAGCTGGTGAACGGACGCGAAATGCCTGTCGGTTTGTGGTGTATTAGTTAATGCTGTTCCACCACTGACGTCGATGCACCCCATCGGCAAACCGGCGAAAATAAATGTCGGCAATATGGGGAAACACCACGGCGGCTTGGACTACAGTCTTTATTTACTAGAGTATCATTGTCCTTATGAGACATCGCATTTGTTACTGTGGCAAGACCTCCGCTGGCCGATACGGCACTTGGCAAAGAATTGAACAGTTGATCTTTACTTGGTTGACGGAGAGCACTTTGCACTTGAGTGCTATGCTCTATCCGTGGTTCACGCAGGGTATTACTACATCGTGACAAGACACGTTTACGAAACAAAGTTTCACTTACAGGCTCGTTGTTTCGGGAAATAGTCGCAAAACTCTCCTCTTCTAAAACGTCGACATCGGTCTCCGTAGAGTGTCGTAATTAACTGCTTTGTCACTTACAACATCAGTCGGCAAAGTTACAACATCCATGTTATCGTTAATAAGAAATAGTATTATCAGATTACGGGAATCCTCGACAGAACGAGTTTGCATTTCCTCCGGGCAATTAGAAAGCAGATATCGAAGTCAGAGCTGTTCAAAAACAAGAATTTGTCTGAACATCCGAGTTTACGCCAGAATGACTTTCAGGACCGCGTGGTTGTACATCAAAGTGGCTGGTGACCATTGCACACTTTTCCGCAAGGTCTGACTCCATCCAACGTTTGCATCCCTTTAGCCCAACGCCGGAAGCACTACTGTGACACACCGCGTTCCCAACGTGTGTCCCAACAGATGCGTTTGTTGCGGCTATTCGCGTTACTGATAACACTCATACGCCGTTTTATTACCAAAAAACTGCCAGAACAGAGATTCGCACGCAATCTGACTGCTCGCCATATTATCAACTCTTCAACTCTTTCTAGCTAACGGTGCTGCCGATAGGCGAGAAGGGGCGGGGCTTAGCGATGATTGACACCCGCCCAGCTAGCAATTACCCTTAGGCGTTTATCCAACAACTACTCCCCCTCCTCCATGAAAAAGTGGGAACCTCTAAAGGCGAAGATCTATCCATGAAAGAGACAGCCATACTACTGTTATAAATGTACAAAACATTACTTTTTTACATTAGTTAACGGCAACATTTAAGGACTTGCACATCGAAAACAGCAAAAATTACAAAATTACAAAAAAATGCCCGCATCACACTGACTGTGTGTCAGTGTGCTGCTGAATAATATCACCTAATAATAACCCCCCCCTATAGGCCTAGGCGCAAAAATCTCGCAAAAATCTCTTACGCAAGCCGAACTATAGCTAGTGGGGGTCGGTCGGGGAAAAATGCAATTGGCAGCATTCGATGGCCCATCTCTGAAAACCCCCCTATAGACGCAAAAATCTCGCAAAAATCTTCTACGCAAGCCGAGTTATAGCCCATTTTGTTTCAAATTTTGTTGCCATGGCAAGGGGGGTCGATCTGGGAAAATGCAATTGGCAGCATTTGATGGCCCATCCCCGGAAACTCTCCTATAGGCGCAAAAATCTCCCAAAAATCACACAGGGCTTGAATTACCGTTCAGCCTGTGAT
>Ga0209454_1005004_pt1 | contig 10072 bp, 6 predicted proteins | sample WorMetHERISLAND1_2_FD_187400 | JGI IMG/M metagenome (GOLD analysis project Ga0209454, IMG submission 187400) | Marine gutless worms symbiont microbial communities from Max Planck institute for Marine Microbiology, Germany - Olavius geniculatus... | ecosystem: Host-associated > Annelida >... | reverse complement strand
TGCTCGATGTCTGTTTTAATTTTTTATTGTGTTTTGTTGCTGATAAAATCCACATATCTAAGCTACGATAATAGTGGCCTAATATTGAGTCGCATTCTACATACAACGCCGTCAAAAAGCTATATCAGGCTGCGACGTAAAAAGCGGGATGCACGACGTCAACAACTCACTACTGATTAAACACGCGTGAGTGAATGGACTGATGGTCGCCACGTGCGTCAGCTCAGCTGCTGTCTGTAATATCTGCTGCCGCCGCAGCTCGTTTACGATTAGAGCGTTAAATAAACGTGTTTACTAGCGGCGAATTCTGTCGTCTCGTCTGCTCGTCGTAAACAGACGAAAGGCAATAGGAGCGCTTCGGTCGGATGCTAGCCGGCTGGCGCTGCGTTGTCGTCGTTGGCGTGCGACTGCTGTGTGTGCTGCCGGTGTCACATTGAAATGTCTCCCCAACGAAAAATCCGCCCGGGAAGAGATAATCACGGATTTAATATGTCTCTCCCTTGTCAAATTATCGCCGGCCCCATAAAAAAATCCCATTTAGGATCCCCCAAAAAGTGTCCCCTGGCCGACAATTTACCGGCAAAAATACGTCCCGCCCGGGAGGCCGCGGAGCGGGGCGAATTTTTGCCGGTAAAGTGTCGGCCGGGAAGACTTTTCTGGCGGCGTAGGGGCGATCCTATAATGGGACACCGGCGTCGTAATTGTAGTCGTAATCGTAGATCTTTCAGACTGTAATCCGCCGTTTCTTGCGCATCATCGGCGACAGCAGAAGTACAAGTATACCAGCAACTAACGGCCGATTTATAAGCAGAAGCTTTCATTATAAACGTCACGACTGCAAACATTCCGCCATTAAACTGCAAGAAGCTCAGCTGAAGCAAAGCTGCAGCAATGCATCGATCCCGCAATCTGCGAACATTCGTCGAAAGTCGTTCATGTCACCAGCCCACTTTTACACCAATCGAGACCTCGCATACTATGCATTCTATCGGTTATTAATAGCAACTGTGACTCTAAACCACTACCGTAAAATGTAACTTTTTAAACCATGCTACGTACTTGATTATTGCATTGCAAGCACAACGAAAAATGCATCAAATGTCAGAGTTATTCTGTGAAGAAATCAAGAAGTAATACTTTGCCCGAGCGAGCCAATACCGCGAAGCACTTGACACTCCCGAGTGTGTTGTTCACAGTACGTATACCCTTGTAACGACACATCATCGCATAGACCTATCGCTTGCTGCATTGCTTCCTTGTACCGTGCTTTTTACAGCCAAGTACAAACAGCATTCGTGAGTGCGAAGTCGGCCTAATTACTCATTCAAACGCCACGAAGGCGGTACATAGGGATACTATGTAGCTGAAATGTTCTTTGCTTGCCGTGTGCACTCGTAATATTGCACTACGTCAGTCACGCAGCGGTAACCTATTGCGGTGCCAGAGTACTAGGAATCATTTGGTCGCTGAGCGCTGCGCTGAATGATTAAATAGATTCCACGGCTCCCTACATCTATCACGTGTCACATCAGCCTCTGCAACTTGTCGCCCAACGATTTCACCACCGAGTTGCGACACATTCGAAGATCGTTTCTGCGACAAGTTGTGAATTTATTTCATTACTAAACAATTAACCAGCACAGCAGAATTGACTACTAAATATAAAACTTCTGCAATAAATAGAATTTACTGATGCGGTGTAGGCCTAATCGCGCGTCCCTCCGTCTCAATGCTGCAAATGGCGTTAGAGCCTAATAGGTACAGTTCCTCAAAAGATAACTTGAGCGAGGTGTTTTTTGATTACGTGCGTGCAGGGTCCACTCGTATTATGACGTGCTTGCTCGGATTCGCGGATGTTGCCTGCAGATATTTCTACAACGATTACAAACAGCTTAACTGCTGCTTTTAAAAAAACTTGTAGAAAAGTTAAGACGTTGCTTTAATGAAAACAAACGTTCAGTCATAATGCGGCTTGTTGAACCATTTTATGTGCCTCAACTTCAGTGAACAATAGTTTATACGTCAATAAGCTCGCAGAGATTAAAAACTTCCTTCTTCGCTGTCTAAATAAAGATTCAGACGCATTAGCTGTTTCGTCTTGACAAAATCCAATTATGAATCAATTTGACCTTTTAATGATGTACCTGCAATGGTGTTTGTTGGCGCAAATGGCGGTCAGCGAATAGTGTTTGGACAGCAGAAGTGACAGATCAGGCCCATTACAGCCGAGGTGATAGTCATTAATAAGTTAAAGCCATAGTCGACTGTGAAATAGCCGTGCGACTGGCGTTTATCCTAGCTCTTCTTGACGCGTGAAAAACTTGTTTGCAATTTAAGCCTGTGTGCAGTAGGGTAGCTAATGCTACAATGAATGCGGCTAATTTATACGTTTTACTGTTTTCCGTTTAAAACGCCACCGGGAATGACATTAAACGAAGACAGGCGCACCGCATGCAGACGAAAACTTGCAACCACACAAATATTGAAAAAAAATGAAAATTGGGTCAGCGGCGTGCATTGTCACTTTTGTCACTTTTGCTGTCGTTTTGATTTTGCAAAACGTGTCGCTAAATACAAGAAAGCTAGCCGGAAAAAAAACCAAAAGCGAAACATAAGAAATACCGTACTTAACGGCAAATACTAATTAAGCCACACTCGGCTCGCATTGGTACTGTGTTCAAAACTTTTGGCTGCAGTCGTGCGTCACAAAGCACGCGATATGAGCGCTGTTTAAGTACGATACAACACTGTCACAAAATAATGGTATAAGCTCGCAATTGCGCACTCGTTTACTCAATCCAGCAAGCGCCGCACGACAACTGTGGGCAAGTTGTTCAGACCTACCTGTGTAATGTGCAAGTGTAAGTATGTAGTGGTTAGTGTCGACTCGTAACTTTCAGGTTACGATTTGATTCTCACTGTCGTCATTTGCAAGCAACTTTGAGCAAGTTGCTAACCCACTGTGTGCTCAGGCCAACTTAGCCTTCTATTCTTTGTAAAATGGGAAATGAGTAGTAGCTTTCGGACTACGGGGTAAAGGCCTAGTGCGGCTGATTGGGGCGGTGGTATGTCTGCTAACTGCAAACCGCGGGTCCAATTGTTCTGTTAGGTGGACAATGGATGGCCGCATACTGCGCTGCGGTATCATTAGCTTATGCCAATTTGCTACCACTTCCAAGATTGTGAAGCACTTCTGTTTTTGAGTCTATCTCATGTAAGAAGCGCTATAGCAAGTGCTGGACTTTACCTTTACCTTTGTAGGGTGTTTACACGATCCAGCAAACGTCCAGCAATTCACGTGTGTTTTAAATACATTTGCTGGAAGTTTGCTGGACGTTTGCTGGATCGTGTAAACACCCCATTACCTTTGTAGTGCAGACTGATGAAGTGACGCAGTAGGCACTACGTTGCGGCAACCGTTGCGGCGACGACGGGCCGCGGTGGCGAGAAATTAAGTTGAGCAATTAAATTAGATTGCCAGTTGATTAGAAAACTACCAATATATAGCAATTCAAATTAATTAGCACATGACTGGAGCTAATGCTAGTCGTGATTAGTTGGCCAATTTATTATTGTTCTAATTGTGATTTTAATTTGTTTGGTTGTTAATTTGCTTGGTAGTTAAGACTACATTTTGTTAACTAGCTAACTGCTGTTGATAAGAACACCGAACAGGTAGTAATTCGGACGATTGTAGCATTATTATGTATGCGCTTTTAAACTAGTTCTCGTGCAGTGTGATTTCGGCAAAACTGTTTAGCTATAGTAGTCAAATTGAATAAGACCAATTTATCTGCACGCTGTCATATCGCTTTAGCAGATACCAGCTAATTATAATTACATTTTTTTCGAATTAGTTCTGGCACTCGTTGATAAGCGAAGTGTGTACGCGACGGCTATTAAATAGTCACTCAGCAGTAACAAGAAGCCCAGCTGTCGCTAAGATAGCCAACCGTACTGGTTGTCAATGACCTTTAAGGTCATCCAAGGTCGATGATTTTCACGTCATTTGAAAGCCAATATGCCACTTCTTATTAGTGATCAATAGCAACCTGAACCCCATCTCGCACCGTTTAGCCACAATAGCGCGTAATGGCCTTCAAGGTGATCTAAAGTCAATCATTTTCATTTCACCTCGCAGAGCGTATATCATTTCCTATTAGTATTAATAGTAACCTTGGCTGTATCTCCCACCGTTTCTGAGATATGGCCAGTTTTCCGTTAAAACGCGTATTTTTCTTATCCCCTCGATTTAGCCCCGACTTTTAAAATATTTGCCTTCCACCAAATCTCTAACATTTTGCACAGTTAGCTCTAAAACATAAAGCTAATTATTCGTGTAAAAAGTTTTCCCCTACTGTCTACCGTTTAGCCACAATACATCTGTTACAGACGACGAACAAACAGACGGACAGACGAAAACTCGTACATAAGCTCGACCGTTACGTAATTACGGTCGGTTAAAAATTCCAGTCCACGGACGACTTCTTATTCGTTCATAATTATTATCGTGATGTACGCTGATGACTTCCTAACGCAGTCAGTAAAGTAGTGTAATACAGTTAGCAATTAAGGTATGGTCACGCGTTGATTACAGGGTATTACAGCGGTTGCTGATGTTGCGGTAGCAGTACAGGTCTCCACGAGTGTCGTCGACGGCAGCTGATGAGATTCCGGTGTCTGCACTGCAGTTTGCCGGTGTTCCATTATAGGATCCCCCTCCAGAAAAGTCTTCCCCGGCCGACAATTCACCGGCAAAAATCCGCTCCGGCCGGCGGCTGCCCAGGCGGGTCGGATTTTTGCCGGTGAGTTGTCGGCCGGAGAAGACATTTCTGGGGCGATCCTATAGTGGAAAGACTTTTAAAGGGCCTGCGTTTTTTTGATAAAAAGGAGACATATCAAATCTGTGATTATCTCTCCCCGGGTGGATTTTTTTTTATACAGGAGACATTTTAATGTGACATCGGCCGCAAGCTGTCATCATCAGCTGCTGTGAAGTGTGTTTTACATCGTTAACTGATCCAGACTCCAGAATCCCTTGGGTCCCCGTTTGCTCGCGCAGTTCACGGTTACGAGTTCATCGCTATTAGCCTATTACCCACTGAGATGAGAGCTGCAGTTGATTGATCGTCGCCCGGATCCGGCACTTTGCTCTTCAGAGTCGGAGAAGACGACCGTGCCGTGAATGTTAATTGCCACCCACCCAGACAGAACTGACAGTGCAGCTGACATATTGCATGGCCGTTTGTTTAAAAGACAAAAATCACTATTAAAAAGTCAACAGTTTTGGTCATCATTGTTTTAGTACAAGTTTACTTCTACACCTTATAACTGTGGCTCATTTTTACGCTTTTATGTTTAATTAACACTTAGCAGTGTTTAGTGCAAGTCAACGGCTTCATACAGGCGACAGCAACCCAGAAGCTGTACCGTGTTTCAGTTGCCAGACTCACCGTGATTGTGAATTAAACGCGTCGTTCGTTCTATCAGCGTGACAGAACGATAACATATACAGAGTGACGCATAAAAAGAAACATACATGCTTTTCATAGCTCACACACTAAGACAGTTTTGAAAAAGATTAGTCTCGATCATTGATTGCAGTGAAGATGTTGAACATGACCGGCAATTGACCGTCCGTCACGCAAGTGATCGCAAGCCGACCGTACCGCATACGTCCGAAACCCAACGTCCAATTTCCAATCACAGAGAAAAGGCGATTTCTCAGAAGTGACACAGTTCCATGCACGCTATGTTAACAGAACGCTGCTCTCGAAAGCCACGATCAACGCTAGTATAACAGACGTGGTTATCCAGGCGAGACCTAAATAGCTACATTCGTAATAACCAATGCAAATATCGGATGCAGCTTTCGCAATTTTTTCACAATAAAAACGCCTTGCTAGGGAAGACGCGCTAAATACAGTTCCTGTTGCAGAACTGACCTTCAAGGTTATCCAAGGTCGATGATGTTTATGTTATTTGAAAGCCAATATGCTACTTTTTATTATATATATAGTAATCAATAGCAACCTTGACCCTATGTCGCATCGTTTAGACACAATAGCGCGTAACGGCCTTCAAGGTCATTCAATGTCAATGATTTTCATTTCAACTGACATGGCGTATGCCACTTCCTATTAGTGATTAACAGTAACCTTGGCCGTATCTCCGAGATATGGCCAGCTTTCCGTTGAAAAGCGCATATTTTCCTACCCCCTCCATTCAACCTTGAATTTGAATTGACTAGATCGCTGACATTTGCATGCCTAGATTAAAGACACATAGCTAATTATTCGTGCAAAAGGTTTTACCTTACGACTTGAAGCTTAGCCACAATACATCCGTTACAAACAGGCAGACGGACAGACGGACAGACAGACAGACGACAACCGTACAATAAACTTGACCGTTGCTTAAGTACGGTCGGCTACAAAATTGAGTCTTTAACTTACGCTCTCTGGTGCCTATGTACTGTTACATTTAATGTATTTAGTTGACGATTTTGTTTTACAAGACAAACATTCGTGTTTTTGAGCAGAAACTTTCTATAGATATTTATGCAAAGTGGAGAAAAGTGGAGTACATAATTTATAACACTAACATACCAATTAGTACCCAAGGAAAAAAAAGTCGGCGCTTGTAATAACCGGTGCCAAGAAGCTAGACAGATTCAGCGCTGGACCAACTCGAGTAGCAAGATACAGCCATCAATCACTGGGCCATTAGCATCCACAACCACCGAATCTACCACTACAAGTCTCCTGCAACGTCGTCAGCATCTTCGGGTCCTCTCTGTCTCTCATGAATGTATGCATGAAGGAATCCTATAGGGACTGGCGGAGAAGTAGATCCGACCCATTTTCCACATGCGAAAAAAACCGAAAAGAAACTAATGACATACAGTCGTCTATCGCTTCGACGGATGGTCGACTGCGAGTATCAACGAGATACAAATAAAAACAACTAAAACACAAGCCAATTTTTCTCAGTATTACAGTAGTGTAATACCGTTTGCTGGTGTAGCATAGGAAGAACTTGAACAGTGTGGATTCCTTTCTACGTATCCATTTGATACCGCCTGTCGACTACCCGACGAAGCGTAGGCCTACGACTTTGGGCCTACTAATTTAACCTTAGGCTTCTTTGTCTTTTTCTAAGTCGATCAAGTTAGCCACTAGCTGAAAACGTCCCAGAAATGAGAGGAAGAGGTAAGAAAATAAAAAAGGAAAGGCGGGCAGGTAAACTCCGTCCATTGTGAAATCCTGTGTGCGGTACTGGTGCTTGCAAATTTCGTCGTCGCCCATTTAATGTGGTCCAGTAATATACATGTAGAATAATTCCGTATTCACTATCACGTTAGCTCAGTGAAACGCTGATACCATAAGATAGCATGCAAATTGCTTAATTTATCACTTTTGAAAATTCCAGTAACTCGGTTTTACGGACATGAAAATGCAAAATGTATAGAAGCAAAATGCAGGACCTGCAGCAAAAAATATAGATCAATATCAGCAGGCCTTAATTAAATGCATTGTGTCTCAGCTATAGACAATTTCTGTGGGTCAGTGTCCTTCTCTGCCCTGAACCTATATGGCTGAACTCTGTGTATGGAAGTAACCCGTGAGTCGTTTGCAGTGACAGGCGTCTCTGAGGTCGAATAAGTCTGCAAGTTTGTTCATTGCTACAGCACTTAATCCTGTCTGACCGCTTCATTGACGATCTACTGGGGGTCCCTCGGTCGCCGACCGTCGATCGCTCGACGAACCGATGGTCACTCAGCTTAACCCTATCTGCAGCGCAACGGCGATTTTAATAGCCCAGACTCTAATTATAGGCCACATTGCGTTATCAGCTAGTCTCTACCTCAACTGCAGACAACGAAATTAAACTTGAAGGAAATATCATAATAAAGAGCTCGTACTGTGCAAAATAAATTATGACGACAATAACTTTATCACCATGTCGTTGCTTGAAAACTGCTACTAATTATTACAAATTGTTTTAGTCAAAAATTACTCTTCCGTTCTTATTTGCTGTATCGTGTGACTTTTCACTCTTTTTTGTGTAATCTAGTGTTTTTTGCATAATGTGAGTCAACAGTTTGTCAGACGAACATTATGCTGCTAATGATGATGACGATGACAGTTTATAAATCTGAAAAAAATAATAAAACACAGGTTTTTTAGTAACGTGTTCTGATAGTGTCAGTGAAGTGAAATCCGTAGGTGATTTCGGATGATTTCAGTGTTCCAAACTCTGATAAAATAAGTCCACATTAAGCCTAAATAGTGTAAGTGTAACATTTACGTGGGTTATACGCGCGGGGGTCCTTGTAGGTCTGCAATGGTAGAATGGTAGCTGTGGCTAATATTTCAGGGTCTAGTAGTTAAGGGCTATACGGTTCAAGGGTTAATAGCGTGTGGTCGGTTCATTGAACGATCACAGACAATGGACCAATGCCACTGCAGGTCTATTGAGTTGGTGGCGGCACGATTTAGCACTAGTCGCTCCATTTGATCGCTGCTGCCACTAGGCGCCGGCCCAATAGTGACAGACTTGAGGTTCGTTGTCACACAAATGACCTGGACGTGCCTACGCTTACAGATGGTCTTTTCTTTCATTACAGAAGAGGATTCTGCCGTACTAGTCGTCAGTCTGCACCGCGGCACTGTTGAGTCGATTGACGGAAGAATTTTGTGCTGCTAATTGCGTCTTAGCCATCGAACACTGGCCGACTGTTGACTTATACTGCTGTGCCGTCGTCCACTGCTTGCCCCATGCGTACCAGCAAATAAATAACAATTTAGCCGTCGCGCGCGTGATTATGATCAACTTGCAGTGCAGAAAAAAGTCCATAAAGATAAGCGGACGCTTGGTGCGTGCCGGGGACTGGAAGATAAGCATCTGAGGCAGGCGGCGTGATGCTGCAGTAGCTAGTGGCGCGGAAGAAAGACTAAATTGACGTCAGCGTGTGCATCATCAGCAGCAATCGTCCGTCCGCAACGGGCGCCATGGAAACAGCTGCTGCTGCTGCTGCTGCTGCTGCAAGTCTCCAAACGAGACACTCCCGCGATTCGCTACGCCAACTGCGTAGCATTCAACTCCATCGTGCGATGCGACAACCGCTGGAGTACCCAGTCCAAGCTGTACGCGCTGTCATGAAAGCTTAATATATAACCAGACGATCCGTACTTAAAACTGGCAGCTAACGGACAATGAAATGGTCCGAATAAGTTAACCATTACATTTTTATGCAGGCCTACGTCTTTTTCCCCCAAAATGTTAGCAATAATTACAACACGCGTACATAATTCACACTTAAAGCAATTATCTTAATGCAACTTCACTGCCAATAGTTTCAGTAAAATGATTTTAACATTCTGTAAATAGAATAATATTTGACCAAGTTATGGACGTATGTCATTTGACGAATTAACATTTTCTAGTACCAACCGATAATACTCTATTAAAAAAAGACACATTAAACCAAAATTCATAAAGAATATTATGACTTTTATGCAAAAGACCATTTAAAGATCGTCCAAGGCTTCGCCACGTAATGCAACGTTTACATTTTTTGCTAAGTAAAAATCATAATTCAGCGTCGGTCAGTTTTCTGTGACAGCTTAGTCTACGATTCCAATCAGCTATAAACCAGAGAACACTGGGTTTGTATTGTCGCCACACAGAAGGAAATGATTTAGCACTCGACTGACATTCTTTGTGCGTCTAACAGCTGAATCACGGAAAGCAGACAATGCGTTGGTATGATATATAGATTTGTGCCGACAAAGAAAACTCAATCTTTTCTTATGAGCGGTCGCCACCCTGCGCAGACGTGTTCGATAACGTTAAGCGAAAGTAAACGAATCTACTGAGAGAACTTTAACACGCGATTATTTGACATAGAATCCATTATTGCCTGACGCCGAAAATCGTGCCAAAAAGAACGTCCGATCCTAGCGAATCGTCAAAGTTAAACTATGAGCCTAATTCGCTAGCCACAAGTTTAAGCGCAGACGTGAATTATGCATATTTAACTTATCAATATATTTAAAACGCCTGACAT
>Ga0209454_1005003_pt1 | contig 10073 bp, 5 predicted proteins | sample WorMetHERISLAND1_2_FD_187400 | JGI IMG/M metagenome (GOLD analysis project Ga0209454, IMG submission 187400) | Marine gutless worms symbiont microbial communities from Max Planck institute for Marine Microbiology, Germany - Olavius geniculatus... | ecosystem: Host-associated > Annelida >... | reverse complement strand
GAGATTTGAATTTGTGTTCAAATGTTAATGATAGCCTACAGTATATTTGTGACGTTTATAGAATCTATGACCCACTGTAACTGATAAAAGTTGATATGTATAAAATTTTACTTCGTTTTTGGCTAGTTCATATATGTTCACGAGGATTCAGCAAAAAGTTTTTTTTCGGTGTTAATTCCATGAACAACAGCGAGTATCAAAATTATTGCCTTTCAACGTCCAGCACGTTCTAGAAGTAGAAATCAAGTAATAATTTGTGAACGAAAACTTAATGTGGGCTAAAGAGTCTAGAGCAGACGTTGCTACTTCTTTTATGGCTACATCTTGCAGTAATCAAAACGGTGACATGGTCCATGTTGGCACAAGGTAATGGTGTCAATACAATACTGATGAACGAATCACAATTCCTGTAACCGTCCTCGAAATGACCTATACTGTGTCGGGCGGGACGTTAAACCCTACTCACTCACTCACTCACAATTCCTGTAACTGACGCACATTATACACAGATAGCGGGAACGAACTTCAATCAGGGCTGAAAAACCTAGGTTTTAACAAGAATTTTTACGTGTGTTTTACTCAACGTACAAGAAGACGGAATACAAATTTTAAGACCGAGGAAAGAATCATCCAACGCCATTCTCCATATCACGTCGTCGTTTTTGTTAAGTGAACAACGTGACGTCTGAACTTAAAAATATGAAATTAAATCTGATTTGTATTATGAATTACACAACAAATAAAAAAGCTTTAAATTTGGACTTTTGAAAACCTAAGAAAAACCTACATTTTTTCGAACCAACTTTCCAGCCCTGATGCAGTTATTTAGTCAGTCTAGAACTGTTATGAAGAAAATATCCGACGTTCGGCAGCAGTGACTGAGTTGCTAGCTGCGTTCGTAGTCCTATGTGAAACGTCTACAGCAGGAGCAGCGTTACGCGAGCCGGTAGCAGAGCCAATGACGGCCGATCCGCGTTCCAGTCTGGTGACGTGCGTGAAACAACACGGCTGAGATATGTCGGACTTGCTGACGACCAGCGCCCGACGCTGCTGTTTGGAACTCCCTCGACGTCTGCTGCTGCTGCCACTCGTTCGATCTAACAACCATCACACGTGCAAAATTACGTCTGTTATAAGGTCATCGGCCTGGGAGGCTTGTTCGGAGCAGAGGCGATCGGAAATTAAGACGTGCAACTCAGTACACTGCACAGTGTGACAGAGCCGACACCGGAATGCATCGCAGGGACCGCCAATTTGAGGGCAAATTGGGGGGGCCACAAAATTCTACTGTGTGTTTACCATGATTAAAAGACTGCAGTGGTGTTTACACAGTACGGTTTTAATAACCACGAATCATTTGGTAACTAACTCAAATTGAGTGACGTTTCAGGTTTAAGCTAGGCCTATACAACGGTTTTGCGCTTATTTTGATGGTACTCAAATCGTGAGTTCTGCAGTAGTGATCAGTTGCGTTCATACAGCGCTAATAAACATACCCATTTAAAAAACGATGCAATACTGAACACAAACGTCTAAAATGCCTAATGCCTATTCCTACGTGTATCAGATAGGGCCTTTGATGACGTCACACGCACCTGATGTCGCATCGCGACGAGCTGCAACGGACTTCTTTGATTTTCTGCTGCGAGAACTTCCACTTCCGGTCGAGTACAGCTCGTCCAACCTCAGCAGCTGACGATGGAATTCCGCCGCTGAGTCGGCGTCGTCGAAACAGAGTCCGGCGACGTCCTTGGACGGCAGAGTCGCGATATGGAACGCCGCACCGTCGCCGAGCGTCGAGGGGTCGCTGACGACATACTGGTGGACGTCGATCAGCCCGTAGCGCCACAGTTCAAACCCTGTCCCCCGCTCAGCCAACACGACGTGCAGTCGCGGACCCACAGACGACGACGCACCGATCGTGTCTGCGACGAGGACCGGCACCCCGGCCGCAGCGAACCGCCACGTGGTGGGGGACGAACTGCTGCCTGCACCGCCTCGTGCGAAGTACAGCACGGCCGGACACGCGCAGACGTGGACGAGCGTTCTGCGACTGCGGTAGAACAGATCGATCTGGAACAGTTCGGCGTTTGACAGCAGCGCAGAGCGGCATTGGGAGACAGAGCTGCTGCTGCTGCTGGCACCACGTCTCTGCTCAGTGTGACAGATGCAAGCGGCAACTGTTCTACTGTGAACCCCAGCGTCTAAACCTCCCGACTGACGACAAACGCAGGAGGTCGTCGGGTTACGCTGCTGCTGTGCGTACTGTTCCAGCTGATTCTGTTGGCGATGATACTGATGATGATGATGATGATGTCCATGATCGTCGACCATGCTATCGGTGACACGCGGCTCGGTGGTCTTGGGACAGGTACATTCAGCGCGTGAGTGGTCCTTCGTCGTGGGTGGCGGCGGAGGTCTGCGCCGACGCTCAGTGACAGAGCTTTGAGTCGACGGCAGCGACTGCGACGAATTGTCTGAACCCACAGCCATTCTAGGTGGTCCCTCATCGCTATCAGCGCTTAGCGAGCAGTTGCAGTTCAGCTGGCAGAATGGCAGCCCAGCGACCGGAACTGTTTCGTCGGCCCCATCAGACGCCCGCTGCTGTTGTGACGACATCAGCTTTTGTCGTCTCTGGACCTTGATCTTCCCCAGCGAGTCGTACTTGACCTGTAGGAACCTCAGAGCCTCCGCCTCGTTGTCGAGGCGCCGCTGATGTTCGACGTCCAGCTCGGCAACCTTCTCGGTCTGCGGCGGCGTCGCCATGGGCGGCAGTGGGGACGGCGGCGGGGGCAATGGAGGCTCATCACTGTCGTCGTCATCGTCTGACTGGAGGAGAACGCCCTCGGTCGACGCTGAGCGCTGTACGGCTTGCAGTGATGGTGCTGAGTGGGTCGTGACGTCGACCGCGACGCTCGTGTCCGAGTTGACGCTCAGGCGTTCCAGTTCTTCTTCGTCGATGCGAGATAGTCGCCAGTCGTCGAAGAAACGTGCTCGTAACAACATCTTCACTCCTCTCTCTGCTGACTCTACACGATAGCCATCAAAAAATAGTCAGTGTCTGTCTGCAACCAGGCCATATTTGTCGCAAAAAAACATTAGGCCTAGTTATGCAACTACTTCTCACGGTTTTATGCTTCGTTTGTGAATTTTAATCAAGCACGAAACTGAGTCTTTGTTCAAACTGGTATCATGAGGGTTTAAATTTTCTAGAACGTACACTACGTTTAGCTTACGTTACAAAGTTCGCGAACTAGTCGCCGAACGTGCAGTACGTTTTGCAAATGCAGAACAACTAGTCGCCTGCATGATCCCAGTTGATCTGTAGGGGGGTCTTCAGTGGCGTAGTCATCATTAGTCAGAGTAACTGAGAGTAAGCTTATAGTCTACGTAATGGCATCGTGATGCGTAGTACATGTGGTGCGTGATTGGTTGCGAGACGCAATGTATGGGCGAAAGAATTTGAAGGCGCGTACACGGCGACGTAACTGAACTGAACTGTGTGTTTCTAAAATAAACTGATGATGATGATGATGATGAACTGAACTGATACGACTTAGTTTTTGACAAATTGACCAACGGGCAAGCAGGGCGAACCACGTAGCGTAGTCACGCGTAGACACTGACGCCGTTAGACAGTGCCTACTGTAATGCATTACTGTTTGCCCACTGGTCAGTTCATCAAACACTGAATCGTATCAGTTCAGTTCAGTTCAGTTACTCACTCTGTATGCGCTTTAACACTAAACTCCAGACGTGTGCAATGTGACTAATGTCATTGCCAGTCGTGCAAAACCAGCGATGCATGAACGACATATGCTATAATGCTTATATGTAGGCGAACACGTGCTAGTATACAGTAATCGAGTGATCCATCATTGACGCAACATATGGCAAGTGTTTTTATTTCGGAGACCCGGTCACGCAACAACGGGATGACATCCTCAAAGCAGCTGTATGAAATGTAAATGCAACACCTAGGACTACAGTGTACAACTCCAGTGGCGGGTTCAAAAGGGGGGCGCCTAACCAACGTGGGCCTATAGCCAGGACTAGGCCTAATGTCCCAATTCTTTAACTCAATCTCGTTGAAAGAGGAAAGACAAAATGCAACAACGGCATTTTTCCAGCTTGCTCGTTCCACTAAAAAGTATTTTGCAATGCACCAAATTCATTTTCGACCAGGGCCTTGCCTCGAAGTCCACCCAGGAAGCTCAGGATGCTCCTCCAGTCAAGACCCCCTACTAGAGGCCTCTAGTGGGCCAGGGATGGAGATAGCCCCTCCCTATGCCTCACCATATTAAATAGGTACCTGCGACGTCTCGTTCACGTCGCCTCGACCTTTTTGCCTTCAAGAAAAGAGAAAATGGAAAATTTCTAACGTGCGCCCATGGCTGCGTCCGGTCTGACATTTCTATCAAATTTCATTTTACCGATAGCCCTAATACGAGTAATTCTTAAAGTTAACGACATCGAGATCACGAAATTAACGACGTTACCTGTAATATTACCTGTGTTAACTTGCCAAACGACAAACGTAAAACACTAGACGTTAGCTGGCCGCGGGCGACTAGATTCATTCAGATGATCTCTCAGCGACGCAGCATCCATGGATCCGAATTCCGAGAGCACTCAGTATGTGCATGCAGTTGTATAATATCATTAACGCATCGTCGATGTCGACCGAGCGCGTCCAGTGAGCGAGCGAGTGCAGTGACTCTCAACGTTGTGCTACAGAGCGAGGCTTGCAGCTCTCAGCTCCTCGCACAGCTGATGCACACGCACGCACGCCGTGGAAGCCCTACACGCAGCGGCGTAGCCAAAAATGTGAATTGGGGATGGGATCGACTCTCCCTAGTCCCTCCCCCTTTTGTCCCTACTTCTTCCTTTCCGTCCCTTTTCTTCTCTCCTTGCTCCTCCGCTCCCCTTCTTTTTCCTTTTCTTTTTTTCCTCCCCTTTTCCCGTTAGAAGTAGGACCCCTAAAATCCAGCTCGGAGATCTGGGGAAGCGCTGTGACCTACCCAGCGGGGTCTGGGGCGGAGCCCTGGCGAAAAAAAATCGAGTCTGGTGCATTGCAGCTTCAAAATACGAGATCTGGTGGCAACAATTTTGATTATTCTGCTGAGAATCGACTGACTAAATTGACAAATTCAGTTCAGTGTAGTTTAAACGTTGGTTTATGTTTTGTCTGGAGGATCGGGGGGACTAGGCCCCAGGCTCCCTCTTGTCTATACGCCACTGCCTACACGTACACGAACGTACGTACGTACGCTACTGTTCGTCAGTCCGACCGGTCCGTCCTGGTACACGATTAGCACGGCTGCGGCCGTCCGTCTCGCATGGGCACGGCGTCCGACGCTCGATCGCCAACCGGTCGGTTCGAGCTGCAGCGAGTGATCCGGCGCCGATAAATCCACCGAGTAGCAGCCGGCGTCACATTAAAATGTCTCCCCCATAAAAAATCCGCCCCATAAAAGATAATCATAGATTGGATATGTCTTCCCCTTATTGAAATATCGCCGACCCCATAAAAAGTTTTCCCATTATAGCATCCCTTCCCAGAAGTCTTCTTCCGGCCGACAATTTACCGGTAAAAATCCGTCCCGCCCGGACCGCCGCCGGGCGGGGCGGTTTGCCGGTAAATTGTCCGCAGGGAGAAACTTTTCTGGAGGGCGATTCTATAATGGAACAACGGCGCTGCAGATATACGCCCTAGTCGTTATACAACCGCAGCAGCTGCTACTGCTGCACAAGCTCAGGCCTACCATATACACCCATTGTCAAACCTCCAACCGGCTGGGCCGTGAGTCGGTCGGTTTAACGAGGTTGATGGGCCGAAACGCCGGTCGGCAGAGAACGGTCGTTGTCTGCAGTGTTTTACGATAGCAGCTACAGTATATTGCCTACAATGTTTCTGCGATTTCCTTCTGTGTCGGTGCCGTGATCCCCGCGAACCATTTTCCGCGTCGACCGTTTTATCTGGCCGTAAACACAATCGGGCGGTTCAAACGTCACGTAGACGGTCGTATGTAACTATTAAGAGTTCAGCCAGTGACGAATGTGGAGCGAACGATAGGTTATACAAAAAATATTCACGTAGACTTTGTATTCTTTAGCTTGCATACAAAATATGATCAGTTTTTTAGCTGTACACTTTTTGTCGCCACGATCTGGATCAGTATTACATTACTTTGACACTTTGACGCCATGGCAGTACACAAATTGTTTTTTTTAATGTTTCTTCTTTTGCTTCATACTTTTTGTGACGTCGCATCTGCAAATATTCAGGAATAATGAGCTGTAGGCCTACATAAAGAACGTTTAAGGAGCCGCTGATGATAGATTTTATGCTGTTTTTCTGTGCAACTTCTATTAGATTTGTCTACTTCAAGTCAGTTAAACGAAACGTGTTACACTGAAACTTCCGAGACAGCGACACGCATTCAAAATGCACCATTCGCCCTGGCTTTCTGGGTTTCCGTAAAACATTGAATGGCAGTGTCAGAAACCCTGAAATTTCCGAATAAACTGCGCATCGCGTAAGTGCACAATACGTAATTACCAGTACGAATTTACTCTTTTTGGCCGTGTAAGTAAGTTAATTATTGTTTCAAAAAAAACTGCAAAAGCCGTATTTACTCTGTTTTTGGATTCTGATTCTGAGCGACCATCTGCATTAGCTCTAAGCCCAGTAGTATGACGACTGACGTCGCCTAGCTCTGCCAGTAACACCCACTCGCCTCCAGCAAGACCTGTGTTTTTGCGACCTCTCCCACAGCCGAACGTTTTTAAGTCGTCGTCACTCTCCGCCTGCCAGACAGAAGATGCTACACGGAGCGTGTTGAGTTTGCTCGAGGTAAACATGCCTGCTAGCAAGCAGTCGACTTCGACTTTGAACTCCGCAGCAATGCCGCGGTAAATAGGCCTAATGATCGACGGCGTCAAACGGTAGCGCTCAGCAGGCAGATGTGCCGACTGCCGACCGCCACGATTTTCTGACCGAGTTCAGAACGCAACGCGTCTCGGCTGCAGCGCTTGTTGCTGTTGGTCTCATGTGTTTTTGATTCTTTCGGCTCGGTTCTCTCCCACAGGAGTCGTGTAGAGTCCGCGTCCAGCTGTTTCTTGCATCATTCAGCCCGTCCTTGACCCGCCCAGAGCCGCGAACAAGCAGTGACGACCTCAGTGTGACCTCCATGGCAGACCCACGCAGCGGACTGCGGCAGCGGCAGCAACGTAGGGGAACGATAGGACCGAACTCCCCGGCTCTATGACACATCACCTTCCCGCTTTATAACTGACCGGCAGGTTTCTGCAATGTTCGTGCTCTTATAACGCGAGTACGCATCAGTAGACTAATGTACGGAATACTTTTTTGTCAAGCCAATACCAAGAATCCCATTCATTCTTAAGACCAAGATCAGGAATTTGGTGCGGCACATATGGTTAATGGTCGAGGGGGGAGTTCTGTCCTGGAGACTTATGAGCGAGGGCGTTTATGTCTGGATGGCAACGTGGGAGGCCCGAGGCCGTGCTGGTTGTTGTCGTCTATCAACGCGCCATAACCACGCTGCAGTCGAGCTGTCAGAACTGTCAGTTGTACTCGGCGAATGCCAGGAATGTGTTTTCCTGGCGGCCGTCTGCCGTCCGCAGCCCAGACCTGTCAAGCTAAGCATGTCCTACATAATATGTGCTTAGTGCGTATCGTCGTCTCGATAAAGGGCATTATTCTGTCAAAGTGGATAGAAATTGTACGTCATTCTTCGTGTATAGTGCGATGTACTTGATTGACTTGATTGCGAAAATAACGGGATTATGAGTAATGTAAAAACAGCATCTTGTTGACAGCAAAGGCATCGGTTTATACGAAAACAGGTATAAAGACGTCGGCAGGAGTGACATATGAATCAAGTCGGCTGCGGAATATGCCGAATGGCGTCGAGTGCATTACGGCAACTGAGAAAGAAAATGTCATTATTTCTTTTTTGCTTAAAACCTGGTCTCTGCTTAGGTCGCCCATAAATTTTTCAGAGTCACAGACCTCGTCTCCTTGGCGGGATGTGTTATTATTTCTAATAGAAATTTTGCTGCAAAAAGACGGTGGCACAAAGCCTTAACAAAGACAAACTAATCTTCCTCCCTGAGTTTCAGTTATGCCTCGCAGTCTCTAGAACATGGAGTTATAAATAGAACTCCATGCTCTCGACAGTATAAACCACTAGAACACCGGAAGTCCAACTCAACGCCGGATGCAGTTATGGCGGTATTATACCGGATGTGACGGCGCGCGCTGTGAGTATTAGTCAACCGGAAGAAGTTCCGCCGTGTGACGTCATCCAATGAGTCACGTGACGAGCGACACGACGGTCAAGCCGGCAGATACAACTGAGCGTAAACGTTGAATCAGACGACGCAATCGTGTTTCCGGCCGACACCGGCGGGCGCCACTAGAACTAGACGTACTGCAGTGTACCTGCATCACTCAGCTTCAGCGGCTGTTGATAGGCCAAGTCACTGCACGCCACTGGCGCCGTCTGCTACCAGACCCATTCTGCAAAGGCTTATGCCGCAGTCGCTCGAACGCCAGATTTACATGATCACTGGTTATTCATTCAGACTGGATTATCGCTGCAAACTGCTGCTGTAGAGATATTTGAGATGAATATCCATTTGCAGAATGCGCACAAGTTCTAAGCCGACACGGAACAGAATGAAAAGTCTCATATTCATCCCACGTGCAGACCCGTTACCATTACGTTACGAAAATTTACGATACACAATTTGCACTGGAAAACTGAGTGTTTAATCTAGCACATAAACTACAAAGTACTGAAATGTTTCAAATGGAAATAAAATGTGAGAAACTAAAATAGAAATACACTTATAATGTATAATGTAAAACACTATCATGTCCCTACAATCATTCAGACATAAATTAATCGATTCATCTAGCAGTAAAAATGAAATGAAGTGTCAGTTTAAAAAATATTTTATTGCGTTTATGGCAACAGCAACAGTACTGCAATGCAACAGCTAGAGATTGGTAGGGCAACATTATTTACACTTACGGAAAATGAGTGAAAAGTTTTTTTTATTCGATGTCATTTTCGTACAGCTGCAACAAATCAGTTTTTTTTATATTAAAACTTCTATTTTGAGCTTAGTTGACCGACTGAACGTACTATTTGTTATTACAAAAAGGCAAAAACATCTAAACATATTCTGTTGCTAATTATATTAATTTTACACAAAAGATTCACTGTCCAATAATCGTTGGTAATGTTCTCATTATTTTTGTCGTGATTATTGACAGGGACGTGACCCAGGCCCCTCGAAAGCCACAGCGGGGCCCGGGAAACATTTTCGCCGGGCCCCTCTGGGGAGCAAACTTTTTAAATTTTTTAAATGGCGCATTCTAGTGTACTTGATATTTTTTAGCGACGGCCGGACTCCCCAAACATCGCGGGGTCCAGGGGTAGCTTACTCCTTCCTTTTATCCCCCCATTCGACGGGCCTAGGGTCGTCGGGAGTCACGGGGGGCGAGAAAACCATTCTCGCGCGGCCCGTCTGGAGAGGAATTATTTGAATCTTGCTGTTTAAAATGGCGCACTCTGGTGTACTTGATATTTTTGCGCGTCTGCGGGGCCCCCAAACGTTGCGGAGCCTGGGGAAAGCTTCTCTTTTTCCACCTCTCGACGGGCCTGATTATTGATAATCCGATTTGTTTTGAAAGAGTATCAAATTTTGACCAACCTTGTATGCAAATAAATAAGTAATTACGTAAGTAATCAGCATTTGTACCATAGATGTGAAAAACGTTTTTTTACGTTTTTTTTTTATTTTTGCCACGTTTTAACGTTTTTCAACGTTATTTTAATTTTTCTGAACTTTGTTTTTATTTTTAAAGAACGTGCATTTATATGTCTATCAAGAAGTTAAAAAAGCACTTTTAAAACCACAAAAACGAATTAATTGGTCATAGTGATAGTAGTTTACTTAGTTAGTCCAAATACACCAAATAAAATTTTTTATGTAGTATATTTGGTTAGTCTAGTGCTATGATCTTATGACCACAC
>Ga0209454_1004999_pt1 | contig 10076 bp, 11 predicted proteins | sample WorMetHERISLAND1_2_FD_187400 | JGI IMG/M metagenome (GOLD analysis project Ga0209454, IMG submission 187400) | Marine gutless worms symbiont microbial communities from Max Planck institute for Marine Microbiology, Germany - Olavius geniculatus... | ecosystem: Host-associated > Annelida >... | reverse complement strand
CCGTTTTTTGAGTAGGACTATTTGAGTCGAATTCTTTAGCTGTTTTTGATCGTACCTTAACGGTAGTTCGCCAGGTGAAAAATCGTGGTAGCTAGGCCTACGTAATAACCTGAGCAAGCGATTCAGTCTTTGTGCATTACCTACTCCGACGACTCGGCCCTCGCCGTGGCGGCAACCCTTTTGTCTTTGCGCTGCGTCAGGAATCGTTTGTAGATTATGCCTAGGCTACTTGAGTTGACCTCGCATTTTTGTGTGATGTGCCGGCTTCTACTCGTGAGTTAATGGACTTCAAGGCGTTTCAAGAGTTAGGTAAAATAGGCCTACGGCTACGTCGATATGTGATTACTGAGTCGATTCGAGACTTAAATGTGAGCCTAAACCTCCGCTCAGTTGATGATTTGACTTTATTTGAATTTTGCGGAATGCGGAATGCGGAAAAACTCTAAGGTGTAATTTGCGGAACATTCCGCAACGGAAATTCCGCAAAATACACCTTACAAAAATTCCGCATTCCGCAAAGTACACCTTCCCCATGCTAACCACTAGACTACCAAGCCACACCAAAAAATTGCAGACGACAAAATTGGTAACTATATAACTAGGCTAGAGCGTGGTTTAGTTGACCGAGGAAGTCGGCCGATGAAATCGTTCAACCATAACAGTGATGACATATTACCGATTTTGTCGTCTGCAATTTTTTATGATATCAGTTAGCTTAGTGCCAATTTTTACCAAAAACTACAGTACTGAAAACAGCCAAGGTTGTCGGCTAAGGTTAAGGTTAGGTTTAGGGTTAGCCATGGCACACAGCGTTACTGTTCATTGCTGTTGCTATTGAACTCAGCCTACTATGCAGGCTAGGTTACAGGGTTAGGTTTTCAGTATCAAAAACTGCAGAACGCGTTTTTAGTATTTTTCAGTATTTATTGCCACCCACGAATGCACAACAGCAGAATATGAAATATGAAATTATACTTGCATTATTTTTTCTTCATCTAATGGACGAAAATAAATAACAAACACAATAAAGGGCTGAAATAAATATCTATCTCACTCTGTAAACAGTCACCATGGTGTTTATACAAAAAGTTGGCCAATTTTAACATTGTAAATGGAATGTGTTCTGTGTTAGAGAATAAAATTGGATGATTTTATCCTATGGCAAACAAGATCGAATAACTGACAGATAATAGATTTTTTGGACAATTTTTTGGCAGATAAAATTTGCCTTAAAATTGACCAACCTTCAATAAAATTGGTAATTGGCCAACTTTGTCGATTGTCTGATATCCTGTTTAAATTTCAGGCAAAATATTGTTTTTGATGCTATGGTAAGCATACAAAGACAGCAAAAATGCCAGGCTCACGTTTAATTTTTATCGCCTGTGGTAACTTCTCTCTGATTCACAGATCACACACGTATGCAATATGTTTTCAGCGGAGTGATGCTGCGAAGTGGTCTTCTTCTGCTGAGTACCGCAAACATTCACCGTAGCAGCAGTGCTCTGTATGGTATTATTGAATCATGTGTGAAAACTGTACACAATCTTCTCTATGTTCACTTGGTCAACTGCAACACATCTGTGGTCACAGACAGTAGCAATCACAGTCTGAAGCCAATGAACTTTGAAAGTGTTCTCTGTACTCAGTTGGTGAAGCATTTTATCAGAAATTTTTATGCCACAGCTGCCACTGTCGAGCAGTCACTGGAAGTTCGCTTTCTGCTCAGTAACATCTGCAGTTATTTGCCTCAGAGCCCAATGCCGGTTCCACAACGGCTTCAGCATGGTTATGAAGTTGTACTGACTGATTTGGGATCGGACTTGCACCAGGTTCTTAAAAACTATGCATCGTCACAGTTTCCTGTTAGTCATGCTGTTAAAGTTATTCAGCTTCCAAGTAGTGCTAACAACTGTCAGCCAAACTCCTCTTCGTGCAGGTGTGTTCTAATGGATTTTTGTTTTACTGGTGTATTATAATCTTTTGGCAGTCATATTAACTTGTGGCACTGTCTTGATAGTGGTCGGCCTGCATTACCGAAGATTGTGTTTTATTTCGGTCAAGCTCAAGCACATCGTGTCTGGATTACGATATCTTTTCTGTTGTTTAAATTATGATGAAGAACTAAACAGCAGTGTGATTTTCAATGATGTCGACTGTTTGCAGTGACAGTGATGTAGTCAGCACATATCCAGCTGTATGTCTTGGAGGCACATTTGATCGTATGCATGTCGGACATTACATACTGCTGAATGAGGCGTGTATGCTGGCTACTGAATACGTAACAGTTGGTGTAACTGATGGAGCTATGAACAACAGTCAGTGTAGATCATTAATTTTTGTCATTAATCACAGTGCTTTTAAATTTTAGCTATTATCTTGGCTGAATGAATGACAGGTAATGCCGTTGTTAGTTTGTCCATTAGTCTGTTGCTAGCAGTATTTTTATCGTGAACTAATGTCGAAACCTCCCATAAAATTAACCCATAGCCATAGTGTATGTAAAATACAAATCAGTAATTGCATTTGTAAAAATAATAATAATAATAATTTAAATATCATTGACAACTTCTAACGTGCCATAACACGGAAACCAATTACAAGGGTACGACGTGTCTAGTCTACATAAATAGTCGTCGGAGCATAAATGTTTTCGAAGCAGATTCAAACGAGTTGACTGAGTCAGTCGCACAAATGTCTGCTGGAATCTGATTCCAGGCTTTGTGAGTAACACAACAGAATGGAACTATTTAGGTTAGTGTGCAAACTTAATGCTATCTGTCTCTCACTTGATGTCTCTTGTTGCAGCACACCTCTCAGCAACTGTTCTGGAGGGAGGGCTATAGCACTGTATATCACCTGAACATTAACATCAGCTTATCTTTTTCTATATGTCGATTACTGCAAAGAGGCTGTTATTTAGTGATGTAGCACATCGTGTTATCTATGCTTGTTCATGTGCAGAGAAAGTGCTGTGTGAGGTGATGCAGCCCATCGGTGATCGACTGAGAAGTGTGCATCAGTTTGTCAGTGACGTCCAGCCTAGTCTCCGCTACTGTATCGTACCAATCACTGATCCATTCGGCCCAGCAGTGACTGACCCACAGCTGGAGTGTATTGTTGTCAGTGATGAGACAGTTCATGGAGCAAATAGCATCAATGTCAAGCGCGTCGAACAGGTCAACGTTCCGAAAACACTTTATCGTTTTTTAACATTGTTGACTTTTTTTAATAATCATATTTTGAATGTATTATGATTTGCAGTTTCTTATTCACTTTTCAGTGTATGAACTAAGAATTAGTCATAATCAGTGAGAAGCTTATTGATAAGACTATTTTAGACCAGCAGTAATTAATGATCAATAATCAGACGATTAACTGTCAGAAATTTTAGACAATTAATAAAATTTTAAAATTTTGTTAAATTGTTGATTAAAGTCATGTTGCTAAGACATGATTATAAAGTAAATGCACAATGGCAAATGTTTGTAAAAAGATAATCAGAGAACGTGAAAATTTTAGTTTCTCTGCAAGGTTGTACTTTGATGCATAAATTGTATAAGCAAAAACATGCACTTTGTCAGACAACTACCACTGTTAGTATAATCAGATTTGATAATTAGTCAAGCATCAGTTTCTGTGAAGTTAACTATCAAAAGATTTTCAACTATTACCTGTCTTGCCATAATGCATGGCTGACATTGTGAGTAGGGTATGAAGCCGTTGGACATCGAAGTCATTGACGTTGTTCCTGATTTACATCACACAGCTGATGAAGAAGAGAAAATTAGTTCATCTTCAGCTAGAAAGCGACTTTTAGGAACTCTGCTTAGAACTCCATTAAAGGTTAGTCATGCAGTGCAAAATGTATTAATATTCATGAGCCTAAATTTAGAGAATTGTATTTCTTGGTATTTATAACATGCTGTATTTTATTATTACCTAGGAACTGAAATTTAGTGAGTAAAAGTCAGATATTTACTATGCAGTATATTATTACATTTTAGTGCTGAAGTGATAAGTACGATGTGTTACTTAAGTATACGTTTGATATTACTATGAAGGTTTTACTGTGGTTGAGCTTTCCTTTAGTTGTCTACAGTTTTGTAATATTGTGTGTCAGATTTTTGTATCTTTGCCTTTTTTCTGCCTAATCTCGTAGTAGTGCACTTTTATTGTAGTCTTATATTAGTCATATTGGACATGTGGCACTGGCTTGACAGAGTGTTACTTTGCTGAATTATTTTGTTTGATGCAGCAGGCAACATTGCCGTACGTTATCGGTTTGACTGGCGGCACAGCGAGCGGCAAGTCTTCTATTTGTGACCGGCTCGAGCGACTTGGGGCACTAATCGTTGACTGCGATAAGCTTGGCAAGTTTGTGCTAAATCACATGTCTAATTTTACATAGTATTTTGTTGCGAAAATTATATATTTCTTTCAGCAGCATTTTAATTGCAGTGAAATTATGGAATTTTTATCATTGATTCAACTTGAATACTTAACATTGAATTCTAGAAGTGCAGATCAGTAACTTGTAGCACTAAGATACATTTCTGTTACAGACACATAATGATTTCTTTTCATCTGAACCTGACAACAGTTTTGCACAGTCACTCAGGAACTTTAACCCATTTCTTTGAGTTAAAGGTTCTTGTCCTTTGGTACTCTCTAATCTTTGCACAGCCAGCAGTAGAACACAAATTTGTGATGGCATTATTAGCTATTGTTAGACATGTTTTTGTAGAACAGAGTGATAGTAATGGTCTTGCCTTTTCAGTTCTGTGTGTTTTATGCATGACAGCAGCTACTGCTGTAGCGCATCTTAGCCATCACAATTCTGTTTGTCCATACATCTGTCTGTCTGTCACACGGGTAGTTCGGTCAAAAATGGTGCAAGCTAGGATCACCAAATTTTCACTGTCGGTTGCCTGGAAGACTCTAGTTTCAGGATCCGTAAAACTTTTCCATAAATTCGAAAGGGTCACCCCAAGCGAGAGCGCTGAATGATGGGGGTAGAGAAAATTTGCGATTTTAAGCTAATACGGCTGAGCGAGATGGGTCCCGCCCTCTGGAAAGTGTAAATAAAACACTATAGATACTTAGTAAATACGGCTGCGCAAGACTAGTGGCATTATCTGGCATCCTCTGGCTAGTGTAAATAAAACATCGTTGCTGGGATGGTTGAGCTTAGATTTTGTTCGCATCGGGCCTTCAAACGTGCCCCACTTGTTAATGTACAGCAGTATCAGTGCTTTCAGATGTTGTGTTTGATGCTATTTTGCCAGTTTACTCACACTGAAGAGCTGTTGTTTTGATTAGGACATCGATCGTATGAACCGGGAACTCCGACGTATCAGCAAGTGTTGTCTGAATTTGGCCGTGACTTGGTGACTTCTGAAGGACAGATTGATCGCAAGCATTTAGCTAAACGTGCCTTCGGCCAGCAGGCTTGTACAGTATTTGGCTTCTTCTTTTGGTCTTGTAATCGTTGTTTTGATTATGTTGACAACATCCTGACATATAATTTAGTGTGTGTATGATTTGGCTTGTGAGTATCGTGCTTATGTTCACCTTTGAAATTCATAGAATATTTTACGTAGATCAAGTTCCATTGTATTTGATCTCCTTCCACATGAGTCACTTTGAGCCAATGAGAATTTAGCTTGTAAAATGCTGATTGGCCAGATGGCTCCATTAATAATTAGCTTCTTCAGCTGATTGGATCAGTAAGACAACAACCTACGTAATGGGGCCAACTGCTATGCAGAACTTGCCGTTTCTTCTCTAGCTACAGTCACATTCATTGGCAGTACTCATTAGAGCTGGGACCAATTGAATCCATTTGGCAAAGCGAATCGAACCCAAGCTTATTTTGATTCGACCCGCCAATTTCGTGAAGTATTGAAGCTAAGTTCTGTGGGCGAACTTGTGTTTCTGTGCACAAGTTAGCGCTAACTGCATGCGCGCATTCTCATTGCACACAACTTTCGATTAGTTTCACTTCACTATCACATTGTCATAAGCTTCCGTACAGGCACAACCAGTGACCAGTGACATTAACCCTCTCTTCCTTGACGTGACTTTTTCACTTACGACTTGCAGTTGGTTGTTTTGGGTTGATCTGTACTGGCGAATGCAATAGTAGGATTCAGTAGTATGATAGTACAATAGTATAGGCCCATATTGCACTCAGATTTCATAAAGGGCTTGAATATCCAGTGATCAGCAGCATCATATGAGGGTCAAAAAAGTAGCAAGGCCGGAAGTTGCAATTTTTCTATAGACACTGCAAATTTTTGAAAGAATTCTGACAAAAAGTTGCACATTTTCAGCAGAAGAGATTATGGGTGCTCCACGTTTTAATTTTGCTTCTGAATTTTTATGAAATAGAGGTTTTTACAGCTCCAAAGTCTGCATTTTGGACGAACATTTTCGCAGAAGAAGATATGTTGATAATTTTTCGACAGCCGAAAATTTTGGGTAGGCGTCTGCCCTCCCCCACCATTTGCCCTTTTGCCACAATGCTACTGCTAGTGAGTCGAATCAAATCGAATCGGAATTCATCGGAATCAAATTGGATCAGCCGGATCACCCACCTCTAGTACTCATTAAGCATCCTGACAGAGGTATGTCAATGTCAAGGCTGTAGTGGATTGGCCTGGGTAGCTTGGTTAAATTGTCAGGACCATATACAGGGTGGGCCAAAAAAAAACCAGACCTGTTTGAGTGTTAATAACTCAGCGATGGTTAGTGGTAGAAAAACGTGTTATATGTCAAAAGTTTCAGAATGCTGTAAAGAATAAATGACAAATTTGCATAGTGAAGCATTTAAATATTCTTTGCCTAATTTGTGTAAATCTTTATTACCCCTGAAATTAGGCATTTGCCAGCGCTTCCGTGTGCCCGAGTTCATTGAACTCAAAAACTCACTGCCAAAAAGTCTATATTTAAATTCTGTGCATTATTCAGTGTGAGGCATTGCAACAGATAGCACGGTCACAAAATTTTAGAAAGTGACCAGCTAAAACGTGTGCGCTAATCGAATGCTGGGCTCAGCTGATCCTGAACACAATAATGCCAGCGATCGATCAGCTGCCTAAAAGGACTGATAACGGTTATGAATGCAAAAGCTGGGCAACTGCTTAAGTCGAATTTCATCTAAACTCAACGTATGTGTTAATGATTGTTCATATTTCACTGTATGCTGAATGAAAATCAACTTAAATTATGTGTTACTGCCAATTTAGCATGATTTTAGGGGTGGGGCAGATTTGTGTAAATCAGGCAAAGAATATTTAAATGCTGAGACATGCAAGTTGTACTCTTCTTCGGTACGCAATTTCGAAACTTTTGGTATATTAAGCGCCTTTCCATCAGTAAAAATTGCTAAGTTACAAAAGCTCAAATATCCACGTTAAATCAATGTGTTACAGTCAGATTTGGCAGAATTTGGGGGTTACGCATATTTGTGCAAATTAGGCAAAGAATATTTAAATGCTTCAGTATGCAAATTTGTTGTTTATTTTCTACAGCATTCTGAAACTTTTGACGTATTACACGTCTTTCTACCACTAACCATTGCTGAGTTATCAACGCTCAAACAGGTCCGGTTTTTTTTGGCCCACCCTGTATGTGCGAATGCTCACCCATCTCTATAGTAACCTGTCTCCGAGTAACTTCATCGATGTGCGTAACGGCATTATCTCTAAGCCGACATGCCATTTCAGTATGTTTCATTATAAAAGGTGGTGCATAAAAACTGGATGTATATGCTTTCTACGGACTGAGCTGTTGGAATGTTTTGAAAGCTGTGGAAGTTCACGATCTACAGAAAGAATGCATGTTTTGTTTTTATGCATTGCTTGGTGGAATGTTAACATTGTTAGTGATTGGGCCTTGAATACATAGCAATTGCTGTGCTGTGCGAAAACAACTGCTGACTTCTGCTGCAGGGTGAACTGGAGAAGCTTAATCGTATTGTGTGGCCTGCAATTCGCCAGTTAATTCAAGAAGAGATTTCAAGTGCTGCAGAAAGTGGTAGTTTTTCACTTTCAGTTGTAATTTTTTACAGTACTCAACTGTCATAAATGCCTGAGATGATCATGTTGATATCACACAAACAGATTTTCATAATGTTCATTAGTAGCAGAAGAAGTTTGAGTTCAGTTACGATATTGTGTAGCTTAAGTATCTTTTTGGTAATTATAATGCAAGAATCCTGCTCAATAAGAGTGTTTTATGGCTACACTACAGAATGTGTGCAATTGTCCATTGTGTTTAATTGCTGTTTGCTTGTTGTGTATTCGTTCTTATTAGATAACCCACAGCAGTTTAAGTAAGTAAGTAATTAAGTAAGTACGTGGATATTTAAAGTGCACAATGTCAGCCAGTGGCCGAATCTGAGGCACTTGGCTGAGCCGCTAGGGGGAGCAGTAGGCCTGCTGGAAGCAGTGAGTTTTAAGGAGGCGACGGAAAGTGTCTTCAGAGGTAGAACTACGGATGCTAGAGGGTAGTGAGTTCCAAACTGTGGGGGCTGCAATGCTAAAACCGCGTACTGTGACATTGTCAAAGAATACATGAAAATTCATTTAGAAAGGATTTCAGCTATCGGCTAAGAGCTATCAGTAATGCAGTAAGGCAGGATGATATGAGGTTCTTCATCCAGTCTTGTAGGCAAACTAAATGTTACGTACTGTTGCAACATTTTTTAGTGTTCCTAAGTTACATAAAGAACTTTATTGGTCTCCAAATTATAATGCTTTCTAATAGTGATGACACACTGGCCAGTTTCAGGTGCCTGTTTCTGGTACCAGTAAACTGGTATCAGAAACTGGGCAGTCTGTCATACTTTTCTGGTGCCAGAAACCGGCGCTGGATAGAGCATGTTCAGTTTCATGCTGGAAACCAGCTGAGAAGCTGAACTGTGATTGGTCAGTCTGGGCAGATGATAGCACTGCTCGTTTGTTTGTAAACAAAGATGAAAGTATTTTTCGACTTGTGGAACAGTACGAAAAAATGAATTTCTGTATAATGCGTCACTAAAAACCTATCATGCCAGAATATTAAAGAAAAGCATAATTGACAAGCTGGCTGCAGATTCCAAAACAGTCGGTTTGTGCAATTTGTTACTAGAAAATAGTGCTCAATGGATCGATCGTCTTCTTCCTATATACGGTGTCAAGGTCATCGTCATAGTGCCGAGACGCTTTGGGGCAGAGGTGGGGTTTCTGGCAATCAGTGCCGCTGGCATACTGGAATGATTTTTCACATTTGAAATTGATTGAAATGTAACAAATTTATTTTAAAAATGGCAAAAAAGTGTCCCATAGCATTAAAAATTTTCTGGTGATTATTCCCTTAATGGCTAATTTTCGTATCTCTGCTTTTAATGTCTGCATGTTTGCTGTTCACAGTTGGATTGCTGTTATGCAGGTCACAGTGTTGTGGTGCTGGATGCTGCAGTCCTGCTTGAAGCTGGTTGGGATGACATAGTGCATGAAGTATGGACAACGGTTGTTCCAGTTGATGAGGTTGCGGTTCTCATTGTATTTTTCCCCTGCCCTCCAATAGACAGCATTCTGAAATTAATGTCTGGAGGATAACAGGGAAGAATGTTAGAACTGCCATTGCACACAAGTTTGATTAAAATCATCTGCACATCTCTACTTGTGAAGTGCGGATTATGCAAGAGAGCGTCTGAGCATTGCAAGTTATTTGTAGACAAAGTTTAAATGCCCTCACAGTTTGTCGTTACGAGTATGTGTATTACAACTGATCTTGTACATGTCAGGCTGTGAGGCGATTGGTGGAACGCATCGGCATAATGGAAGATGAGGCATTGAAGCGAGTGAAGTGTCAGATGAGTAATGAGGACCGAGTCAGCAGAGCTAACGTCGTACTGTGCACACTATGGCATCCCGACGTCACACAGAAGCAGGTTGTATACTCCAGAACTATCAGCACCTTCTGCATTCTGATTGTTATGTCAAATGTATGTTGTACTGTGCCACTATTTGCATTCCTGTCTGGCTGCCCTAATATGCTTACGGGGGGTTGGGGGGGCAGCCGTACTG
>Ga0209454_1004994_pt1 | contig 10081 bp, 4 predicted proteins | sample WorMetHERISLAND1_2_FD_187400 | JGI IMG/M metagenome (GOLD analysis project Ga0209454, IMG submission 187400) | Marine gutless worms symbiont microbial communities from Max Planck institute for Marine Microbiology, Germany - Olavius geniculatus... | ecosystem: Host-associated > Annelida >... | reverse complement strand
ATATATATGTTTATTCAACATTCTGAAACTATGTAATATTATACAATGCATCGCACGGAAGACAGTGACGGATAGGCCCGACAATGAACATTATACCCTAACGGCCTCAAAAAGAGATGCCGCATAACATGCAAAGACAGTGACCATGGCATATTTTCAGTCTCCCAGAACCAGTTCTAAAATTCTCTTTCAAGTGGTCGTCATTGTCTGCTATATAGGCCTAACTGTACGTAGTTATAGGCCTATAATGCCAAGCAGAAACGAAAGGGAACACTACCTTCTGACCTGTAGTGTAGGCCAGAGATGTGCGGATCCGGAATTTTGGGTCCGCACTGTCAGCAACACTGCAACAGTGATAATGTTTAAAATATACTAGAACCCAGGGCCAGCCTTTAACCGTGGGAGCAAACAGCTAACGGCGGGCGTGTTCGACATTGCGCACAAAATCGATCTGTGAACGTAGAAATACGTCATGCAGCAATACCATCTGCGGCATATATGTTGGAAATACCGAGAGTCGTTAGAAAATCATTGTCGACAAATTATCCGATTTACGGACTTGACGCAACGCGCGTACAGCTAAACGCCAGACATCGCGAAGCGGTACGGCTTCGACTTGATTCCTGATGCAGTCGGTGCGTTGACCCGACCCAGATAACTCGACACAGTTCGGGCCAATGGCTGTCGGGGCTTGTTTACGTCTTGTCATCGCCGCGGTGGGTGGGTTGAAACGAATTACTTGAAGTTAGCCTGTGCCGACACCGAGGCTTGGCAGTGCACGTAGCGAGAGAGACGGATAGAGACAGATAGAGGTTTTTTTATCTATCAACTTATCGGTTAATCGCGCGCGACTGAATTCCAGGATGAATGTGGACGAAATCGAGTACAAGGCGTCACTCGTGTTTTCAGTGGCAGCGGCTCATAGACCAGCAGCGTCGTTGGTGGTCGAAAAAGCGGTCATTTACTGGTAGTTGCTGCGTGCGTGTCCAGTGAACCCCGTCCCTTTGATCAATGACCGATCTGGTCAGTATTTTACACTAGTTTTATTTCCTCTGCTATTGGCGCAGAAAAAAAACATCAGTAGTTTGCGTGTGTTAGATAATTTTATTTTAGTGACCTATAGTATAATACAGTACGTAGGCATGACAGTAGTAGCTAGCTACTACTTAGTAGGCCTAGTTTTTCCTTTTTTGCTGTGGGCCGTAGGCCTATTTGCCTGAAATTATTTAATATCATTGAGTACAGTTAATCACTGCAGATCAGATGAGTTTGTTACTGCTGCATCTATGGGTATGTAAAATTTTATAGGCTTAGTAAAGTAATTTTATATCAAATTCAAACGTAGGGCCTATAGGCCAACGATAGTATTCTAGTGGTATAGATAGACAGCGGCACGGCGAAACCCGTTAAAACGTTGGAACTAGGAAAGAACCTGTTTTCTCCCGAATATTTTCGTCGTCGGCTTAGCGGCACAGCGCGTCAGTATCGATTAGCGCACGCCGTTGCTCAACGCTGGGCCCGGTTAGTACTGAGAGGGGTGATCTGCGTGTGCGGTCGCCGTGAAGCGTGCTGGTACGCACGCATCCAGCCACCCAGGTCGACTCCCGTACGCTAAATAAGTATCAGCTTTCCGGCTGAGTAGTAGTGATATATAGCAGTATGGCGTAGGCCTATTTGCCATAGGCCTATACTTAACCTACTTACCTGGAGGGGAGATGAGAAACTGCAGAGTCAGATCGAACCACTTGGACCAAAGGACAGTGGCCGCTCGCTCTGTCCCGTTCTATCAGTTGAACCAGGTGAACTCTCGCTTGAGGACAACAACGTTGGAATAGGCTATTTGGTATTGCTAGGCTTGTCATTCATAAGTAGTATTGTTAACCGGTTAGGCCCATGTTTATGGTGCTGTTGTCGTTGCAAGCGTTTAGTTCACCCGTAGGCCTACCTCCAGTTTATTTGATTATGCTAATGCAGAACAGTGAGACTTAACGTAGACAAAACAACCAACTCGGGCCATGAGGCGACATTACGCCTATTGCCCGTCTGTCTGTCCGTCCGTCCGTCCGCCGTATACTGGCTCTTAGCTCGAAAACAAAAAAAACGTGGAATAAAACTAAATGAATGCGGCCGTTTCTCAATTGCAGAAGTATATGCTTAAGTCCGCTTAACGTAGGCTATCGGCTGTGTCAATTTTCAGCTCAAAAAGTTCGAGGTTACGGGACGACTAACGTCTTTTTTGGATTTGGATATTTAGTCGGCAGGGCCCCCAAACTGGGGCATCGCACCGACGGGCTGTCGTGTGTGAACAACTTGCCCAAGGTTGTTACTTGAGAGTGCAGTGGTTAGGGATCGAACCCCCGACCTCGCGGTCATTGGGTCCGACACGCTAACCACTAGACTACCAAGTCACACCATCTAAAGAAAATGATGCAATCTATAGCACATGCTTAATTTGCTTGGCCGGTCGGCAGATCAGGCGCGTCTGGCGCTCCTGCGCCGACTGCAAGCTGTAGGCCTGACCGTTATTAGAAATCAGTTACTTTGGCACGTGAAACGCCTTGGAAACTGTCCGGGCGGTCGCATGCATGTAGGGCTCTTGCCGGTGACGTCTTTGCCTTTTATAGAGTCCGTCATCTCGTGATTCTCGTCAGCATTGGTTGTGTACTAAGCTATAGGTTTTGCTCATAGCTTAATTGGGTTCTTTGACCGTTGCCCGGAGGCTTACCAGTGTGGCCCTATTTAAAGGGAAATCCCTCGCAGCAGACCTTGAGCTCTAATGCGGAAATGAAATCTTCCGTTATCTGTAATAGAAGCCATGCAGTATACTAGCTTACCGTTTTGTGAACAACAAAATTTGACCGTTGTGAAATCTACTAGGCCTACTGTTGACCAATTTTTAGCCGACCATACTTAAGTAACGGTCGAGTTGTTGTCGTGGTTGTTGACTTGTCGTCTGTCTGTTGTCCGTCGTCCGTAACGGATGTACTATGGCTAACGGGTAAAGCGTGGGGGAAAACTTTTTACACGAATAATTAGCCATAGATGTGACTCGGGCATGCAAAATTTCAGCCATCTACTCTAAGGCGAACATTTTCACATTGAGAGTTGAATGGACGGGGGTAGAAAAAATGTGCGTTTTCCAACGGAAAACTCGCCATATCTCGGAATAGGGCCTAGGTTGCTATTGATCATTGATAGGAAGTCTCATTCTCATTGCCTTTCAAATGACATGAAAATGCAACGGAAGCTGTATAGGCTGTAGCGTGTCTTCCTGAGCAAGGTGTTTTTATTGTGAGAAATATTACCAAAACCTGCATTTGATATTCTCCTTGTTTATTTACTCTGTAGCTATTTATATCACCTGTCAAAATGACCATGCACGTGCGATGTCTGTTATACTATAGCGTCCATTGTAGCTTTTGAGACAGCGTTCCGTTAACATAGCGTGCATGAAACTGTGTCATCTCTGAAAAATCGCTTTAACTCTCTGTGAACGTATATATAGGCGGTACGGTCGGCTTTTCCTAGCGAGTAGCGATAGCCAGGCTTCTTGTTAACTGTTGGCGCAGCTTTGACAGTAACTGCAAAGGTATATTTCCGTAAATATTGTCAGTACTTGCTACGTCTATTGTTGCTGTTTATCAAGTGCATCACCGATGCGCGGGTATATAGGTGTAATACATATCGGCCTAATATAATCACTATGTCGTCACGCGTCAGCTGTACGTGCGATGCACCGCGTTAAAGCTTTCAATACAAGCTTCCTCCCGGCTTTTATTAAAACACGTGACTTAGACCCTTAACCGTCTTTCGTCTGCTAGAGACTGGGCTTGTATTAGAAACCAGCTTGTATTGAAACTGCGAAGGAAAATTGTACTGCATGGCGTTACAGTTTTATAGTTCGCCATTCTCGCTGTTCCTTAAACGTACTAGATCTGCATTGTTGGGACACCGAGAAGCAAAGAGAAGCTATACTAAGCTAATTATAAGAATACGTGCACTTACTTTTTAAGTGACGCAACTCGTGGCCACTAGCATATACGTCAACGTTATGGACCTATTGGAAGAGTGGACAACTTTACGATGATTTTGCGCCAAAACTACGTGCAGTACATTCAATCTGCGCCATTCGTAGTGACTTCCTGCATCGAGACTGAGTCTTTGCTTTATTCGTTACGTAACGTAATGCATATCTGAGTGGTCAGCAAGAGCCAAGCGGTGATTTAATGTCACGCGATTAGGCCTAGGGCCTACTGTTGCTGTTGCTGCAGTTGCAGTCGCCAGAGTGACGTTATAATGTGAGCGCGCACTGCTTCTGCTATCTGCAGTCTCGCTCTCGTGACGTACTCGTAGTAGGTCTGATAACTCGCAACGTGTGATGACCGCATATATGAGCTCGCGAGTCCAGGCTCTGACACGGGTAAGATTACAATGAACGCTTTCTGCATTTTTACTTTTTTGTTGGACCGTCCTGATAGGTCGCATTACGTAACTTGCCCACCTGCCTGCAGTCTGGGTGACTGAAAATAACGGACTGTCAATACTGCAGGGCATGAAATTACAGGACGTAGAAATGCAGGACATGAAATTGCAAGACGTGAAAGTAGCTCAGAAGCTGCAAATGTTTCAGGCGGCTGAATAGATTGAGTAGATTTAGATTTAAAATCATTGCTCCTCTGTAGCTTTTTTACTTTTTTCATTCGAAGAATGTCCGCTACACTCGTGTTATGAACTTTTAGTGTCTCGGTGGTGTACAGATTATAGTCCTACTAGTCACCTACTAATGACCCCAACAGCTTTTTACGAATCAACCCGTCTCTGTGGATTATTGTCTATACATCTGGTTTGCGTGACAAGAGCCTGTTTTCACGCAGCCAGTTAACTTAACGATCTCTGTCTTTTCTCATGTGATTAATGACATTCGTTGCAGCTGTGACGTATTTGTGCCTACTTCATATACAGGCATTATTACGTTTTGATGTCTTTCGTCTACGCGTCCGTCCGTCGCATCCGTCCGCGATATAGTGTAGTACTTAGGCGATAAAAAACACATTTATAGCGTCATTGTACATACGCGTTCAGCGTCATCGTGTAGCTGCATGGGCGAATAAAAGACCATCAAAATCTTTGGCATGTAGCCTAATGCGTTATTTTTATGCTGTAAGTAATTCTTCTTGCAGTTCAAAGTTACTGTTCCTATATAGCCAGTGCTACTGAATCAGCCTACTTAACACATAGAAATACGTCACCGACAGTGTGCCACATTCCTGACGAATAATTGAAGGAAAATTTTTCTTATCACCTGCAGCTGCGGTGACAAACTATGCTAATTAAGATGAGGATGGCTGGCCGACTGCATACGAGTAGTATGTGGTGCATGTGATGGCTTTTTCGTCATTATTTTGTGATCATTATTTTCTGTCCTTGGTAGAGCGCTGCTCTCATGTGTGATATGTTATCTGCCGTTGTCAGTGTCAGCTAATTGATCTGGAAATGATGCATGCGTGGGCTTCTTTGCCGTTGTTTGATACGCACTGCAGGTAGACAGCTAAAGGTATAAGGAGACAGGTTATACAGGCTCGAGACACACGTTATTTAGCGTGATATGTGGTCAGTGATATCTCATCAGCGGATCACGCACGTGTTGTGGCAGACTGTCAGGTAATTTCATGTACCTCTCTGTGTCGCTGTAGCTAAGCTGCATGGGTTCTCTCGTTCCAACATTCGAGGATTAAATATTGATGATGCGCTGTTAGGCCGGATGCAGTATATAGGCGGAGGCGGAGGCCGATAGGTTGCGGCCGCAAATCAATTTCTGACTGAGCGCGCCATGCTGTTACGACAAACGAACAGGTCTAGCTGTGTAAAATTATACACCACACTGCTCGCGATTTGTTGTGGATAAGCGACATCATGTATGCAGTATGCACCAAGAAACCTCTCTCCGACAGACAGACGAGACAGACATGCACAGACGCAGGTGAGAACATAAGCTGCTTCGTTGGTCGGAGGTCTTTTTCTGATCTTCAGTCAAGTGACTGCAGGCTTATGGCAATTTCTTCTGCCAGCTGGCCGTATGCCTTATGCTTCTCTATATTCCTTTTTTATTCTTGCCTGTTACGTCACGTGACATTCGTAGGCGCTTACATCTTCTTGTTGCTTCTCTCCTTCCCCATCATCCTTTCTCCCATCAGGCTGTGTCGTGAATATGGTATCGATGGCAATAACAATAATTAAGTTAATGATTAATAATGATGATAATAATTACATTTGCTGTAGCGCCGTAGGCGACGCTGTGACTGTATATATAGATGGCCTGACAGAGGCCTGCGTTTTGTGTCTAGAGCAGAGATGCGTGGGCGATGAAATGTTCATGTTTGAATTAAGAGTTCCATAAATTAATTTATCAAAATATTTCAAGTTCCTGTTTTTGAAATTTTCATTAATTTTTTTATTCTAATTTCAGTTTGCTTGTAACTTGACAACAAAATGTCATTTAAGTACAGCAGTTACAAGCCTAGAGTGCCTTATTTACTGTGAGAGAAGTGTCAAGCTTACTACGAGCTTGAGGAATACTTGCATGCTTTGACTTGGCATTCGCTCAACCCACTATTTTGTCTAGCCGAAAAGCTATTTTTCCTACGTGCACCAAATTTTGGCCATTTGTAGGGGGCATCGAGGGCTGGTCAAGAGCAGAATTTTGAGCGAGTAGGCCTACATCGAAGGGATTTTGAGGGGCGTGAGTCAGTTTCGAAAAATTGTGGGTTTTTCATTTTTCGCCCCCTCGCCATATCTTAGCCATTTATGAACTTTCGCCCACAAATTTCTGGCGTCTTGTAGCCCTGCCCGAGGGCTTTCCAAAGGTGTCAAAATATATGGACCAACGTTCTTCAGTTTCGAGAAAGTGGGGTTTTCCGTTTTTGCACCCATATCACGATTTCGCTCGGAAATGCACGCTTTTTCACCGCGTAATGCCCCAGATTTCTAGCGTTTGGCGTTAAAGTTTTCCTACTCGACTCCGATCACGCTGAGTGTAGACTTACCCGTTCTGCTAAAACCTAAGCAAGACGGCTGCATAATGCAGAAATGAAAGAGAAAAGACTGCCTCATTTAAAAACAAACCGTGCAATATCTCTGAATTCGGTATTCACACACGTGCGTAATAATGCCCATATTTTTTCAAAATTTCTCACAAGTGACTTTTTTTGTAGCTTAAATTTTGTCATGAAACACTTCGCTTATGAAAAATTTCACAGAATGTACCGTCTCCACTCTAGTTGTGACAGCAACGCTGCGTCGACACTCGACTATATTTAGAAGCTGCTGCAGCTTCCGAGACAAGACATAGGCATGACGCATTGACGCTGGCTTAATATCGCGGTAGAAGGAAGCAGGTGGACGTGACATTTGCCGACCGAGCGACCGGAGCGGACGGCAGATAACAGCACACTGCAGTGACTGCGCAGATAATGCATGGTTTGATCGCTGCTGCTGACCTCGACTCTGCAGAACCATTTCTTTGTGATGCTGACAGATGAGTGGGCATGACGCACGTTGTCGCCCCGATTGCCCGCTACGATATACTATGTTCTTGCTTCAGGGGCGGATTTATAGACATGTTGGGCATGTTCTTCAAGTAAATGAAGCAGCATATCTAGGCTTCGGCCAGCAAACTCAGGTGCGCCGGGCGGCTCCTGCGCTGACAGCAAACTAGGCGTATTCTTTATTTGGCTTAGCTTACTTTCGGTGCCTAAGATGCTCGGCAGCTGCACGGTCGGCCGCGTACATGGCATAATATCTTTGTATGTTGAAAGTCTATTGTCGCGAGCCTCGTTTTTGTCTCTGCTGCGTTTCGCAGAAAACTTTGTTATTCATAACCTTCGGTGCGTTCGTGGGACAACACAACGGTCAAAGAAATGGCTATGCCTCATGAGTCATTCTGGTGACACGGGCTAAAGCTCAGACTTCACTTGGGTGTACCGTGGACTTGTTGGACAACAAGTTGTTGAACAAACTACTTACAACGTTTCGATTTATTACTATGTCTTAGGTTTGTCGTTAGCTTGTTTGACAGCTTGTTGTAGGCCTACAACGAATTCTCAGTAAATCTAAATAAGTATTATACAGTTATCGCAGTTCGAAACCGGGAAAAAATTGAGTAGCTGCAGCTATTGCATGAAAATATTCGGGTTCGAAGTCTACAGTTACTTGCAGGGGGTATTCGTAGGGACCAACCGAATTCACGGGAAAAAATGCATGATTTCACGGCAGAATATTTAAAATGTGTCAAATTTCACGGAAAATTCACGGAAAGCGTTTCGGAAATTCACAGACCACACAGACGTTATTTCGAGGTGCTGCGCTAATGCAAACGAAGAAATTTTAGAACAACGAATATTTACTACACTAAGTCAAGACTCAAGACAGTCAATGTCAACTACTTAGTGCTAAAGTGCGACACGTAGCAAACAGCAACATCCGTACAAAAGCTGCTGATAAAACTCTGGAATTGTCATAAATTAAACTAAAAGCGCTAAAATTCACGAAAAGTCACGGATTTCACGGAAATCAGCATTTTTCACGCAAGAAAGTCAATTTCACGGAAAATGTCACGGCCGTAAAATCGTGAATTAAGTTGGTCCCTAGATAATATATTCCAACTAGTCATCAAATTAACGTGTTAACTCAGTGTGTTAACGCAATTAACGTATATATGTAAATTTACTAAAATGTGTAAAGCAGAAGTTTAAATATATCATTAAACTGGAATTATTTGATGATTAAATAATATTCAAGTAATTAACAAGTTGTTTTGTTGCTGATCCATCACTACTGTTACAGTCATGCAACACAGCCATGAGTTAGTCGCTCATCATTCCAGTTACCCACTCCATGTAGTCTGCATACAACTTCAGCAATATAATGGTGCATTAACTGCCTGGTAATGCGTTAAAGCATGCGCTAAAAAATTAATGCATGTGTTAATGCAGTTAGAAAAAATCAGAAGCTGCAACGTCTCGTCTCGGTCTCGTCTCGGAGACATGGGTCTCGGGTTTCGTCTCGGTCTCGGCTCAGAAGGTCTCGTGCACATCCCTGCAGATCTGTGCTAAGGCGTCTTGATACGATCTTCCTAGCCATATGCAGGATAAACGCCCCCCATTCTATGCGGCACGCCCCAAAAACGAAAGTTGAAAAATCAACAAACCGATCGTCCATATTTAAGCGCAATTCCCGGCAGCGTTTCGTCTTTCTGGACCAAATGTTTAACAAACATATCCGGCGTAGCGGCCGAAGACGGAGTCCTGGTCGCAGTTCCGTATTTCTGCTGAGTTTTAGCGCTATGTCCAAGTTTTTCCTGTTCACTATTACTAGACCGAGACACGCCCCTTTCCGCTGCCATGTTATTGTGATTGTTCAGTTCTTGCCGCAGGTATAGCGCCTTCACTCTATCCTAGAAATGTAACGTAACGTAATTGCGACTGTACTGATCTTCAGCAATTTTAACCGCGCTGTCTCTCAAATATGTGCCATAGCTTTTGCACATTATAATGGGTACTCAGGTTGCTCACGTGGTAAAAATGCGGCTATATGATTGGAGAAGTTAAATACCATTGTTGCTGCCAAAATTAAGCCAAACTAAACTTGATGATAGTCTACTGTCTGTGAGCAAGTAAACCAGCAGCAAATAGGCATACACTGCTGTGCTATTATCAATGTGCTTGGCCTGGCTACTTTACTGCAGCTGCTTGTTTTTCCATTTCCATGCTTTGTCGGTGTAATTTCCAGTGTCTGTGTTCCAGTCCGGACTCACCAATTTCATTGACTCTCCCAAATATTAATTGGAAGACCTGGAGTACATCAGGTCAACTAGAAATGACTTTCATTGACATATTACGAAAAAATTTTTTTACATCAGTACATTGAAACTCCGACGAGAGCGATAGGATCTTCAGTCCCTCATATCTTGGATCTTGTAATATCAGACGAACCGTTTATAGAAAACATTGATTTTAAAGCACCACTTGGGAAAAGTGATCATTGTGTATTACAAATACAATGTAAAATAAATCCCACTTGCAAA
>Ga0209454_1004989_pt1 | contig 10083 bp, 7 predicted proteins | sample WorMetHERISLAND1_2_FD_187400 | JGI IMG/M metagenome (GOLD analysis project Ga0209454, IMG submission 187400) | Marine gutless worms symbiont microbial communities from Max Planck institute for Marine Microbiology, Germany - Olavius geniculatus... | ecosystem: Host-associated > Annelida >... | reverse complement strand
CTTAATCTGTAGATGTCATGAATATTAATGGCCTAGCCTAGAATGATGACGTCGTCGGCTAGGCCATTAATATTTATGATCTATATGGGCTAGGGTTATGACGTCACCGCAGGCACCTGATAGATTAGAATATTTCGCATAACGTAACGTAATGCCACATTTCGTTTGAATTCACGCATTATTTTCATATATTTATGAAGCTCAAATCGACATATTATATATGAGAGGTTAAATGTCTAATTTAAATCTACAGAAATTGCGTGAGTGAGTTTGACCGTAGCCATGGACCTTTAAGTTCATTTAAGTTCACCGATCTTCTGCTTATGGGCAGACAAGCCCAACCAAATGATGTGACTTACTTACTGTCCCAAGAACTGGAAAAAGAAATAATTGTTTTCATTCTCCAACGAAGACTTCTGATGGAGGTCGAAACGTTGAGGTACAAACAATTTTTTGGTCGTAATTGATGAATTTATTACTGTAAAGTACTTCCGAACCTAATGAATCTATTCAAAGATGATGTGCTGCAATCTTTTTGGCATACTTGCCGTGCTGAAAAATTAGGCATCGGCTTAAGAGTCTAATAATGCAGTATCGATTAGACATACACCAAACTAGTGCCATTTGACATAGAATTTTGCACTATATTCAAAACTAATAAACACATTAGTTGAAGAAAATACCCAGAAAAATATCAGCAAAGAATACATACACCTGGAATGTGGACTGGTTCAATATATCGTGAAAGTCGGCCAATAGACGGAAGTCCAAACGCCTTGTATGGGTCCTTCAGACAATCAACAGTACACCACAGTCAAGATCATCACTTACTTGGAACGAACTGCCACTCTGTTCTTAGTACCCAACTATAAACACAACTACCAACACTGCAAATAAGCAAATTTTACACTTGTCTACACAACAATTAATGTCAAACAGATTAGTTTCTTTTTCATCCTAAATTCATCATATTTGCATCTGCCCACAAACCAGTAACATGTTCCATATATTAATTACTTTACTACTGACGACCGCAAGGTTGCTGGTTCGACTCTCACTCACTACCAAGTAACAACCTTTGGCAAGTCGTTTAAACATGTGTGCCTCCATTCATCAACCAGCATAATATGGTATTGGTCAAAGGGCGGTGATGCTCTGTGGCTGGGAAGGTAACCGTAAGTCTGGCGTCATCGTACTGGCCATGCAAGGCGTCAAGGACTCTAGTTGTTTATCCACCGACTGGCTCAACGGCCTAAGACAGGGAGATGAGCACCTGTCTACACCCGAGTAGGGGTATGGCACCTTTATTTTTACCATCACATCTCACACATGTACTTGCACAAAGTCCTTCCTGACCAAAAGACGCACAGAGGAGCACTGATCTCCATTTTGTTTGCCTCAGCCAGACACAAATTTACACTACGAGACCACAGATGCAGGGCTAGTGCATCGTGGAGTGTGTCGGTTTAAGCCCCAGCTTTTGCGGGTACTTACTGAGCCTACCCATGGGGGATGACCAGGCTGAGTTGACCCGAGTGGCTGGTTACATGCTTATGACGATATACCCATCTGCCAATGGTCACCCATAAAAGTAATATAATACCTTAGCTCTTTGATAACTTCGTTAGAGCATAGAAAGGAAGAGGAGCACCCCACCTATGCCCCTTCTGGGGTATGGCACCTTTACCTTACCCTACTTTCTAATACACAGAAAAACTTAAAACAGTGCCCAAACAGTAATGAATATATCCACTACAAAATAACAACTAAACATGGGACACCAAAAAAATTACTGTTTATTTTCTCACACATCCAAGGCAAAAAACTCCATCTGTGCAGTGCAAGAATGCATAACAGTCACAATGATAATTATCAGCGTCTAACCTCTGCATAGACACGACATTCGACAGACCAACCATCAATGGGAACATCCGACTGCGCATGCAATAACTTGTGACCTAGCAATCAACAACAAGACTAATTCTTCACTTTCATCTTAGACAATAAATTTGTACAAGATGGAAAATTGACCTTGCTAAGAAAATAACTGTAATAATCTGATTAAACAAATATAAATATGTTACACGTAAAACTGCATTTCAACAGAACACAGCTGCTCTGTTAAAGCAGTTACAACTATGGCTCTACGTTTCATTTTAACTAACCTATCTTCTGCAGTACCACAGATGTGGTAATCTCACAAGTGCAACTAGAGAAATAAAGAGTTTGACTTTGTATGGCAGACTAGCACCATTCATATGATCGAAATAATGACAACGTAACAAAAACAGTAACATAACAGTTATAAACAATTTACAAAAAGAGCATATTCCTAGACAAGTGTGACATTGCTTGCAAGAGGATCTGTACATTATTGTTATATCTGCCAGGCACAGTTAGTATGCATTCGAAAAATGGTAAAACAATCCTGATATACAAAACGTAAAAACTGTGACCTAATGTCTCCTATCAATTACAGAAGACTTGTTGGTCACGAAATCAATAAAAATCATTGCAGATATATAATCATCATAGTCATCACCAGCAAAACAATTTGTGATGCACCATTCATTGATACACTAAAAACAACACTGTCAAACAACCAAGCAGAAACTACCCATTGAAAGCAGCGTCAAAAAGTGTGTTTTCAGCGAACCGCACTTAAACTGTGGTGTTATTACAGACCTTTGGCGGAGCGTATCATCTGATGGACAATGTCAATGCCGGTAATACACTCGGTGATTGGATGCTCCACCTGTAGTCGAGTGTTCATCTCCAGGAAATAGAACTTACGCTGGCTGTCAACCAGAAACTCCACCGTACCTACCAAAAAGTACACAAACAACACACAGGCAGGTCAACTCAGCCTACTGTCCTCCACGGGATAAAAAATGAGTATCAGCTTTCAGGCTCAATAGCAGTAAATGGCAAAGTTAACGAAGTGCTGTAGGTGTTAGTTAGGGCAGAGAAGTTAACATGCCTAGCTACCAGGTGCTCATCCTACATTCAGCATCCCTCGAAATGGGTGAACTCTTACAATGACAGTGCCACAATGACCGTTGACGAGGCAGACCAAAACACACAACACACTCGAACATATGCAAAAATGTATTCCCAAGTTATAAACCTAAAAATCCGAATTACAGGTTTCAGCAGAGTACAAATTTTGGTGTTTTATGTACCGGAACATATCCACGTAAAATCTCATCACCATCGGTGATCAGGAGGTGTAACTAGTATGAGGTTTAAAAAACGTGTAAAGCACTGAATCAGGAAAGCTGCAGCGTAAAGTACCTGCGGACGTGTACTCAACAGACTTGGCAAGTGAAACTGCCTGTTCACCCATCAGCCTCCTTGTCTCTGGATCCAGGAACACGCTATGACATCAAACACATATACATGTATACAGCCAAGTTCATTTCTGTGTGTGCAAATTTGTGGATCAAAACTAAGGAAATGTATGTAAGGAAATGTATAGTTTTTTTCATGCCCAAAAATAAATTATTGGCCTTGGCCAAGGCTCCACCCAAGACCCTGCTAGAAGGGGGCTTGCTGTCCTCTCCCCCAAAACCCCATTCTTCCTCTTGGCATTTGGCCTCGCTTCTCAGTCCTTTGGAGCTCAATCCACCCCTCTTAGGTCCAATTTTTGGCTACATCTATGCATACAGATGCAATAAGTACTTTGCAGGAGAGAATAGAAGTCAGCACAATGTGCGGGACAAGGCGAATCTGCCACGTGGATCTGAATACCTAGCAGTGACAGAAAATGAAGTACAGATCTGCTAAAAAGAAGTAACTGAACACCAATGTAATAGTGTTGACACATTGGCCAGTTTCAGGCGCCTGTTTCTGGTACCAGTCAACTACCAGTCAACGAATTTCTGTAAGATTGGAATTCATCTTTTGTTTTTTTTCTGTCGGCATCATTTGCCAGCTAAGTGTGTCATAGTTTCTGGCACCAAACAACAGTTGCCTGTTTCCGGCAGCAGAAACAGGCACCTGTGTGTCATCAACTTAAGGCGCATATAAACATGTGAGTGAGTGAGTGGTTTCTTAATGGCACATCAGCATAAAGTAGGCCATTCAGTGCCATACATGGTTAAAATTAGCTAAAAGCATTTAACATATGTACTAAAAGCAAAGTTAAAATACTAGTTATAAACAAGGACACTGTGTGATGCACTAGCACTGTATCTGTGGTCTCACAGTGTAAACTAAAAGCTTAAGAAAACAGAGACAGGCTTAATGTTGTGTTTAACATGTTGTGTCTAGGCCCAGTTAGTACTTAGATGAAAACCATCAACATATGCAGGACATGGGTAAACCACTTTCATATGTAACTTAGTTCAGCGGTTAACAAAGCCGCCAACATCACTGATGTCATGGCTGGGGAAGTACTTGCCACAAAACCCGAATTTTCATACCAAACAAACACAATCTTATTTTCTGGGCCCGAATCAGCAAAATCAAATCAAAATTGCGGCCATAGGAGTGCATACAAACAGTGTGATTCAAGTGATTTCATAATCTGCTCCACACTAAGCTATAGTAATGGGACAAATAAAAATGCAAAATTTAGGGATAAAAACCCCCACTTATAAAAAATCGGAGGCAAAATTAAAATTTTAGCAACCATGCGGCTGTCTGGCCGAAAATTACAACTTCCCACCACACCCATTTTAATCCAGAATGCCGCTGGTGAACACTGTAACAGAACCATGAGCTCGGCCACCGAGCATTGGATGGCCACAAAATGCCTACGACACAACGCATACAAAACCGAGCCGATGTCGACTAGTGCAAAGCACAATCTACTCAAGTTTCCTGGTGGTGTTCCTTCTCTGACGCTCGGTGGAGCCAACACCAAGTCATCCGACGTCATTCGTTTGCCGGGAGTGCTGCTCACTCCAAACTTGTCAATGGACAAACACGTCACCTCACTCAGTGCCAAGTGGTACAACTACGTCATATCCGACGTTCGCTGTCGCCACAATGGTTCACACATTTATCACCAACTGCATTGACTACTGTATCAGTCTACTGGCCAACTCGCCAAAGTAGATGACAGCAAGCTGCAACATGTTCTCAATGCAGCTGCACGAGTCATGTCAAACTGCGGCAAATACGATCGAGATCTGACACATTTCCAGTGCCATGTTTTGCACTAGCTGGATGTCACTGACCAGATTAGGTTCTGGCTGTGCATTCTGGTGTACAAGTGTCGACACAGCATGGCTCATGGATACCTGATCGAGCTCTGCCAGCCAGTCGCCAGCATTGATGGCTGCGGACATCTGCAATCTGTGAGCCGTGGTCAGCTGCAGGTTCCACGGATCAAGATGACAACCTACGGAAACCGTGCTTTTGGACATGCCGGTCCATCTACTTGGAACGCTCTGTCGAACACTCTTAAATGCAGTTCACACTGTTTGCCTACTTTCAGACATCATCTAAAACATTTTTACTTCTCGTTTTACTAGAAAATCAAGCGTGTTCGAGATTGCTGGCAAAAAACAACAAGACATCATGAAATCATCATCATCATCATCACCTTGGTGCTTCTTCAATGACCTTCTGGTTTCGTCGCTGGATGGAGCACTCGCGTTCGTTGAGGTAGATGGCATTACCGTGCTGATCACACAGCACCTGAACCTCGATGTGACGTGGATTGTCGATAAACTTCTCTATCAACATTCGGTCGTCTCCGAAGCTTGATGCCGCTTCGGCCTTCGACAGATTGAAACCTTTCCTGCACAGTTACAGCATTCCAGTACAGCATCCAGTGACTTAGCTCGCATTATTAGCATCAATAATCTAAAAAAAACCATTTAATCAGTCTACTACAGGTGGCTGCAGTGGCTGGCACATCATATTCGTGATGGAGAGGTCGCAATAAGTGGCCAATCTGCTATCAAGCAACAACTCGAGGCAACTTGTTCATAACTCTGTCACTAAGCAGCACAATTTAGTACCAAATAAGAGGCAATGATGCTCTGTAGCTGGGAAGGTAACCACAAGTCTGGTCACAGGCTTAGTGGCCTATCCACCTATGGCCTCAATGGCTTTGACAGACAGACGAAAGACCAATGCTCTCCAGATGGGAATGGCCCACTTTACCATAAAACCTTTACTAAACTGCAAAACAATGTCTCACAGATCTTTTCCTTTGCACTGCCTAAACGGTCTGAGTTCATCTTATAGCACGTCCTTTCTAGTTGCTCAACAAATCATATCAATGACAAGTAATTTGAGTAAAGCTCACGTGATGCACGATAACAGCAATTTGGCAAACAGTGGCAAACTTTGGCAAACAATAAGATGCATCTTGAAAGAGTTCTTAAATTTGAGGCCTCCATATGGAAGACTCCTTGAATTTAAGAGATCGAAACTTAGATTCTTAAGAAGGTATGTTCGATGCTAAAATATCGTACACAGGTTGTTCAGGTCCATCTCCAGCCATTTCAGTGCAATTCACTTTTAAACTGTGTGACGCAGCCGGAAATTGTCAAAAAATTCACTAAAACCCCTATTTTGGAGGTTCAAGGTCATTCAAAATCATTGACGTTGACACCAATAAAAAGCTTGTTACTATTGCTTGTTATGATAAGCAACATGTCTGCACCAATCTGCAACCATTTTCATGCTACAAGAGCCAACAGTGGTAAAATAACCACTTTTTAGGGGGGTAGCTGTCTTTGACGCCCACCTGCGCCAACCTCCTTGAACCTAGGGGATCGAAACTTAAACTGTTGAAATCTATGTTTAGTGCTGAAAATTTTGTATTTGCAGATTGTCTCGGTGTACCTCCAGCCATTTTGTTGCAATTCAGTGTTAAAATGTGCGCCGCATCCAAAAATTGCGAAAAATTCGGTAAAAATCCTTTTTGAGGGGTTCAAGGTCGTTCAAGGTCATCGATGTTGATAAATCTAAAAAGCCTGTCATCAGTGCTTGTTATGTTAAGCAGCAGGTCAGCATGTCTGTATCTATCTGCAACCGTTTCCACACTAAACGAGCCAATAACAGCAAAATAACGTCTTTTTAGGGGAGTACCTCTCTTTAACGCCCTTATTCAAGAAAAATCCCTGCACCCAGGGTCATGAAGTTCTGTCACAAAAAACTAGAGACCTTGAGGCAACCACCGTAAAAATTTCGTGATACTAGCTTGCACCGTTTTAATACAGCTCACAAGTGTGACAGACGGACGCCCAGGCCATGGCTAAGACGCGCGAAGCATTCTGCTATCACGCATAAAAATCGGTATGATTATGTCAATTTAGGTTTACACTCATCATACAGATATGAGCAGATGACACACCTTTGTCACTTTGCACAGGTAGCTCGTCAAAAATATGTTTACAACAAATACGTTTGACACCAGTACGCCATTCATCGTGCACATCAAACAAAAATTACAACAACACTGATTGGCCAGTATTGAATATTTGATTCCACCGAAGTCTGCTGTGTAAAGAAATGTGTGTTACATTCTACTTGTCAAAGTGTGAGAGATGTTTCTAACCTGCAATCTTCATCATTCCATGCAATACGCAGACCTTTGCCGCCACCACCAGCCGATGCTTTAATCATTACTGGATATCCTAAACATACAAACAAACCATTATAGCATCTTATTATGAATATATTTTTAAAAAGTATGCCCAGTCACGAACAGGCTTCTGCATTTTAGTCATACCTAATCACAAATAAATGTAAAAAAACTGTGACTTTCACAACTGTCAAAATATGCATGTAATATGTTCATTATTCCAACAGTCCGAAAAATACATCTTTAATTTTCCGACACTACTTAACTGGCTATCCAGTGTAACACATCGCTTTTTAAAAACAAAGCTAACTTTGTATGCGAAAAAAACAAAGAAAAAGTAACCGATGTCATTAGCAACACGAACGGCATCGTTGTCATCCTTGACTTCACCATCGTAGCCAGGAATCATGTTCACCTTTGCCTGCATTGCCACGCGCTTACTCTCAATCTTATCTCCCATCGCCTTGATTGATTTGCTCGTAGGACCAATAAACACGACCCCGATGTCTGCCTGCAAGCAAAGCAAATGACTTGCTCAATATTAGACTCCTATCCACTTATTATTACGCACCAGTTTTCCATGCCATGGAATTTTCAGCCTAGAAAAAAGTGGCCACTACTTATTACATGATCGACTGTCGCATCAATCTTGAAGATATACAACACAAAAAATGACATATCATGAATGATTCAAAGATAAAAATTACAAATAAATGTGTGTGTGAACAAAATGATGACACTCTGTAACAAAGACAAAAACAAGCATCTGTACACTACATAAGCTTACCAGTCGCTTGGCAAACTCCATGTTTTCTGATAAGAAACCATAACCAGGATGCACCTGCAGTTATACACGTGTCTCAAAAAAACTGCACTAAAACATCACTAGGCAACTCAGAATAGAACCACTGCATGACAGTCCAGACCAGTTTAACATTAGATGTGCAACATGTTCATACATCGCTTTGTGTATTATTCAACACTTTATCCTAACCATCATCATTGGCCTCTTGTTTTACTGACAATTTTCTAAAGTTACTCAATTTTAGGCACGTCCCCAAAGGTTACAAGGCAAACTTCGAAAATTGCTGAAGCAGAACTTTATACATTCTAATAACCATTAAGAACAAAGTCAAGATACTGAATGGAAATTATTATCCAGTTACAACAATAATGCCGAAAAAGTTCCACAAGTGAGACGATGATGAAATAAACACACTTATAACAAAACAACACAACAGGCAGATAAAAAGCGATGTCCACAAGAAGAGAACGACAACAAGATGATCATGAGTTTGTAGATTTTCAGACTTTGCAGCTAAGATGTACTAACCGCCTCCGCACCAGTCTGTTGAATTATATCCAGAATTGCATCCATCTTTAGATAGCTCTTACTCGTCGGCGCAGGACCGACACAGAATGCCTCGTCAGCCAACCGCACAAATCGCTGCCACAACATCATGGATTTCAAACACTCTAGGCACTAAACTACATTCTACAACTGCTTCAGTGACATAAAATATCACTTTTGAAAAATGAAACTTGCACCAGCTGCTCTTTTAACAACATGAAAATACAACCTACTAAAGACAACACACTAGCCTCGTGAAATAATTACAGCTGTAGATTCAACACATTAATGCATTACAGAATTAACACGTGTTAAAAAATTAACGCGTCCTAAAAAAATTACGCACATAGATAAATTTACTAATTTCCATGAAGCAGAAGTTCCAATATTCAAATGTTATTTGACAATCGATTAATATTCAAGTACTTAAAAATGGCTTTGTTGCCATTCCGTCACTACTGTCATGGTCCTGCAACCCAGTCACAAGTTTTTCTTCTTCTTCTTCGGCGTATGGTCGAACTTCAACAAGTTGAAGACTCCTGACCAGCAGTGGTTGTGGACATGCCGGCTGTATTGAGTGCGTAAAAGAAAAATCATGAAGGATGTCCCGGTGCAGAACTAGATGCTAATTAAAACAGAGAAGTGTCTCTGGCTCCTCACGAAAGGGTCGCAACTCCCTTTCACCAGAATCGGTTCATCGGTCATCATTCCAGAAGCATTAAAAAAATAAATGCGTATGTTAACGACGTTAAAAAAATAACATCTCGACAGCACTAGTAATGATACACATTTTAGCACTGTGTTTTAGCATTTCAGCCCTTCATCTTCTTTACAGCAACATTTTACATCTTTTACAGAAAACTTAACGATTAAATAATCACCATTCTGTCAAAACTAAGACACAGTTAATATTCCCCAAACCTAGAGCTGCTGAAGAGTTATTTTTGATGCATTAATTAACATGCTATTAATGCACCCAGGCCCATCAAGAGATCCGAGCCCTGCAATGTTTGGGGGTCCACCTGCAGAATACAAAAGGTTAGAAACACTTTTAAACGTACAATCAATAGGGACCAACTTAATTCACGATTTCACGGCCGTGACATTTTCCGTGAAATTGACCTTCTTCCGTGAAAAACGCCGATTTCCGTGAAATCCGTGATTTTTCGTGAATTTTAGCGCTTTT
>Ga0209454_1004987_pt1 | contig 10086 bp, 6 predicted proteins | sample WorMetHERISLAND1_2_FD_187400 | JGI IMG/M metagenome (GOLD analysis project Ga0209454, IMG submission 187400) | Marine gutless worms symbiont microbial communities from Max Planck institute for Marine Microbiology, Germany - Olavius geniculatus... | ecosystem: Host-associated > Annelida >... | reverse complement strand
CTTCCAGGCAGCCGACGGTGAAGATTTGGAGATCCTAGCTTGGACCGTTTTTGCCTGATCCACCCGTGTGACAGACAGACGGACAGACAGACAGACGGACAGAATTGCGATAGCTAAGACGCGCTGAAAGCATAGCTGCTTTCGCGCGTAAAAATTGTCTAACAATGTGAAAATAAACAGCATTACTGTTGTTAGAATGTGACGTTTTGAAGACATGTTGGTGTTAGTTGCATAACGAGACATTCGCTTTGCGAACTGCGAATCGTCGACAGTTCGCAAACTAAAGGCAACTGATCTTGTAGACTGACAACACCTAGAGTTAGGAAATATAAATATTTTATTTTATTAGCTTACATTTTTTACTAATCAGCTCTGGACAGCTTGGGCGAATCATGGAAGGACAAAGTCAGCCCAACTGAGCTCATCAAAGCTTCAGAAAACAGATTGATTTGGCAGCGCATGGTCGCCAATGTCATCGACGACGACACGGCAACTTGACATGACAAGACAGCTTACAATACCACAACAATGATAAATGGTTCTAAAGTTTCATGCGTAGCGTTTGTTCATTATTACAGTAATTGCCCTTGTGCACCATTTCATTTAATTGCATTACTATTTAAAAACCAATTAACGCGCTTCAATATGTTAGAGGCGACGGGAAGTTATAGCATGTGATCGATAAAATGCAGCAAAAATAATAATTATTATTATACTTCAGATAACAGTAAAACCAAAAACAAATAAAAACGAAATCAAAAAGTATGAGCACATTTTTTCCAAACAATCTAACTGCTGCAGCACACGGTCGATGTTAATGCGTTTACGGTGATGTGATATTCTGGATGTCATAACGTCACAATGCACAATATCACATCTTGCCCATGCATTACCGCCTCACAATACGACCCAGCACGAACACAACAAGAAATTTGAGCAAAGCTGACGAGACGCGCGAAAGCCTATAGCAGTTCCTGTTCGCAGGTAATCTTAGTCTATCTCCATCTATTTCGTCGTAATTCACTCTTTTGCAGCCAAAAATCGCCAAAAAATCACGTTAAATCAATATTTTTAAGGTTTAAGGTCATTCAAGGTTATCGATGTTGACATTCGTAAGAAGCTCCTCATCAGTGCTTGTTATGATAAGCAGCATGTATGTACCTATCTGAAACCGTTTTCGCATTATTCGAGCCAATAACGGCAAAATGACGTCTTTTTAAGGGGTACCCCTCTTTGACGCCCTCGTTTGAGAGGAACTCCTGCACCCAGTGGCACGAAATTTTGTCACGATAAACTAGCGACCTTGAGGCAGCCACAATGAAGATTTTGTAATCCTAGCTTGCACCTTTTTGATACAGATCACGAGTGTGACAGACGGACGGACAGACAGACGCCCAGACGATAGCAAAGACGCGCGAAGCATTTTGCTTTCGCGCGTAAAAACTTTACTATAACTACGTGATTGGAATAATGTGGACTTCGCAACGAACGTCGTGATATAACACCCTTCTCAGTATAACAACGATACTTGAAGACAGCGATAGGCCTTATAGGCTACGTTCCTGGACCCTCGTCGCTGGTTAGGAGTCACAGTTGAAGTGGACAAATTACATTTCTAAAGAAACAGGAAAGAAAACTACATCTAACTGTATGTTTAATGCAGCATAAAAATCTGCATTTACTCGTGCCACTTGTTTCAAAACTGGCGAAATTTCTCATTTTTAAAAGAGTTTTCTGATCTTTTGTTTCGTCAGGCAACGTGCACAGATATCGTCCAGCTCACAAAAATCTCACTTCGACGATTTTGACGATTTGTCTTCTTAAGATACTTTTTTAAAATCCCCAAAAGTAGACTGGCTTGCGTGCTATCAGACAATGCGTCTTATTAACAGGATTGCTAAGCTTGAAGCATAGATGATCAAAAAGGCAAATTCTTTAACCCTTTCTAACGCTTTTAGTGCAATGCAAGAAACCCGACCAATTTCTGGTAACCGCGGAATACGTTGCGCGCTTACAACTAGTTACATAATTAGCGATAGCAAATCTTAATTTAATTAATGCAATTAATCATTAATCAGGAAACGTATATGGGCATAAATACTTACGATAATTAAGCATATATTTGGAAAAAATGCAAATACTACAACGAGATGGAGTTTCAGAAATAGCAACAGCAATGCTTGCAGATCACGGCGATGGAAGTCACGGCATAAACGGGATAGAACCAGTAATGAGCAGAAATCAATCGCACCACTTGCCCGAAAACAGATGGGACGAAATTATTATTTTTCGTTAGCAGGCTCTTAGCTGGTCTAACGCCACCACGAAATAGGTGACTGAGAAAGCCGACACCGGCAGCCGTTTAGCGCATAAGTCGTCTCACCCTTTGTTCGTTGGAGCGTCGTCCACTGGTCCCTTACGACGTCGATGTGCGCCAATTGCGCGGTAGGCAACTACGACGACAACGACGACGCGAACCGTAGCAGTCGCAATGGACATGTAATTCCGTAGTTTACTGTGCTGCACATAGCACTAATGTAGCCGTAGGGGAACACTGGGGTACATGCTTCCCTAGAAGCCTATTTAGTTACTTAGTTTTGTGTCCAAAATTCACTAAAACACTTAATTTTAAGCACTCGAAATGGACATGTAATTCCGTAGTTTACTGCGGGACATAGCATCCGACCAGCGATGCCCAGCAGCAGCAACCGTGCTGCTTTATACCCAGGTCTATTCGGCCGTTGGTCGGCGGCTTTTTCTCGGAACACTGACGACGAGGCGGTAATGAGCGCTGATGGGACACGCACACATGCAGCCAGCCGCCGGAGTCACATTAAAATATCTCCCCATGAAAAATCCGCTCGGAGAGAAATAATCACGGACTCGATATGTATCCCTCTTATCGCCGGCCCATAAAAAAATTTCCCCATTATAAGATCGCTCTCCAGAAAAGTCTCCCCAGGCCGACAATTATTTACCGGTGAAAATCCGACCCACCCGGGCGGCCGTCGGGCGGGGCGGATTTTTGCGGGTAAATTGTCGGCCGGAGGAAAACTTTTCTGAGGGGCGATCTTATAATGAGGCACCTGCCGGCACTATTTAGAGGTCGCTATTGGCGGATTTATATAGCGCATTGTCTGCGGCGCGGGTCCGGTAAATCCACGTGTAATTCCGCGGACGCTGGACGTGACTCAAATGCTTATGCCGCCGCCGTAGTCGGCGTTCGCTCTTTTTAGCGAGGTTAATTGTCTCGTAGACTCTCTACATCCATGCAATGCGGCCGGTCAGAAAACTAGGTGGATATCACGTGCCGAAGATTTAGTCACTCATAGCGAGCGGTTGCACCATGATGCGCTTCTGCACGAGTTTGATAGGCAAGAAAACTATAATGCACGTGATGACTTCAGAATGCGGCGATTCTAAGTAGCTTTGATGAGTTTTCAGTGCATTCAAGTAAAGTGCGATCGAGAAAAATAAAAAAAACAGTATAAATGGTCTGTCTGTAATAGTTTCAATAACATTGGGAATACGGGTGTAACCCCCACGAAACTTTTCCACGCGACGTGCCAGAGGTAGGCGAGGTAAGTGTAAAAATTTGGATACAACTTTTGGGGCCTGCCGCCATAAAATTCAAGAGGACAAAAATCGTCCAAAATTTGGCGTGATTTCGGACAACTTAGGACTTCGATCCAGATATTTCCATGATAACTCCGATCATCAGAAACAAAGTTCATCGACTGCAATGGACGAAAAATCACGATAAACTTTGGTCCATTAACGACACAGTTTTTTTTGTTTCATTTTGATCTACCCAAAATTGATTGTGCGCGCGATTTTTATATAGGTCTAGACTTTGTATGCGAATATCTTCGCATACACGCATCTACGTATAGTCATTAAAAGCCAATAAGGCTATACTCAATGTCGCTGTTAATTAGTAACGCTGTCATGTTCATGTCTAAAAGTTCCGAAGATATGGCGACTGAAATTACTAGAAATTGCGTAGACTTGCGTAGATACGCTATAGAAATTTATTTTAGCCTATATTACGTTTACATTTACATTATTCGTCGTCGACACTGCTAGATCTAGGGGGCTTTCAGTCGCGTGTAGTGGCCAATATGGCCACATTCCTTTTTGAAGCAATGTTTCTGTGAGATTATATTCTAAATGCTACTATGGCGAAATACAAGCCTAAGGGGCCTAAGTCAAAAACTAGACGCAGCACGTAAACAGAAATTTAAAAAAATACGAAATATTTGAGCGGAAATTTTTCACATGACTGTCAATTGCCTCAGCAGAGGCTCTGCCCATGAACCACGTTGGGGACTCAGCCTCCCAGCTTGCACCGTTTTATAGGGCAACAAGGTGTGATGGACGGAGGAACACACGGACGGACGCCTCTACGATAGCTAAGACGCGCTTAGCATATCTACTGTTGCGGGTAAAAAACGAGTACGATACTGGCGATTGCCGAAAACGAGAGTTCCGCGTACTAGTGCGTAGCCAGCCATTCGTCCAAGTTGCGCTGTAGCTTATGTTAGCCTTTAACTATTTGGTTTAACCCTCGTCAGCTCAATACACCGAAAAATGGGATGAGCTCCCGTGCAATGGACCTAGGTGTCTATAGGCTACAAAATTTCTTTTTCGTTCTCTTTTACTTTTTTGTATAGAAACTGGACACATCACAGTTATTGCTAAAGTCGTACTCATAGCTGTGAAACCATTCATTTGCAAATAAAATACATAAAAACCTGTATTTTATACTTTTATAAAATACGCTATAAAATACATTACAAAAACATTAAACTGCAGATGTTTCCAATGGCTACTTTTTACTTTAGGCATTTTGTATTTTATGTAACCGTGATTATGGTACATACTTAACTATGAACTAAACAATCAAATGTCAGAACAAATATTAAGTATACAAGTCACGTTAACAGTTTTAACACATCTGTAGCAATTTATTCTAACGATTTAAGAAAAACAAAAAACATGACATTAAAAAGCACAAACACATTAAAAAATAAAAAAATAAACAAAAAATAAAATACATAAAAAATAAAATACATAAAACATGTTTTTTATACTGTTATAAAATACATAAAAATGTTTTTTACATCTATGGCTAAAGTTTTTTTTACATTACCCCGCTTAAACGCTACATTACGGTATAAAATTCTTAGGGACCAAATTAGCATTTCACTGAAAAAATTTTTGCCCCCCGCCCCTGTAGCATGTTGTGTGTATGTTGCAAATATCGACTGTGGCGTATGCGGCTGGAGATTTTTTCGGACTGGCAGGTCGATGAGCATCTGAATTTCGTCCTCTGCTGGTCCAGACACGGCAAGAAAATTTCTGCCTATCTCGCCAGAAATAACTCAAATGAGGTCCAGTAGGCCTAATCCAGCTGTGTGTCATCCAAAACACGTCACCGTCTGCAAACTGAACAGTACTATTCGTGGTCGCCTATACGTCAGCGCGAGACATCATATAGGCCTAACTCGTGTTTCGCTGCTAGTCCATCTTGCTTATGCGATCGTCCCGAAACTTTGCCAAATGATCGAAACAAAAGTGGGTGTAATTAAAAATTGATTGGAAGTTTTCTGCCCTAAAATTTGGGAAGCAAAAAAAAGATCAAATTTCGGCACGATTTCGGACAATTTTCGACTTCGAAATTTTTACCATGGGCTGCCACAAAAACTAGTTTTTGTTAATAAAAAAAATCGTGCAACTGGTTGAGGAGTTAACCCTCGAACAAAAGCGTCAAAAAGGTTACTCGAAAAAGTTGTTATTTTACTACCATGGACTCGTCTAGCGTGAAGACGATTGCAGAATAGTCACATACTTCCTGCTTATAATAACAAACAATGCAGACGAGCTTTCTGAGGGTACCAACAATGACGATCTTAAACGATCGACCATGAACCCCCAAAAAGTTTTAATGATTTTTGCGATTTTAAGCTGCGGCGCATTTTGAGAGGGGTCAAATTTGGGTACTCCCTTCAAAATGCATTATTATTTTATTGAACATTTTACACTAATTCCCCAAGTGGCAGCACCGATGCGACATGTTAGCTTTGCTGAGATTATTTGTTCTATAGAGGCCGATACATCAAATGCCACGGAATGATCTTCTGAGCCACTTTTGTCGTATAGTAGAACTCTTAGTTTGTCTGTATCAGCTCTGGACTGCTGATAGCTGAATGATATTTTTTTCGGCTGTACCACATTACCAGCGATAATATGGAAGAAGACGCGACGGCCAGTTTCCTAATTCGTTTAGTGGTTCTGCCGAATTGCATGGCTGATTAGGGCACGTAAAAGGCAAGTAAATCGTCGCCTTCTTTGACCAACAAGTTTCGAAAATTTTATGACTGTTGTGTTAATTAGCCTACTATTAGTGTGCGTGTGTGCGCGCGCGTTTACCGCTGCAACCTGTATAGTGAGCGAAGATGAATAGATTGACTTGCGCACTAGACGTGACAAAAGCGCAGTAGTAATTCAGCTAATTCCTGTCGACCTTTTATCCAGCGAGCGAACGCGACAAAACTCCGGTCGGTAATTCGTCAAAAGTCGCCTTCGTGTCGCGCGATAAGACGTGGGCGTCCCTTGAATGTCTTAACTAAGCTAATAAACCGACTACGACCTGAGTTTCAGACGACATATTTCAAACGTTTCGTTCACGCAACGTCAGGAGTATTAACAGATGGCGTCTTTGATAGCTAGCGACATGTTTCCTCCGAGATTCATGCTTAGGAAATGCAACCGGCTTAAACAATGTTGATTACCAGAGGCTTCTATCCCCATGGCTCGTGGACGCAGCGCAAAATCGGGGAGGGAAGTTTTGTTTGAGGTGTATGTAAAAGTGTTATCATCAGAAGCGCTGTTTTAGCTCAAAATACACCACAAACTGTTTGGCAGCCGCTGGGGGAGCTTACAGCGCTCCCACAGACCCCTATAGCTGGACTAACTTGTAGGGCCACTGGAAAGAAATGGGGGAGAATGGAAAGCGAAAGGAAGGAGAAAACGGGGAGTAAAGGGGAAAAATAGTGAAAAAAGGAATAAAAAGTAGGAAAAACAAGTAAGAAAAAATAGGGGGCGGAAAACGGGGCCAAAAAATAGGGAAACTTGAGCTAGATTTTGATTCCAGCTTTGAAAGGATAAAAGCCCTCGCCGATTACGAAAGTTAAAACGGAGATCACAAACTCTGTACAGTTCTCGCTGCCTGTTAAGCGTGCTGTGATCTGACAACCCGTGCACGCTTCCATTGTAAGTAATCTCATTAGCAGAATTACGCGACTGAACGGCCGCGAAAGTGTTGCACGTATGCAATCCCTACGCTTTGGTCATTTTTTCCTGCCGTGGTATAAGCCCATAGAAAAAAGTTTCTAATCTGGGGAGAGACGAGATATTTATAGAAATGCAGCCACTAGCGCATTGCAGGTTTTTGAACGTCATGCACTATATAAATGCACGTTGTTCTTACTCTTAAATTACTTTACTGATGATTGCAGTGGCACAGTGTAAAAGATGTTATTAAGATGTTTAACATATTAAGATGTTTAATATATTAATTATTATCATACAAAAATCTGTGATTCGGAATTTGCTAACTCTCTGCCAACCCAAACATCAGCCTTTTACTACGACAATTCAACAGTTGAAATAATAAAAAAATGAGAAAAAACTACTATTAATTTAAATCAAATCCACTAAAAATAAAAGAGTAGTAATTGTCTAAAAACGCATATATTTTTATATCAATTTTATCAGTTATTCAATCAACAGCTCGCGCAAGTTCTGACTAGTGATAATTCGATATATCGAAAATATCGATATATCGTTTTCGATATCGATATATCGTAACGTATCGTATTGGCAAAAAATATCGAAGTTTTCGATATATCGCGAAGTCTTTAATATATCACGATATTTTCGATATATCGAGATATTTTACGCCAAAAGTTTATATTTTTATTACTGCATTACCAAAACAACGACAGTAAACGGAAAAAACGACAAACTGACCGAAGCAAACTAAGTATAGTGTCGTACCAGGAAATTTAACGACACTTACGACAGTCTATAGTTTATTCTTAAGTTCACTGACACATTTTAGTATTTACGAAAAGCAAACTGCCTTGCTGAACGTTCACGTCTAGTTCCTGTGCTTGTATAAGATTTACGTACTTATCATTTTTAAAATATCGATATCGCAATATTTTTAAACTAGAAATACGTTCTGTGGAACGAGGTATCTGTTCCATTTCCACGCTATATAGCGTTTGACGCTCTTTTGCGCCTGCAGCCAATTTTGTCTTTGAATAAAAACGGTTGATTGTCATGACAACAGGGGTCTTCGGGGGAAAAATTTACATGACACCATTGCATAGTCCGGGCTCGAAAATAGGGGGTAGGTGCAAACAGCGCGCAATTATCTTTTACGGGGACCGAGTTATACCGCTTTGAAATCTCCATTGGCAGTAATGCAAAATTTTGCAACTTTTGAATGGTTGCTATGGCAACAGGGGTCGATAGGGGGTAAATTTAAATAACATCGTAAAATTGCCCGACCCCGAAAATAGGGGATAAGCAAAACACAGCGCGCAATGATCTTTTACGGAGACCGAGTTGTGCCCCTTTGAAGTCCCCATAGGCCGTAATGCAAATTTTAAAAAATGGGGGTAAAATAGGGAAAAGTTATCTAATTTTTATCCCAAACAAACTCGATCTTACTTTTCGGGTTCCGAATCACTGCAAAATTTCATCAAAATCGAATTAAAATTGCGGCCGTAGGAGTGTTTACAGACAGACTGACAGACAGACGGAAGTGATTTTATAATCTGCCTCATGCTATGCTATAGCAATGGGACAAATAAACATCGTATCGATATAGTATCGAAATTGAAATCCTGATATTGAATCATCACTAGTTCTGACGTTACGTAACATCACTTGGGCCTACATGCGGCCGTCTTGTTGAAAGCGATTCTATCGGTCTCAGATATGGTTTTAAGTGACCGATATGAAAAAACGTCGGAGAGAGATTACAGATAAGAAGAGAGAAGCTGCCGGTGGCGGGCGCGCTAAATTAAGAACTATAGTAGTGCCACCAAAGTTGGGTCCGCAGAGCGACGACTTTCCGGCGCGGCAGATGTTTAACGCTGTGACTCGGCTCGCGTTGAATGATTCATTGTAGTGAATGCTACGACGACAGCAGCAGCAGCAGCAGCAGCAGCAAACAAACGTCACAAACACTGGAACACTGGCCACAGACATGCCCGGCTACTTCTTCTAGCGTATGCTGTGCCTGCAAAGCCAGTTCTTCCACTTCAGAGTGGAGCGCCTGGCGTCCACCGGGAAACTTGCTCAGCGTGCATTCGTTGGTGATATATTGTGACATTGCCCGGCTACTCGTCTACAACGATTCCAAATCCTTGATGTCACAAATTACTGATCCGCTGACAAGAGGAAAGAAGCACGAAGCTTCCCGAGACACGATGATAAGGCTATTATCACACATTGGACGTTGGCAAACATCGTCATCAGCAACAACAGCAGCAGCAGATGGTCTGAACACTGCAGTACAGACTTGCTCGGCAACTCACCAAATCCTCGATGTCACAACCGATGCGCGGGCACTGGACATGCTGACAACCTGTGGTTCGCTCTGTCGTCAGGTGATGATGGTGTACGCGCTGTGAGAGACCGTATCCACGTTCTCTCGTGACATACGGCACACAAGCAAGCTGCAGCAGCAGTAGCAGCAGCGGCGACCAACCAGCCGGTGACACAGTCAAGCTGTGTGTTCACATTATAGTGAACGGCCGGCGTGCGTCGTCGGGTTTCGCGCCGCGTTCGAGACTACTGAACTGAACGTACGGCTGTACGTGCATAGCATTACAATCACCGCCAGCCAGCCAGCGCACCGGTAACTAACAAGAAGCCCAGCTGTCGCTAGGATAGCCGACCGTACTGGTTGTCAGTGACCTTCAAAGTCACCCAAGGTCGATGATTTTTATGTAATTTGAAAAGCAATATGTCACTTCCTATTAGTGATAAATATGTAGTAACATTGGC
>Ga0209454_1004984_pt1 | contig 10088 bp, 7 predicted proteins | sample WorMetHERISLAND1_2_FD_187400 | JGI IMG/M metagenome (GOLD analysis project Ga0209454, IMG submission 187400) | Marine gutless worms symbiont microbial communities from Max Planck institute for Marine Microbiology, Germany - Olavius geniculatus... | ecosystem: Host-associated > Annelida >... | reverse complement strand
CTTCTAAGTGAACGACATAATGACGTGATTGACGTCGTATAACTCAAAAATATTAATAATGATATAAAATATAATATGACGTGTAATAAATTTCACAACAAACAAAAAACTTTTTTTTAAATTTAAAATTAGATTTTTGAGGTTTTTAAAAGTCTTTAAAAGCAAAACCTAAGTTGTTCAACCAATTTTCCAGCCCTGGTTGTACCCTACATCCACTTTGCAGTGCACCCAGTGCTAAACTAAATAAAGTTTCGTTGCGAAAATCAAAATCCGGTCATGATTAACACATTATACATTGCTATTGACCATCTGACTATCTCCAAGGTCACCATTGTCAACAAAATCAATATGAACTGCAGCAGTAGCTCTAGTATCATTAGCAACAGCTGCAGCAGCAGAACTTGTACGGATACAGCAGCGACACAGTTCGCGAAGTTCGGCGCGAAAATGTCTTCCCGTGGCCAGATACACAAAGAAGTTGTAGACGAATATCAGAATACGAACCGCTACATTATGAGAACAGATAAGCTTATGAAGTCGCAGAAATTATCTTCTAACTGCTCACAGAACGCGATATCCAACAGAACAAGCCAAACGATTAAATATTGCTTGCTTACTTTGTTATTTACTCATACTGACGAAGAAGTTGTAGACAAATATCAGACGGTTCATAATGTTGACAATGACAAATAGAATTTCGCGAAAGTCGGCGGTGGAGCGGTCTTCCAGACGGTTTTTTCCACGATCCAATGCTGATAGATGTGAACCGTGGACCAGGAAGCGCTAAGGAACACGTAAATGAGAGAGGTGCTGATGAGCATCAGCGTAGGAACAGCCGAGTTGGAGGAGTGTTGTGATTGGTTTTGACGTCCAAGGCTTGCAGCGGAAGCGCTGGTGGACCTTCGATGTACCTTGCAGACACTCAATAATATTGGTAACAACTGTAGCAGATTTTATCTGCCATGGGCTAAGGTCATTTAACGATCTCTATCATATTAAATACTTAGTCGCTCTATAAAACTATCCTCTACAGGCCCAGCATAACTAAGTGTGCGTCGAAACCAATTTTTTTATCCGATCTCGTTTTATCTGACCCGATTTATCTGATAATGCAGACCTTGCGCACCCGTAGAAGTGCGAAACATTGATAAATAAACCTGTCTCCATACAAGCCCATAATACCTTGCGCCGTAAAAAACCTAGCACCTAAATAAATGCGATTTTTACCAGTTAAATGCCGCAATCCGTATCTTCTTAGGTGAAATATAACTTCAATTCAAAACATTGGCCAATTTTGCCAAAATAAATGTCATAAATGGATCGAGAGCCCATAATGCTTAGCGCGTAATAAAACGTAACAAATCGATAGATGTCTTACTTTTCGATAAAGGGTCTTACACCATATGCAACCTTTCACTTTTAATATAACTCTAGAAATCGGCCATTGAAGTTGGCCATTGTGGAAACAACATTCAGCGATGCGCGTAGGAATATTTATTTTTTTATTTTAATGACAAAGGGCCGCAGCCACTAACATGCCACAATAAAATAACAGTATGCATCAATAAATGTCACTGGTAACAGTTTATGAATGACAGAGTGCATAGAATTTTGTTCAAAACCCTACCCACAATACATTTCGATTACAAGGGTTATATTATTTTGGCTACAAAGGTCACAAACACGTTGCGACTTTTTAAGAAAGTCCTATTTATAACTTTTGAAATAATAATTCAGATTACAAACGCATGTGCTACATAATGACTGTTTTGTGCTACAAAATGTTCCAACTACTTCGCACACAAAAATATTACTAAGGAAACGGCAACAATAACTCTACTGATATGCACAGAATAAAAGCAGAGCAGATTACAGATACATGTAATGTATCATATTTAGAGGTTTTATAATTTTATAAACTGTTCGACTTACTTCGCAGACTATCCGTAGGTTAACGACGAGAACTGACGACGGCAGAACGACATACATTACGGCGAATATGTCCAGCAATTCGTTGATACGGCCATCAGTGAAATGTAGAATAAGGTTAACGCTGGCGGTGTAGATGAGTGCGACGATTGCCAGAGAAATCACGATCTTCTTCGCCCTGCCAGGAGTGCAGTACACTGCTGCCTGTTCACAAGCACAGTGAGTGTGAGTGTGTCGGGTTTATAACGTCCCACGAAACACAGTATCAGTCATTTCGAGAACGGCCTTTCCAGGCAAAATGCACATACATACAAATAATACTGGAGCAGTAAGTCTAACCTTTAGCGTAAACTCTAATATGGAACAGAACACAGAAACTAACTGAACGTAACATTGTAAGAACTCGCCATTGTAGCCTAATTGTGCGAATGTAAGACGTTGTAAGGCAGTGCTAATAATCTTCCCCGCATGTTATCTTCCAGACAGTCATCAATCACAAAATGCTGTCTTTAGGAGGACAGGAAAAAGTACAAGCACAGTATGTGATGGCTTGGTAAAAAGCATAATGGTCAAGACTTTAAACTTACGATCAAAAGGTCCTGAGTTCGACTCGTCGCGGTCGGGTCGCTCTTGAATGGTTAGTGGTCATTACTTAGAATTAGATGGATGACTGTCTGTCAACTCAGTTTCACATCACTCCGGGGCAAATAAATCGAGTACCAGCCTACATGCTTGGCTGGAGTTAAGGCGGAGCGCGTTCGAGCACCTGTGTCTGGTGACAGTGACACTGCGATTCCGAATTACAGAAATGGTATATAAACGTGCCTGCGCAATGCACAAACGAACCTGAAGCGGCCGGTAGATGGCAAACAGGCGTTCGACCGAGAAGCCGAGAACGAGCAGCGGTTCCAGGGTGTAAGATGAGAAATGTGCGATGTAGAAACAGACGCACGCCCAGCTGTGTCAGATCTTCGCATTGTAATAGAATCAGGGGAACAAAAGTAAGTATGAAAAGCAGGTCGTTGACGGCAATCGCTGCCAGGTAGATTGCAGAAGAGTTTTTGGTGGCGACTTGACGTCTCAGCCAAACAATTGCCGACAGCAGATTGACCACAATTCCTGTTAGACCTGGTAGAACGACGACGGAGAAAATAAGTATATTATATTACATTACACTATAAGCCTACATTAGCCTATATTATAACGTATTGTATCGTATTACAATGTATTGCCATTATAGCACATTACGTTAATTATAATATATCACATTACTAGATCGTTCACAATTCCAGTTAGACCCAGTAGAACGGCGACAAAGATGATGATGTACATAGGGATCGTACGCATGGTTGGCTGCGTGACTCTCTCGACTTTACTACAAACACAGGTGTCAAGATGTGTCAGACTTCACTTGCACGCATTTAGTTCCTTAATTTTAAAACTCAAACCGCGCTTTGCTTTGGATGTTTAAAATGTAGGCCTACGGAGTGAAAGATACCACGAATTGTGCAATTTGATTGTTCGATTTCCATTGTCATTGAACTAACTGTACATTTTAGTGACGTCACGTATTTTATCGGTAGATCTGTATTTAACCGCGTCCAAAACATTTTCCAAGTGTTTTCTTTACCGTACCCCCACATGCACATAGTGTGAACTGTGCTTTAAGTTAATCGACACATAGGCCTACGTGACAATCGGGATGCAGACTAACTTTAATAGTAGGAAAAGATTGAGTCTCCCATTGTAAGAGGGTAGAACACCCTTGGCTTTTGGGGGAGAGGGGTAAGACACCCCAGGCCCTTTAAATTTCGGCCTATGGCCTACTGTACTTGGGTTCACATTGGCCCATCGCCAAATGCACTTGATGACTTTTGACCTGTGACCTTGACCTTAACCTTGACCTGTTAATTCCATTTAGAGGTCCACTTTTTTGCTCAAAACCGAAAGTTATACAATGGGAGACTCAATCTTCCTACTTTTAATAATCTTTAATCACAATAAAATGCAGCATAGAATAAAAAGTACAATACAATGCAGAAGCTAATGACTAAAAAATTCTAAGCTAAAAGACAATATTAAAAAGAAAACAGAGAAGACCATGTGTATGTCACAGCATAGGCCTACTTCTGAACAAACTTGTGAAGTCTTCGAGCAATGCATAAATTAACATTCGGCAGCTCAATAACTGTTCTGATTAACTTTGCATGAGAAACATTTCTAAACGGAATCGCTCTTGCATGGCAATGGATTCCGACTAATCCTATATATTTTGCCGGAGCGTGATCTGTCTGTCTGTCCGTCGTCTGTCATGTCTGTATACTCTGATTAAACTATTCGAATGATTTCGATGCCATTTGGCATGTAAACCTGGGGTCCAATGACACAGATGGAGGTCCCAGACGCCTAACGGAAGGAAAAAATTGGGGATCGTACCCCAAGTGGAATGTGCACATGCAAATTGTAACCAAACCGTCAGTCTTTTTTATGTTGCCGCATAGCTAATACAAACGAAAAGTTAAGTGAATTCTTCGCAGCGATTTCACTTTTTTGTCATTTTACTTTGGTGTTTGTTTAAAATTTTTTCACGTTTAATGCTTTGTTTCGTTTAACCATTAATAACTTAGAGATGACCAAAACATTTTCTCAGATACTTTCCAAATTTTTATTTTCAAAATGTGCTTTAGTCGCTTTAAACTTTAGCATAATTGTGCACAAAATCAGTCTAATAAATAACAATTTCGTTCGTGCAAGTTTGAGTAATCTAACGAACAAAAAATATCAGCTAACACGTTACTTACTTTTTTATTCGGCAGACGAAGGCTAACTTTTTCTGATATTAGTTACTGTACTTGATTTGGTAACTATAAAATCACCAGAACGATGCGACATATAGACCGGTGAGCCTGCTGTCATCTATAGTGTACTACTCTACCGTGTAATATGCTAAACAATGAACACTAACAGCGCTTGTCAGTCAATTGAAATAGAATAAGCATAAATGCAATCGACACTGTAATCAAATACGACGCGACGTAGGTTCTACAAAAACAGATTGACGATTCTTTTCGATTCCTGTTGACTCAGTCTGCTAAATTAATCAGTAGCTTTATACATCGATGTGGAAGCCATAGGCCCTTTACGTCTACACTGTGTGACTGTGTGCTTGATGATTGATAATAATTTGCCAGTAATACCCCCTTTACACGATCGAGCAAACATCGAGCAAACATCAAGCAGGCCTGATGGAACTCCGACTCTGGCTCAAGTGTAGGCGTAGGTTTAGCTCACAGCTGATAAGCCTTCCAGTTACAACCCGCTCGCCCTCCTAATTAGCATGCTAATTACCATAGCTCGTCGAGCTAGCTGGATAAATGCTAGCAAACATCAAACAGACGTCGCGCAATTAGCACGTGTATTTTAAATACATTTGCTCGACTTTTGCTCGATGTTTGCTAGATCGTGTAAACGGGGTTTAAGCATCGACATACACTGTAGTTTAAACCAGCTTGCAAATATTTCCGTTTATCAATGGCGTAGTGACATTGCACAAATTTAAAAGCAACTGCCCTTCCCAAGTTTTTGTTTGTCAGACAATTTTCACTTGTCGGAAAACTTTCTTCCAGAAATACAAAATTTGGGGCCGAAAATCCCCCATTTGGGGAAAATTTCAAGCCAAATTTAAAATAAGCGAAGACAAATTAAAATTAGGTGCAAACGATCTGCCAGGCACTAGGCTGCCGAATTTCAGTTTAAAACGTTGAATTCATCAAAACGTCAAAAAGCTGACGAATATCTAGTGATGTAGGCCTACTACGCCACCCGTGTCTGACAGCAAACTTTAGTCGAACTTGAGTCCCTATTTTCATGACTTGGATTTGAACTCGAACTAATAGTAGACTAATCGACTAGACTACATCACTGCGAATATGAAGCATACTAAGCAGACTATATAGCTTAAGCTACGTATATTTTAAACTTATTATTGGAACTTCCATTAGCGGAATTCCGATGATAACGCGTTTTAGCCATACATTAAGCGAGCGTTATCATACAGTGAACCTGGAAAAAAAGAAACTTTTGTTCCGTAATGTTTTATGTACTACAGGCATTTTTCGAGTGTGCGAACTAGCAGCAACGCAAGGCACGGGTCCAATTGGTTTCGATAACATTGTGAGAATATGCAAAACAAGACATTTGAGCTAATGCTCACGAGACGCGCGAAAGACTATAGCAGTTTCGATTCAGTTGTTTTGCTGAAATTGGGGTGTTCACGCTAAGTTAATATACAAATACCCAATTCTCTATCTGGATCGCATAACGATAGTTCCGTGGAGCCACCTTGTGAATAATATAGACTTGCGTCGCAGCCCAAGATCGCCAAAAATCTATAAAACCCCCTATTTTGGCGTTTAAGGTCATTTAAGGTCACTGAATTTGGCTCCAATCGAGAGCCAGTGTACGACTTCCTATTAGTGACTAATAGTAACCTAGGCCATATTTCGCACCGTTACTGAGATATAGCGACATATTGCCCAAATATCGAAAATTTTGCCCACCCCCTCTCATTTATCGCCCTCGTTTGGGGTGACCCCTTTCGAATTTATGGAAAAGCTTTACGGTTTCTGAAATTGGAGTTTTCCAGGCAGCCGACGGTGAAAATTTGGTGATTCTAGCTTGCACAGCTTTTGACTGATCCACTCGTGTGACAGACAGACGGACAGACGGACAGACGAACGGAGAGAATTGCGATGGCTAAGACGCGCTGAAAGCAGTAACTGGGTAAAGACTCGTGGTTGTAGATTATTTTTATATCTTTGCATGTTCGGTTCAATAAACATGATTGATTGTCTTAATAATAAAATTTCGGTTTCAGCGCAAGTAGCCGTATAAAACTACGTGTTAAGTAGCTTTATTTGTATTGTATGGTTCCGCAGCAGGTGCGTGTGGATTCGCGCCAAATATTGACGAAGACTAAGCGTGTGCGTGTCCTAGCATAAAGCAGCATTAGCTGAAGAAAGGCGCCGGTGGCAGCAGTCATCAAAAGTAGAGACCTACAGAATCGCCGGTTTATAGACGAGAGGTTCGACTGTGGGTGTCCGGACAACCCCCGGACACAACCCCCTCCGCATAGAACGAAACCCTTTTTCTTTTACCGGGGTAAGACGAAACCCCCTAGGTCACAACCCCCCTTAGGACAGAACATGTCTGTGCCATGAGGACTTCCGTCCTACCCCGTAGGTAGAGGGGGTTCTATTTACTCTTAAGAGGGGGTTATATCTGTGGGAGTTCGGTCCTACTTTCTCGACTGTGGCGGGTCATCGATCATTTTCACTTTCGTCTCTCGACTGCCGTAAAAACGGAGGTAATACGATATACTCCCACCGTGGTGGACATTATCCAGTTTTGTCATACACAGTCTTTAGCGCTGGCACCGAGTGATGCTGAGGCATCAGTCTTTTTCGAAGAGAGTAAATGTAAAGGTCCGAGTAGCTTACTTGCTACATCGCTGCGTACACGTATGAAACTCGTGACTATACGGAGCCTATTCACGAAGGTCAGCATGTGTAGGCCTACTGCTTTTTAGACAGTTCGAAAGATCATTTTAAGTAGACAAACCAATGGCGGATCTAGGCATCAGCCAAGGGGAGAAACGGAATATCCCCCTTTTCCCTCCTCTCCTCTTTCCTTTTCTTTTTCTCTTCCTTTCCATTTTCCCTTTCTTCCCCTTTCCTTTTTTTCCCTTTCCCATTCCCTTGGTAGGACCCCTTGAATCCAATTAGCTGTGAGCTCCCCCAGCGGGGTCTGGGGCGGAGCCGCAGTCGAAATCGAATTTGGTGCATTTTAGTTTTAAACTAGAAATACGTTCTGTGGAACGAGGTATCTGTTCTATTTTGCCACGATAGCTGTCGCGTTTCAGCGTTTTTTACGCTCTCACTTCTGATTGTGCACGTCCGCAAGGCCAGTGTAACTAGGCCTAGTTGAACGTAAACATTTACATAGTGGTGTCAGCGATCTTTTAGTCACGATTAACTACACAGAAGTTCAAAAACGCAAAGAAATCCTATCAAATTTGTGGTATAAACTTAAAATGTAGGTCCACGTATGCAAATGTAAACTAACAGTAGGCCTACACGCAGTAGCTGAACAAATTTAATATGAACAAGAAATATTTTCGATTGTGACCAATCTAATGCACTCTTCGCGCGCATTATTTCCTCCTGTATTCTTTTAGCTGCTTTTTCGTTCCTATCTTTTCACACCGTAAATGACGTCATCGGTCACGTGACCATTCGACTCCCGAGGGTCGACTTCCTTTCGGTGGTCCATAGTGACCATGCGTCTATCTAGCACCGGTATGGAGATGTGGCCGTTTGAACTTCTTCCAGGAAGGCTCTTCCAGGAACAGAGGTTGGTCGTTGGTCGGTCCTCAATATTTCACTGATCTTATATACTCCCCTTCGCTACGTTAGGAACCTAGCGGGCTAGGAGAAAAAATACTAATGCATACGCAGGTATAGCATCCTCTATCGAACACAAATATAATGTTTGAGATTGGCATTTCGTTTACCTGTCTCAGGTCGTATATTTTTCCAAATTTCTGGTATTTTGTTACTTTTTTATACACATATGTAAGTTATAAATATTGTAACGAATAGGTCTACTAATTCAGCCGTTTTGTTGAAATAATCTGCAATAAATGGCAGGCCGTTGAAAATGCAGTGATCAATATTTTGGGGCTTAAAGGCTCAAATTAGGGGATTAAATTATTTTCATTTTTGTGTTTATAGCGGCCCCTAAGACACGTTTTTTGAGCTATCAGCCGTCACTATAAGACCACAGTTTGTTTACTGTGGTATGAAAACCTTCCCATTGAAAATGCATTGCGGGGGAGGGGGCAAAAATGGGAAAAATAGGGAAAGAAGTCATCAGATTTTCATCCCAAACAAAGTCGATTTTGCTGTTCGGGCCCTGCGTCAAGGTGCAAAATGTCATCAAAATCGAATCAAAATTGCGGTCGTAGGAGTGTTTACAGACAGACTGACAGAATGACAGAATGACAGACAGACGTAAGTGATTTTATAATCTGTCTCATGCTATGCTATAGCAATTGGTCAGATAAATATAACATCTTGTGGCAATAATTTTAATAATTTTCCTGATACACGAACTTTTTAATTAGCAGTTCGGCAGAGCATATAAAGTGTTTAGGCTACTTATGCATAGGGGCTCAAGAAGGGGGCGTTGGAGTAATATTAATGTCTATACTGAAACTTGAATATTTAAAAAAGCGGCTGAATTAGGACAATTAGATATACATCCCGTTTTATCAGCACTTTTTGCACGTTTTTGTCAGTTTTTGTTTTTGGAGTTCTACAGTAATTCCGTCACTTCGTGCACATTCTGCCATGTACGACATTCGGCGTACTCGCAAGAGGATCTGTACATTACTGGAAAGAAGAAACAAGAACAAGAAAACGAGAAGGCGATGAGAACAGTGCAGACAGTTAATTAGCGCCATCTCGGACTGAAATCGGCTGGACAACGGAAACTTGACTTGGGGCTATGGAGCCGACGATAATGTGACCAAATCGTCATGATACCAGCTGCTCAAGCCTGAAATAGGCTACCATCACATTCTCGTCGCGCAGTTGCCCACCGACCGTCATCGACGACGAATGTGCATTCGGACTTCGTTTTTCCTTCGCATCCATCATGCATCCGCGGATTCGTCCGTCCATCCGGCTGGCGTTTCCATGCCGCGGAACGAAAATTATATAAGCCGGTTGGCATTTATGATAGCGAGCGACGGAACCTAAGCACGATTAGTCAGGCGTGGTAGGTTGATTAACACTGGAGAGACTGCCCACGTTATGTGCCGATCATTAACCCCTTTATCGCATTATACATCGTTGTCGGACTAACAAATAGGCAGGAAGATGTGTTCCGTTTTTTTGACGCGCTACAACTATGCGGTAGAGCACATTCATGGCACGATGTCTGTCTGTCCTCTGTCACGAATGTATTGTAGCTAAACGGTAGTCGTACCGGAATTTATTTGTCATGAGTAATTGGCCTGGTGTGGTGGTTCGGCACCTGCAAAACTTTAGCGATCCAGTACAAGGGAAACATTTTCAAATTTGGGATTGAATAAAGAG
>Ga0209454_1004983_pt1 | contig 10089 bp, 5 predicted proteins | sample WorMetHERISLAND1_2_FD_187400 | JGI IMG/M metagenome (GOLD analysis project Ga0209454, IMG submission 187400) | Marine gutless worms symbiont microbial communities from Max Planck institute for Marine Microbiology, Germany - Olavius geniculatus... | ecosystem: Host-associated > Annelida >... | reverse complement strand
ATTAAACAGATTACATTGGTTAAACATTTTAGAAAATGCAATTTTTGGTAAAAAAAATAATTTTTGATTTTATTTGATTGGCGTTTTAAATAATTTGTGATTTGAAAATATGATTTTTGATTTGATTTGTCATTTGGGACATAGATTTAAATATTTTTTTGCAAATTGTATGTGATGGGTATAAAAGAATCTACAGAATCTGTCAATTTCTTCAATACCTGATACAAAGAATGTCGTCTATCGCTGGCAAAAACACTGCTCATGTTAATTGCGTTCTGCGAGCGCAGTGGGCAGCACACAGCTATAAAGCTCGTATTTACAGCACATTGTGATGAGCTACAGTCGTACTATATCGACCTCGTCAGTTCTACGCCTATGTAGAAATTTTGACTGTAACTGTACCGTTCCGATGTAAGTTCATGCGTTTTAAAACATTTGTAGAAATTTATTTTTTTCTAAGCCATTTTGGGTATGAGTATAATGATACGATATAGGCTACTAATAAGTTGAGTAAAGTGATGGAGCCATAGGCTTAGTTTCTATTATTTTTTGAATAGTTTGCTGAGCTTGGTAATAATAAAGTTTGTAAGGCTATTTTTCTTGTTGAACATCGTTTAGACATAAATAATTCTTTTAGCTTAGTCATTTATTACAGTAATTTTGGCAGACACATCTGTCTAATACAAAATTACATGCAAGTTTTAATTTTGTTTCAATTTTAGTTTTGTTTTAGTATAGTTTAACACTTGACACCCCTATAGCATACGTAGGCCTAACATAACTTGTTTCATTGCTGACGCAGTGTGCATCATACAAGGGAAAATGACAAATGAAAGTTCAACCATCTCGTACCTGTCAGTTGCCATGACAGCGAAAGAAATCGACGGAAGGCAAACTACAGATGGAAACATCATGATGCCGACGTCCTCTATTGGATACAAGTTTAATATGCAGTTGGCTGTCGTGCTCATCGGTGTCGTAGGAACAGCAGGCAACGCGCTGATCCTCTACGCGCTCTTTGCATCTAAACATCACAAGAAACATTTGCTGATCGTCAATCAGAACGTTCTCGATCTTTTTGCCAGCTTCTTTCTGATCCTCACCTACCTGGCGAATATGTTCACAATCCCGCTTAGTGGGCAGCGAGGCTACTGGCTGTGCACGATGTTTCTCAGTGAAATTCTCATCTGGTGGGGAACTAACGGTTCGATGATCAACCTCGCTTTCATCACCATCGATCGTTATCTGATGGTGGTCCATCCTATGTCGAGCAAGAAATGGCTGCGTCCGTGGGTGGTATACTCAGCCGTGGCAATATCATGGCTGCTAGCTATTCTTTACAACACAGTCCTGGTGTTTCATTCAACTGAAGTGGTAGATGGAGGGTGCGTCAGCTACGTGATTGCCGACGATGACGTCGCTAATATGGCCGCCATCGTTGCCTATGTCGTCTTTTTCTACTTTATCATCCTGGCCATCTTCATATTCTGCTACTGGCGCATTCTGCTGGCGATCCGTCGTCAGGCGAAAGTGATGGCGTCCCACAGCGCCGCTGGAACGACCAACGACTAGTTGAGAGTAGTAGCAAGCCTAAGCTCCACTCGATGTGATTTATTGTGAATTCGTTGTACCACGAGCCATACAACAAGTCCACGACAAATCGAAAGTCTACAGCAAGTCTACAATTATAAGTGGTAAAACAGTACACATGAAAAGCCGAAAGCCTACTAAAAATCCACAACGTCACAACTTGTCAAGACGTTCTACAGCTTGTTGTACGACTTGCTGTTTACGACATATCGAAGTAGTGGAGTTTCGGCGTTGAGTCGCTGGAACGACCAATGCCGCTCAAACTCAGTCAGTGAAGATTCAGAACAACGTCATCAAGACCATGATTCTCGTCAGTGCTTTATACACGATCGCATGGCTACCGTACAATGTCTACTACCTGCTTGCAACTGCCGCACTGATTTCGTCCCTGTCCTACATGGGTGGCTACTACGACGCGGTGACGTTCATCGCCTTTCTCTACACCACCACCAATCCGTTTATTTATGCCATCAAGTTCAACCCCGTGAAGCAGATACTGGTCAAAATGATCCCGTGCAAGAAAAGCCCCGTTCAGATGCAGTGAGCACCCGAATAGTTAGAACTTTACTCGCACCGCTAACAATATTAGTGATCAATTGATTGATGAATTCATTTGTTGACGTGACTGCTTATTGATGAAACTGAGAAGTACTCGATCCATAAGGCCTTATGGTTTTTATTAAATAAAAAAACACAAGAACGATCACATGCGACCGGAGACTGAAATTTTGTCGTTGATGTTTTGCACATTGATGTTTGTTATGTGTATGTCCAGCGTTCATTTTTCGCACGTCTTTTTTCGGCTCATGCACATCGCGTATTTATAACTGATCGCGGATGAACGTAATTTTATCCTGCTATACGAGGCATATCGGCGAAATAGTTGGCGTCCCGCATGATTGCACATTTGGCGGTTTTTGCTGCACGTAGACTGAATAAACCTACTTTTAGTAAACTTGCTGTCAGTATTTGAATGAACTTTAGTATTGCTATTGTACCCAAATAGATTATTTGACCATAAACAAATTTTTATCGGTAGTTTTCTTTTGGCTAAAAATGTAGGTTTGCGTTGTGACTGTTAAAACTGGCACATAACTCACTGTAGACTTGGCGTTTTCTTTTTTTGAAATATCAACACAGCATCTATATCTGACACAAAATGTGTGAATATGAGCTCAGGATCCGAATAAGTTAGTTGTACAGTAAAGCCTGAAAGAAATGGAGCACACAGTGTCATGTAGATGTATAGTACTAGACCTCTGTTAAAAGTCTGCCTGTGCCGGTGTGAAAATGCATCTAGGTGGTAGGGTTTGCGTGGATGGGAAAAAGTTAATGGTTTTCTTGCTTCCCATTTCCCACTGCAAAATCCTTGTACGTCAGTCTGACAAATAGGACGAGGCTACTCAGTAGCGTATGACAAGACTGACATGGACGTCGTGTGACACAGAAACCGGCGGCTAACAGCTCACCAGGTTGTGATGAGTGACGTTCTGTGCTAATGGCAGCATCGAATCGATGGCTGTCGGTCGTCATCGTCAACGTCTCATTATCAGTAACTAGTCACACAATTAAGCGTGACAATGCCACTGGAATTAATTAAACGTAATTAAATCAGAAGCACCATCTTCGACTTCTTCAGATGGACTACTTTTGCCGACTGAGGTGCTCCAAGTCCAATAGCTGCACGACCAGTCAATAATCTGTCAATCTGTCAAATTACTCTTCACCAGCAATTCGCCAGGTGTAGCCGCACCCGGTATGTACGTGCTATACATGCAAATCCGATGACGACGAACTGGATATCTTAAAAAGAACGACGCAGAAACACTCACTAATCGCCAGTCATCATCACCACCACAACCATAACCATCTGCATCATTATCACCATTTAATCATCATTATCGGTTCAGGTCGGCAACATGATAAAAACACTTTCTCCACTGTTTTTGTCCAAGACCAATCCAGTCAGTGACATATTTGTGGTCGGTCTTCGGTATAAGCCTACTCATACACGTACTAAGATTTGGCCTACTATTGTATCTTTCTCTATATTGTGTCCGACAGTTATCAACGCGTGACAGTAAGCTTTATGTCTATGTTTTCATCGTCATCGTCATTGACGTCATCATTCGTTTATGTAAAAACTCAAACGTTTATTGTAGAAAATTAAAAAAACGCAATCAAAGATGTTTCTTCCTGGTCCAGAAAAGCTATATGTAAAAAAACTAAAAAAACTAACAGATTTTGACTATACGTAAGAAACGACAAGTTGAAAAATAGGCTAGGCTAGTATGTGCTCGAGTCGTTTCCAGTAGTGCGTACAGCTCGTAAGAGAACCGGTGTCAGCTGGGAACTTAACATGTGCTAAGTACAGTGGAACTGTACAATAAACGTAGGCCTAAGTTCAGAAGGCCTGGTTAGTTTAGTTAGATCGCGTCTGACAGTAATATTATACAGGTGTCTCACACGTGGCAGGTATACAGTACCCCTTCTCCCTAAAGTATACGTACAACTAGAAGAGAGAATTGTACGCGTTGGTGTAGTCGAATTATCAGTCCGAGTATGAAGAAGTCGGCGATGGTCGTGGTTCAAGTGATGTTGCTCATCTTCTGTCTTGTGGCCGTCAAAAGTGAGGTACCTGCAGATGTTGATGGTCACGGCGATGGCCACGGCGATGGCCACGGTGATGGCCACAGTGGCAGCCATGGCCAGAAAAGCTGCGTGTGCACGAGAAACGAGCATTTCGTGCGTGGAAGCTTTAGCCGGACGTGCAAACAGGACCTGATGTCAGACATGCGAGATGTCGCCGCAAACGTGAAACAAGTTGCCAACAGCAGCCAGCTACTCGCTTCAGCGAAGACTGGCCTATTTCACCTCGGCGCAAGAGACATTCACCGATGAGTTGGAGAATCGGATCTGTCAGGGGTTCGATGACGTGAGGCAGGATATTCTCATCAACAAGCAACTGATCCTGAACGAATCCACGAATGCCATTGCGTCACATCAGAGATCAGTCAACTGCCTCAAGCAGGATGACATCTGCATTGTGTGTGTATGTCCGTTAAAAGAACTTTGTGTTTCATAGTAGCCTATACACAGTAGCAAATGGACGGATTATGGACGGATCCGGATTATGGATGCAATCCGTCCATAATGGACGAATCTTTTTGGATGTAACAATGAGATGTAACAATCTACTATTTGTTTTCGTGTCTGTCTACTCTTACCGTTTTGCTCAGTTCGTGAATGTTCTGTAGATATTATTTCTTCACAATAAGCGAAGAAAAAAATTGCATTCACTCATAAGTAGCGTTTTGTTTAGTTTTAAAATTTGTCGAATATAATATAATTATACAAATGGTCTTGTGATAAATTAGGTGAGGTTAAGATTGCTTAGGTCTAGGCGGACGATCGCATAATATTTCGTCATTGGACCGACATACTATTTCAGTTTGAATCGGGATAAAATCTGCGTGCTGGTTAATTTGACTGACTGACACGTATGAAGGAGCTGGCTAGATACAAGAATGAGCTGTACAACGTGACTGGCGTGACGAAGCTCGATGCGTCGATGAAGACTGCGTGTGCTATACGACGCACTAAACGCTAAGCAGCAACTCGTTTCCACTCTGAACGGTGAGTCCCAAATACGACGTCTGATTTGTAATGTTTTGTGTAGGCTCTACCTTACCTTACCTTACCTTACCTCCGGGGTGTGCAGGCTCTTACACCTGCCCAGCGCTGAGGCCGTATCAGTTCGGCCCAATGCGCATCCCCGAATGTAACCACAAGCTTACAGGTAGCGGCTATAAAGCCGTAAACGGCTGTGAAGCCGTAAATAGACGGCTGTAAAGCCGTAGTCAGCTGTGAAGCCGAAACCAACACTAAAGCACTGATAACGTGTAGCAAATCTGCTCTCACGGGTTTGGTCAGCTCTTAGTTAGCTCCTCGCCTCCAGATTTCAGAAATCTTTCCGGTCATCGGGGCAAAGCCCCACCACCACGACAAGATGGCTGACCACGGTGCAGTTGTGTAGGCTCATACGTTAAACCATTTTCTGCAGTCGGATATTCTTTTGCTACAATTCTAAAAATTAATGTTTTTATTCTGTGCCATAACGGCTTGTTTGGGTGCGGGGTAACAGGTGTTCGTATCTGTGACTTCGTTTGCCCGTTCATCACACGTTGTATTTTCAAAAACCGTTTCGCTACACTTAGCTGAATGTAAAACCTGGAAGCAATGATTGACGATGCTGTTGTGTGTTGACTGTTGACTGTGTTCAGAGCGCTGCGTTCCGCTGCTGGTTCAACAGAACGTCGACGGCTCCAACTTCTTCAACCGTTCGTCGGCCGAGTACAAGGCGGGATTCAGCGACGCGAACGGCAACCACTGGCTCGGCAACGAGCTGCTTCACGAGTTGACTCGCACCGGGTTTGCGAGTCAAGCTCAGGTTCGACCTGCACAAGCGCGACAGCTACACCTGGTGTTACTACGCCGAGAGCAGCTCACTCATCGTCCTGGCCGAGACCTATAACTAAGCTACAGGTCATCATCACCATATTCATTTAATACATTAACTTGACAGAACCCAAGCACGTGCACAATTTAGGCCTAACATACGGTGAATATAAGACTTTAAAAGTCCACAAGACTATGTACAAATGTTGCAAAAACAAGCACGTCAATTGAACACTCGACCGGTCACGACGCGCTGGCCACTCACAACGACGTGATGTTCACGACACAGGCCTACGACCGTGACAACGAACGACCCGTGGACCAACGCAGAGTACCGCGAAAACTGCGCCGTCTACAATGACGGCGGGTTCTGGTAGTCCAACTACCTCGGCTTCTGCGGCTCGTCTGACGTGAATGCGGTCCGTGGCGGGACCGAGGACTTCAGCTGGGATCCGAGTCGTGGACAGATCAAACTGCAGACTTCACGAATGTGGCTGCAGTGCAAGTACCCAGACAACAATCAGCTGACAGACCACGTGTGACTTTTAAACAATTTGCAAATTCGGGAGGTGCATGCTCACTTTATTCGTCGCTGTTACGTTTTAGCGCGCTTATGCTATGCTATATTGTCTGTTTCAGTCTGTCCGTTGTCCGTCCGTCTGCGACGTTGATTAGTTGTGGTCGTACAGTTCGGTTGGTTCGAAGAGCGCTTGCGCTTTGAAGTCGCAATACCGGCATTTTAGTTGATGAGAAACAGTCTCACAGTCACACTTAGACTCAATTGCTCTGATATACAATGTATCAGAAATAAAGCAATAAACACTGCCCACTACCGAAATCAATAACCTTGGACTACCTTGAACGGCCGACATATCCATTTTTATTCGTAGCAAAATTATTAAAGGGGAGCCACAAAAATAGCCGACTTGCAATATAATACTAATACTAGGGCCTACCGGCTGGAGTCGAAACATATCTGCGGCATCGCGCGCTTTACCTGTGACAGCATGGCTATGTTCATAGTACAGGCTATAGTCAACTTAAATACTTGCACACATGCAGTGTAATGAGATTTTATGCAGCGCTAACACACGCTGCTTGTTTCAATGAATACTCTGACATAATGTGAATAATATGACACGTGTTTTTATACAAACAATTTGCTAGTTGCTACTCTGAAATAGTAAGCTAAACTGTATCTTAATCCCTATTAGACAGACTGTTAGAAGAAGCGATGTAGAGGATGTTTTATTGCTGAGTTTGTATTGCGCTATAGTAATGTACCGTGTATGTTTAGACTAATTATGTCAAATGAACTTTTAAACATTGAAATTTTGTTTGTTTTGTTAATTAAAATAATATGTAAACAACAATAATTTATTCAGCATTTTTATGCAATTACTGCATATAAACATTTCGAATAATGCTCTCCAACTCGCTAATGAACTTTATTTGTTTGTTTGCAAAAAGTTTCTTTTTTTGTAAAATCAAACTTATATTAATGTTTTTGGTTTCTCCGAAGAATATAGTATTTGTTTTTAGAAGGAAAAGTGCACTTAAACTGTCAACTATCTGCTACAGTGGAAGTTTTACTTCAGTGTACAGTTAAAATATTGTTCAGCTTACGGTACACAGCTACGGTATGTTATTATAATTAATTTTACTAGAATGACTATTGCTCACTTAAAACAGGACAATAATTTCATTAGTGACATTAAGTGAAAAAAATAATTTGGACATGCACATTGACGTAGCAAAAAATATTGCAACTGTATGAAATGCTTCTTTAAAATAACGTATTAAAATAATGACACATGATATTTATCCGGCAGCCGTATAACGGCAATCAGATAAATATATCCGATCGGGTGCTCGTCGTACGGCCGCAGAGACCAAACGGCAGCCGGACAACTGACGACCTCAACCCTAACAAGTAGCTAGGGAATCACGGATCGCAGCGTCGAATTTATTACCAATATTATACGCTTAGTTTTGGTGTGCGTTATTGTCACATAAATCATTGAAATACGCTAAACCCTAACTCTAATCTTAACCATTATCCCCAAACCCTAAATCGTAAATCCTACACCATAATATTAACGCTAATTTTGGTTACTACGCGGAACGCAATTACGCCGAGCGTCATTGGTGCCGCCTAGTGAGTGCGATTAAGTTTTTCGTTTTCGGTCATTGCCGAAAAAATAGCCTATATGCTATTGTATGGCTGCCGGACGAATAGTCACCGCGTAAAATAATTGTGCATTAATGAACATACATATGTATATAGACAATGCGACACACATTTATCATTCTAATCTAAATTGTTATGTATTAATTTATGATATTCGCAAAGCACTTACACATTAAAACTTCATAAAAAACGCAGTTTTCACAATTTAAAATTTTTAGATCACATTTTCTCGTTTTATCTTTTCGTACATCATACACTGCATTTACAACAATAGCTTCTGAGCGCTAGCAAACTGCTAGCGTCGTCTTTAATACACCGCAAAGCATAGATGTAAAAAACGTTCCCGAAAAAAAATTTAAAAAACGTTAAAAACGTAAAAAAACGTGCCAATAATAAAAAAAACATTTAAAAACGTTGAATAAAAAACGTTGGCCATAATGTGTTCAACTTTTTGCCTAATGCCTAATGCTGTAAGCGCGGTATACCTGGAATAATAGTTTAGATAAAGAGAACTTGGTTTAATTTTAATTCAGCTGGGTGGTCGTAAGACAACAGCATTAAACTAACTAAATATGCTAGTTTAAAAAGTTTTATTTAGTATATTTGGACTAACTAAGTAAATCACTATGACCTATTAATTTGTTTTTCTAATCCCAAAAGTGCTTCGCGAAGTTTTTAATGGGATTTTGAATGCACGTTTTTAAAAATAAAAAACGTTGAGCAAAATTTAAAAAAACGTTAAAAACGTAAAAAACGTGGCAAGAATAAAAAAACGTAAAAAGCGTTTTTTACATTTATGCCGCAAAGACTGCAGTCTGCCGTTAACTGTTTTTCGCCTGTTAGCCTGCATGCAGAACTGTGCGACAGAACGAAATTCTGTATAAATAGGAGCGACACAAGCCACAAAAATAATCTTCACCACAGAGACCGCGCATCTTCGCCTGTGACTGAAGAGAGAAATTCTAGAAGCTCCCCGCTGCTGCGTTGCGAAAAACCTTTGCGCGGTACGTTTCAGACATTTATTTGCTCTTTCTTTCTGAAAAAATACATCCATCGTAAACTTTTGTAGCAGAGAGAGAGAGGGAGAGAGAGAGGAAAAATTTTATTAGCCAAGTAAGACATCAAATAACAATTTCAACAATAATAATCGACTACAATGGCAGGTTGCCAGAAAAGGCAAACGCCCATCAACGCTGGCCACCATTAACACAATAGACAACGATATAACAAAATAACGACAGACTATAGATAGAACACAGAAAAGGTGCAAACAAAAACAATTTAAAGTGCCGCGTCTATTCCAATGACTGCAATAACAACTTCTTCAACCTAAATCTAAAAGAATGACATGATCTTAAGGCTTTAATATCATCAGGTAAATTATTCCAGAGTTTACATCCCTTATGTTTAATACTCCTTTTACCAAATTCAGTCTGCACAAATGGGTACGAAAATCATGTTTATGACGTGTATTGTGCTGATGAATAAACTGTTTTTTCTCAAAGTATGTAGAAAATATGACGGGCAATTCATTTCTGTGATGCACATGCATAAAAATCAAGATCTGATGAGTATGTAACCTTTGTAGTGGAAGAGTAAAATATGTATTTTATTAGTCAATAGTATGCGTTTTAGAAGGTTTATGCTGTAAAATACGCAACAATCTATTATTAAGTACTAACAACTTTGACAAATGATTTGTCGTTGTATTACCATATATTTCAATGCCGTATGACAGATGTGAATGTACAAAAGCAAAGTTAGTCAATCTGAGTTAGAGAGCTGCACGGGGACAAATTTTGTCCCCATCCCCGACCGTCCCCACAGCTTTTAAAATTTCATCCCCATCC
>Ga0209454_1004981_pt1 | contig 10090 bp, 9 predicted proteins | sample WorMetHERISLAND1_2_FD_187400 | JGI IMG/M metagenome (GOLD analysis project Ga0209454, IMG submission 187400) | Marine gutless worms symbiont microbial communities from Max Planck institute for Marine Microbiology, Germany - Olavius geniculatus... | ecosystem: Host-associated > Annelida >... | reverse complement strand
CTACTGCTACTGCTGCTACTACTGCTACTGCTACTACTGCTACTACTGCTACTGCTACTACTGCTACTACTGCTACTGCTGCTACTGCTACTACTGCTACTACTGCTACTGCTGCTACTGCTGCTACTGCTGCTACTGCTGCTACTGCTACTACTACTACTACTACACACCCAGTAGGTTGATGGCGCAGTGTGATCGGGCAGCAGTATAGCCAGGTCGAGCTGGTACTGAGAGCTGTGCACTCAATACATCACAACCTGTCACTGACAACCGCCGGTTCCTGATTCCCGATGATACCACATTGTAACACGACATCTCCTTTGTCAGTGCCGAGTAGCTGCGACCAATCAGAATGTAAGACAACGCAAGCCAGTATATAGTGTATAAGTTCATTTAATACTCGCCAGCTCCACTCCACACAGTTGTTTAACATAAGTTAACTCAACAGCTACAATACCTTAATCTACAAAAAAAACTTGGTCAAGCAATCTACAGAAATGGGTTAGAACTATGCAATACACTCGACCTACGACACACGAAAATCGACAACAAATAAACAAACAACAAATAAAGAAACCACTACAACACATAAAACTGACACAACGAAAAAAAACCATAACACACAACATGTGATAACTACCTCCACAAACCAAAGCTATGACACTTCATAATACTAACACAACTAGCCTAATACTAAACATGTAAAATATACTACTACAAAAGAAGACATCTTAATAACTACCTCCATAGATTGTCATAGACAGGGTCCAAGCAGACACTATGGCCCACCAGAGATGCTTGATCTGCACCAGTAAAACTACGACAGGTGCCATCCAATCTACTGATCATAAGACATCGCTGGCTTGGCATATTACTGTTGTCTACTGTCGGAATTATACCTAAACACAGAACACACACACACAGATCAAAGCTGTTGGCCCAGTGTTGACATATTATGCAGCAGTCCATTTAGCTATTAGACAGCAATCAATTACTTCCTCTAAGAAAGTAAGTAAGTAAGAAGTCTACATTCGTAGCATGCTATATATCAAGACAGAAATTTGAATCGTAAGCACGGTTTAAGTTTACGTTTAGACCTCTAAACGAAAACTGAAATTTGGTGTGCATGGGCAGCTCGTAAACATTGATGCGAGATATTGACGCGAGATATGTATCGTCACAACACAGTCTGTAACAAAAGCAAGCAACCGACTAATCACTTGGCCAGGCAACTCAAATTCCCCAAACACTGGGATTTCCCGAGTCAACTCTCTACAGCAAACTCTGTTGTTTACGCTCACCCATGCTGTGCACACACAGACCATCAAACAGCAATTCCCTCTGTTTTGCCAAGACAGTAGCTTATGGGTTACGGGGTGAAGGACTAGTGTGGCTGATTGGGGTGGTGGTATGTCTGCTTGCTGCATACCGCAGGTCGATGTTCACTTAATCTGGCAATGGATGGCCGCATAATGTGCTACAACATCATTAGCTCATGCCAATCAGCTGCCACTTCCGAGATTGTAAAGCTGTTCTGTCCACGAGTCCATCTCATGCAAAAAGCGACTTTTGCAGTTGTGAGTTCCTGGACTTTTCCAGATTTTCCATCGCAGCCCCTGCCACATTTTTCCGATAACTCTCATTTAAAGCATTACTATAAAATGGATTTTGTGAATTCTAGTTATTTTGCATGGTGGGTAACCATGGATGGCCAGCACTGACGGGCATGTGCCTTTCTGACCACCCTCCTATGTCATTAATTATTGTTTCCTGGTATAATTTTGGTGTGTTTTGAAAAATAAACTGTCTCTCTCGTTCTGGCCACAGAACCTGATAAAACTGACTAGGTACTATTAGAAAAAATACTGACCAATACATGACTGGTTGGCAACAATGCTGGAGTTAGCCAGAGTGTGAGCGTTGATAAGCGATTCATCAATTCTCACAAATGTCTGATCTCCACTCGCACCGACCCATGTGGCACGACGACCATGCTTCGTGCCTGTAGCAGACATACAGCTTCTTATAGCACGTCAGTGTAACAACTTTGTTTTTATCTTAGAACTTTTTACGAGCCATATAAATTGTCTCATTATTACTGCTGTAGCGCATCTTAGCCATCGCAATTCTGTCCGTCCATCTGTCCATCACACGAATAAATCAGTCAAAAATGGTGCAAGCTAGAATTACCAAATCTTCACCTTCGGCTGCCAGGAAGACTCTAGTTTTAGGAACAGTAAAGCTTTTCCATAAATTCGAAAGGGGTTACCCTGAACGAGGGTGCTAAATGAAAAGGGGGTAGATAAAATCTGCGATATCCAGCCTATATGGCAATGGCAATGCAATAGGTGGCGACCTCTGGTGAGTACAAGTAAAACACTATAGACACTATAGCCGCGGGTCGTCTGGCGCCCTCTGGTGACTGACTTAGACTTTGTTTTACTGACCTTTCAAACATGCACTGCAGCTGTTGCGCATTCCCATGTGCGTTAGCAGATCACTTGTTAACAATGTAGCTTAGTGATGTAACGGCAGGATTTTGGAATTGCGATCACAAGGTAGGTTCAACTACCAGATATGAAAAGTTAGAATTATCCTTGTCTATCAGGTACAAAATACAACACAAACAAAAGCCAAAAAGAAATATGAAGAAAAATAATTTTAAGAAAATGACTGACTAGGGTTGTTTGCTCACTTGATTGTATTTAACAAGCAGCTTAAAAGTAACCACAGCCAGACAGGCCGTTTATTTGATTTATTTATCCCCGAGGGATGGAAGGCTGAGTTGGTGGTACAGCGCATTGACCTATGCCAAAAATCATTGTGTTCTTTTTCTTCACCGAACTGCATAACATGTTTTACAAAAAAAATTAATAAAAGCAATTCCAACTGATAAACTGACCGATGCCATTGATGGGGGCAGGCAGCCAGGCTGATGTCGACGACTTTTTACTGGCAGATATATTGGTATCAGCTTCGTCACTTAATAGACGGCCCAGCTGGCCCTTCTGTTAATACAGACGTCACACAAACATACTCAAACTTATTGCTCTGAAACTGCAGGGCCTAAGTCTTAAAAAGCAAACATCAGAGAACTTCGGAAAAATCAGACTAATAGAAATCTTGAAAAAGAAACAAGAGTTACAGAAAAATTGTAAGAAAACTTACTAACTCTAAGCTGTGGACGTAAGAAAATGTCAACAAAATTCCCCAGAAGTTTCGTGAATCCAACCACGGCTGTCTGGTCATTAATTTTCTTTTTAATTGTGCTAATCATGCATGCATTTCAGCCATGAGATAGTAGTATTTTTTGTCACCGCACTAAAAGTTTTAACACAGTTAATTTCTATATGATCATCCCAATGGGCTATATTATGAACCTTGCCCGTCCCTCTGTCCAGCTGTTCTGTACGAGTTCCTAAATTAAAAATAACTACTATGGAAATAACTGCTGCTGCTGATTTTACTGCTAATACATAATTAAGTAAGTAAGTAAGTGATCTGCCTTTAACTGCAAGTGCTCAATCACACTAGCATTACACGAATGAATAATACACTCAAATACAAAAATAATGTCCATAATATACACAGCGATAGGCCGACACTGTCATAACTTAGGCAAAATAAAATACATATCTACTTATAACTAAAACAGATTCTGGTTCTAACAATTTTCATGCAACTGAAAGGTTTGACAGTTGGTAGAGAACAGCTATGCTGCTGATACTATTAAACCAAACGGAAAGAGATTTTAAAACTCTTTTATTATGTGTACCATTAAAAATTTCCAGTAAAATTAGCATTTTGTATTTTCGTACTTTTGATACGTTAGTGTTGGACATCTGCGAGTTATTATGGATCCGATGTTTTAATGTAGACCTATTGGACACTTAATCCAGCCATTATGACTGCAAGAACAATAAAAGTGTGCTACGTTATGTTATGTTAATACTACTATTCTACAACACACCTGGTTAGAGCCACAGGTTAGCACATGTCCATCAGCTGTAAGCAGTACAGTGTGGTTGCTACCTGCCGACACCTGTCTCACCTGAGATAACGACTTGACCAGCATCTTCACTGGACTGCCTCTGTCAATAATAAAACGAATTATTGTCTGTCCAATGCACATAGCATAGCATTGGACAGAGTATAAAATCACCTGACTGTCCATGTGTCCAAGCGTCCAACTTTCTTAAACTCCCTTCCCCTTCCTCTTTCCTTTCTCCTTCCCCTTCCCTTTCCCCTTCCTCATTTTTCTTCCCCTTTCCCTTCCACTTTCCCTTCTTCTTCCCTTTTCCTTCTCCTTTTCCTTCCAATTTCCCGTTTTCCATTTCCTTCCCCTTCCACTTTCTCCTTCCCTTTCCCTTTCCCTTCCTCTTTAACCTTCCCCATTGTTCGCCAAGCCATCGGTTATAAATGTGGTAAAATACCCATCACCCAAAATCCAACTGATCTCGCTGAAATTTGACCTCAATTCCTTTCAGGTAGGAGTCGTCCTTCCCCCGATTTTGGTCTTGGTACACTGTACACTTTCAAAGAAAAGTGAAAAATGACAAATAAAAGTAGAGAAAAAAACAAAGCAAAAACAATAGGCCCCACATCACTACGTATAAGTGGCCTAACAAACTTCACACCACTACCTTCATCAAACCCATTTCAACTTTTCTCGTCAATTCTAAAGGAATGTTATCAATTTCTAACATGCAAACTAGCGATTCTTTACTAAATTATTTGCCAAATGTTGGCAATACAATTCCAGCAGCTTTCATGACGATCCTGATATTCACAACTATGTCACCTCTCTTGTTAGAGCAACTTAGAAAAGTTTACGACACGTTGATCAACAATTACCTCATAGCAGTGTCACCCGTGCCGAGTTGACCAAACTGATTGCTGCCAAACGAATAGACGTCACCATTCTCCATCAGTACCACTACAAACACATCAATGGGAATAAAGCACAAAACTTCCCATAAATTTTCCCACAAGACAATCTTCTCAAACTACTACTACTAGTTACTATTACTACTACTACTACTAATACTAGAGACCTGTATGTTGAAGTCCACATGCTATTTGCACAGCAATGCCGTTGATGTCAACTCGGCCTGGAGGCAAACTGCTCAGTTTGATTGGATCTTGTTCGTGATCACTTGCAGCATCGGCTGCCGATGCTACACAAAAACAGATAGACACAGAAAAAATATACACATAAATGCACACACAAAAACACAGTAGCAGTGATGTTAACGAAACCTACTAGAAATTTGGGGCAAAGCCCAACGTGAGTATACCCAGCGCCCTAAGTCAGACTGGGGGGAATTCAGGGGGTAAATTTCCAGCAGTAGCAAAGTCACATGGCCCGAACTCAAATACATTAGCATACGCAGAATGCGCAATGTCGAATTTGGCTGGGTCAACATGAACACCTATAACCTTTTTGTTAGTGGACTGAAATTCACAAAATTTTTTTAGTTCAATGCAGGAGGGATTATGCTTGATGATACTGTTTACTGCTTGTCAATATCTTTATCCATGCGAAAGATATTCAAATATTCAGATATTCAAAGAAATTCAACCTACTACTGATCACCGTGCAAACTTTCACGCCAATCGGCCAACGCATCTCAGAGATCTCGCATTGAAATAAAAAAAAAAACATCTACGCTAAACCATAAGTCCACTCCAAAAGCTATCACTTCTGGGCGGACTAAAAAGACCAAAACTCAGACCAGGCACAGCATAGCCACACATACAAATGTTTGCCCCAAGGTGAAGACCAAGGTCTAACATTACTTGGTCAGAAAATTAAAATTTCATCATTCACAGTCATGAAAAATCCAACAAAATACAACACTGAGCTAAATCTGTGATTTATCTTCAGCTACAAACCACCTATTGCCACTTATAAAATTTTAAAATATGATAATAACTTGCTAGAAAACCGGTTATTTTCAAATAAATAGAACCACATGTCAGCGCGGTGCAAACACATTATGCAGCTGTCCATCTGGAGCTGTGCAACCCTACCCCGACTTATAACCTTTTAGAGTAAAAACTAACATAGTATACCAGTTACTACTTCACGATGAACACTCACAACGATTTTAGTTCTTCCATGCCTATTGGATTTCAGTTAGAAGCTGGTGCAGAACAAGCAGAAAAACGAATGGGCAAGATTGGTAATATGACTTAATAGGATGACCGCATAATAAAATGCTAATCTCTAAACATATCACTCAGAGCAGCAACGGAGACTAGTAAGTTACCTCTGAGTTGAGTGGATGCGTTTCTTAGTCGAACAGAACGAGCATTGCGTCTTGCCTCCACAATTCGAGCACGAAGTCCGCGACTCGATCTTGGTCGAGATCCTAAGCCACAAATAATTACATCTCTGAACAGCAAAAGTATCTCAGAGCTACGGAGCAGCACCTGCCATATGAGATCATAACAGCATTAGCTGCAACCTGACACAGGTGAATACCCAGCCACTCTTGACTGTAAGTTCTACGCTATAACTGTTATGCCACCACGCCACCTACAACTACAACTACTATTATTACTACTACAAATATGACTACAACTACTATGACTACTATGACTATGACTACTACTAGCTCCACTACAACTAATGAGATCAAATAATTACATCTCTGAACAGCAAAGGTAAAATGAGAGGTATAGCTCTGAATGGTTAACTAGAAAGCAGTCATAACCGCAGGTACCTCCGCCAAGGCAATGTTATTCGCCAGGTGGCGTCACCATATTCACTTTGCCAGTGGTTCCCTTATGCCCCCTTTAACGCGATAACGAAAATTTCAAAGTGATCCAAAATCCAGGATTCCTGCTGAATCACCCCCAAAATTGAATCACTTGTGGTTTATGCCATGCCCGACATGCCCTAAAAATTTCAGAAAGATCTGTGCATAACTTTTTGAGTTATCTTGCTAACACACAGACAAACAAACAGACAAACAAAAACCGGCAAAAACATAACCTCCTTGGCGGAGGTAACTATATCAGAGCTATAAAGCAGCACCTGCCACACAAGATCACACATTGCTACCCGTCACCCGACACGGGTGAACACACACCGTATCAACCCCAGCCAGAGAAGCCTGTACTCTTGACTGTAAGTCCAATGTTGTAACTGTTAATACAATGTTACACGGAACCACATAAGTGTCTCCAACAATGGTATCTTGGCCCACTGACTGGTTCTACCAGAACACACGAGCGTTAGAGACCGACGGACCACACTATGCTATCATCTATTGCAATAGTCGTCATCACTCAATACTTCTAGCAGTACCGGCTACAACAGAGCAAGCTTGTGTACAGTGCAGTGTGCAGGTGACATATTAGTAGAATACTTAAATTATTTGGAACACATAAACCTACCCAATGCAGCGCCTGCTCCGTTAGCAAGTTCACGAGCAGATTCGATGTTTTCACCGGCACAGTAGCGACATGAACCACATTCACTGCACCCGGCGTCCCCCGGCCCACACCCACAGCGTCTACAGTGACAAATACATGCAGAAATACCCTTGCTGCCCCAAAACAACACTCTTTTCGTCAACAGTGGTCGCTTAGCTTAGTGATATCGTCATTGGTTGCAACAATAAGCTTGTCACAAAATGAGTCAAAGTCGGGATAGTACAAACATGGATGATGATAGCTGTTAATAAAGCTAACCATTCAGTCAACCTTGGTGGTATCCTAGCTTAAAGCTGCATTCACATAGACATGAGTACAAGTCTGGCACTGTACAGGTTCCCGTATACGAGTTCCGGCAAACACGAGTTTGCATGTATTTCAGTGGCGGCCATTCACATAGATATGAGTACGGGTTACCTGTAAATTTCACTCGTACGAGTAGTTTCTATACTTCCACTACAGAGAGGTGTTGGTCCTAAAATCATTGTATCGTAACGTTGACAACAAAAGCCAAAACGTACTGTCCAGGAACACGGTTATCCTGATTAGCGGAGCTGACACAGCTGCTGCCGTAGCCAGTGCACTCCTCACATACGGTACAGATCAAGCACTCACGACGAACCCACCGGTGTCGGCCTACATACCACATCATTCCTGACATCATCAGTCGACAGCTGGCTTTACTAGGCCACCCGTACAAGTTATGGGAGGCTGCCACCCGTACAAGTTACGGGAGGCTTTGTGTTTTTGCTTTATTCCACTTCTTTTACTTTTCTTTATTTTCCACTTCTCCAGAGAAACCAAGCAGCCGACCAAAATCAAAACTGACGGAAAAGACGATTTTTATGCGGAAGGAATTGAAACCATCCGGTAGGGTGTTTTGCACCACATTTATAATAAATGGCTCGACAAAAGCAGCCATGGAACAATACAATCAGACTTACAGTGCTGGGTGGCCTAACGTTGGGCCTTCCCCCAAATTTCTTGTTAAACATAATTTACAATAACAATAATAATATCTTGATTAGCCTACATACATGCCAAACAGCATTATCCATTTCCATTATACTGATTTTACTGATCACAATTATTCACAAACTATGTAATTAATGAGCTGAGATCAACTCAGTCTTTCATCCCTCCCGAGTTGATAAATTGAGTACCGGACAGTCTGGCTGGGTTTAGAGCAAGGTGCATTCACCTGTGTTTGGTGACCTGTGTTTGTGTGACTCTATATGGCAGGTGATGCTCTGCAGCTCTGTGACGAGTTTCCCAGAAAAAGCTATACACCACCTTTAACTAATAATGGTGTCAACAGTAAATAAACAATAAACATACAGTATTTGTTTTGCCGGCCTACTTATTCTGAGTTGCTTCAAATCAGCCTGAACCCTAGCAAATTTTAATGATCAAAATCCATTCCGTCATTTGAAAACCAGCATTAGATCACTAAAGGCAAAATGTAAAAATACTATAAAACACACAAATGACTACGATATATACTAAACAGAAGTTACATACCGGGAGAACACATGTTTTCGTCGTCAAATTCCGCTTCATCGTCAGCCATCGTTACAACGGTAGAAACTGGACAACAAAAACAATCACCCCCAAACATACAATAATTCACATGTACAACTCTGTCCCTATTAACATTTATCATTGCAAAACAGCAAACACTGTCTACCATTTCTGGACAATGCAGGCATACGTGAAACCATTGTTGTTGTGGCTACCCAGCAGCTCTTTTCTTCTCATCAGTGGCCACCAGTTACGTAAGCTCAAGGGTTTATACTGCACAATGCCAGTAGCCACAGTCTAGAGGAGCTCATCTCTTTCAACTTTGCGATATCCTTGAGCCAGGGAGTACAACTTGAGATTGCATACATCTCTGTTGGGTGGATTAGTCTCAACAGAGACTCCCTGTTACCTCTGCACGTTGTGCTACTCATTTTATCGACCAAGATAGATAAAGGGCTGAGTCGACCCTGACGGGATTTAAACCCGGGACCTTTTGATCCAAAGCTCAGCGCTCTACCGACATATCAGCCTGGTCTCCTAGCTAGACAGTTATTCACATGTTTAAAAAGTACTGTATGCAATAAATCTTGGACTGTAAGTTGCACTGCTTGGTGTGCATCACAGTGAAACAGGTGTTCCACGAACCACTCCACACTCGGGACAGACATCTGTCATGCCAGGAGCGATGTGGGCCTTGCAGGAGTTCACAAGCCAAACTGCAACTGGCCGTGTGCAGTACAATAACAAAGCACACCACAAATAACGTAAAAAAGCCTTAAGTCCTCAATAGATCACATAAGACAAAACTACGCATACATCTAGGAAGAAACGAAACATACGTTCTTTGGTAGAGGTAGAATCGCGTCCACACTGGCCCTTGTTGTTAGGTCCAAATGTATAGACATTACCACAGTTTGTCAGCATGACACAGTGGGCTTTGCCCAGTGCAACTGACGTCACCACTAGACCTTTCATGTCCATCAACTGGCCTAAAATAGTGACACAGTTACATAGCTATAAATGTACAAAACATTAGTTTATACACTTGTTAACGGCAGCATTTAAGGACTTGCACATCGAAAACAGCAAAAATTACAAAAGGTGATATTGCCTGCCCGCATCACAC
>Ga0209454_1004980_pt1 | contig 10090 bp, 4 predicted proteins | sample WorMetHERISLAND1_2_FD_187400 | JGI IMG/M metagenome (GOLD analysis project Ga0209454, IMG submission 187400) | Marine gutless worms symbiont microbial communities from Max Planck institute for Marine Microbiology, Germany - Olavius geniculatus... | ecosystem: Host-associated > Annelida >... | reverse complement strand
GTCATGCAGGGTAATGAGCGCCGAGGGTCGAGGCGCCTGTAGTGCCGATGAAGTGAGATAGGTGATATTCTAGAAGGAGGGGATATCCCAATCTTTAGACGATTAGGACATTTGGGGAGCATCGTGTACCCCACGTTTTGTCCAGTTGCTCTTGGAACACTTTTGGAGGAGTCACGGCCGACCCCCCCAGACAAGTTCCAGTTGGGAGGTCGTCCTCCTGCAGTGGGAGGGGAGTTAGACCTCCAACCCCCCGGCAAATCGCACACTGGGGCGCGGTAAGTGAAAGTGACCACTTCTTGCAGGGGTACCGTACTGGAATAAATCATTTTACTTGAATCACTTTTCTAGTTTACACTAACACGAAAATCATGTACAAGATAGGTTGCACAGGCCACTTTGTGCCCCCCTGGAACGTGCAAATCTCCCCCCCTGACTCAAAGTGGAGGCAGTTTGCCTCCACTTTACCCTACGTAGTAGGCCATGAAAAACAGTACCTTAATTGGAGTCCGTTGACATGTGACATTGTTTTTTCTGCTAGGCGGTGAATGAACGTTTGCGTCTGTACTTTTGCCTCAAAATACATCAACATGGGTTTGGTGGCCTGCTTTTCCCACCCTCATTGGAGGTTATCCCAGGTCTCGTGGTGCAATTTAAAAAAAACTAGAAATTTTGGCAGAGCCCAACGCGAGTCCGCCCGGCGCCCTAAGGCCAATTGGGGGGACAATTGAGGGGGCTCACATTCTTCTCGTAGCAAAGTCACGTGGCCAGAACTCCAACGCATTAGAATACGCAGAACGTGCAGTGTCGACCTAGGGTAGGTAGACATTAGCCAACTAACCGTTGTCGTTAGTGGACCAAAGTTCACCAAATTCCTTTTGTTCAACGCGGGAGGGACGGTAGTTGATAACGCCGTTTACCGCTTGTCGATATCTCCATCCGTTCCAAAGATATTCGCGCTCAAAGTTGAAAGTTGTCCTAAATCGCGACGAATTTTGGACGTTCTTTGCTATCCCAAATTTTAAGGGGGCGGTGCCCCCAAAATTTGTACGCACGTTATCAGCCCCACTTAGCACTACATCACGTGTCAAAGTTTCATTAGGCTACTCAATTTGGCTTCAAAGTTATAGTGACTAATTCGCTACAATTAAGGCCAATTTTGGACCCCCCCTTGAAAAAAATTGTAAGGGGGACCCCGGTCCCAGGTGGGAAGAACGCTAGCAAGACTTGGTCATTCTATAAAGCGTGTAAAAATTTGGGGGCGCAGCACCCCCTAGGGGCCGAAATATGGTCTTTCAAAAAAGTCGATTTGGGTGGGTACGATTTCACCGCTTAATCTCCATGATTAGTGGATCAATGTTCACCGAACTTTTATCACCCAACGCGGGGGGGAATCGCGGTACAAAACTTTTTAGTTCGATTTCGAATATCTTCATCCGTTTCGGAGATATTCGCCGCCGAACTTCGAAGTCGTCGGAAATCTGGCCAAATTTTGCATGTTTTTGGCCCCTAAAATTTTTTGGGGAAGGCCCCCGAAATTTTGAACCGGCATTATAAACTTTGGCCTAATACTGACCACCGTGCAAAATTTCGCGCCGATCGGTCGACGCATCTCGGAAATCCTATGATTGAAATTTTTTAAAAAACTAGAAATTTAGGGCAAAGCCCAACGTGAGTCCACTCGGCGCCCTAACTCCGATTGGGGGGACAATTCTTCTCGTAGCAAAGTCTCGTAACCAGAACTCCAACGCATTAGCATACGCAGAACGCGCAGTGTCAACCTAGGGTAGGTAGACATTAGCCAACTAGCGCGTGTAAAAATTTGGGGGCGCAGCACCCCCTAGGAGCCGAAATATGGTCTTCCGAAAAATGCGCTTTGGGTGGGTACAATTCCACATCGAGATCTCCAAGGTTACTGGACCAAACTTCACCGGACTTGTTTCGCCTAACGCGGGAGGAATCGCTGTCGATCGAATAACTCACCGATTCCGAATATCTTCATCCGTTTCGGAGATATTCGCCGCCGAACTTTGAAGTCGATCGAAATCGGGCCAAATTTTGCATGTTTTTGGCCCTAAAATTTTTTCGAGAAGGCTCCCTCAAAATTTTGGACCGGGATTATAACGCAGCTCCGAGCATCGTGCAAAATTTTGCGCCGATCGGCCGCCGGAGCTCGGAGATTACGCGAGGGAAAAGAAAGAAATAAATGCCACCAAAACATAAGTCCTCCCGAAAACTATCGTTTCCGAGCGGACTAACAAGAAAAGCAAAAAACTTACAGAAATATAAGCTTTAAAGCAAAAACGAAAAAAATGAGAGTGGAGAAACAAACAAATGATAAAATTAAAGTAAAGGATAAAACCTGCGTACGTTACTGCGGCCTGGTTTAATAGTGTACGGAGTAACAACTACCGGAAAAAAAAACTGGTTTTTCACTGATGGTTTTTGTCCAAATAAAGTCACATCTGTTCGGAAATATAACTCATGTCAGTAGACTATACTATAAAATAGATTAACAGATTTTTGTTGCTGTGATTTACGATGTCGTTTCTGCTTTATTTTTCTGTACTCAGTGGAGCGAGACAAACAGATGCTGTCCTCTATCGATTTATTATTGACTTAACGTCGCACGCGAAAGGCCGAGACACAACTTAAGACAATGTTCTTGCAAAAAGTCATCGAAATTAAATTTATACTTTTACAACTTGACTTAAGCACAGTGAAAACCTAGTTTGGCATCCTTTTGTCCGCGATTCGAATTTAACGTTTCAGCATTAAAACGAGTTTAACGCATCAACTTCAACTGTGGATGTCGGATTAAACGTAGTAGGCTATTGTGTGCAGTAACCGGTTCCTGAAAATATGCAAGAATCTTTGAATTGTTTACTTGTCCAAGTACTGGGCCAATTACGTTTTATCATTTCGAGTATTTTTCATTGTTTTGGAGTTCACAAAATGGTGAAAAACAAGGGTTGACATTAGCAACGCAATTTTGTGTGGGTCCGTGCGTGCATTCCCGTAGAACGTGCTTGCTAAATTCTGAAACCAAGTAGTCATGACATAAACTAATTTTGCACGTATATGTTATGGATTGCATATATTTATAACTAAATTTGTTGAACTAAAACGTAATCTCGAAAATGTTTGGCACATGTGGGCACTTGATTTCAAACTTGAATGCTTGCGTTTTGAAATTTATTTAGCGTCAGTAGTATATTAATAAATGATGTGTTTAAAATGTCAGCTTAATTCTCGGTGATCTGCTGCTACCACGACCGTTAGCCTATGAACTCTAAAAACAAAATTTGCGTAGATTTAAAAAGGTGATAGCTGCGTCGTGGGTCAAAAAAGTAAAGGAAACAGGAATTTTTTTGCATTTTTCGACAGACACTGCAATATACCAACAGGGTGCTCAAAATTTCAAGTTAGCCCCTAAACATCCCTAAAATGGACATTTTTAAATTTCTCGGCAAGAAAAAAAAATTTCCGACAATTTTCCGAAAGCTTAAAATTTAGGGGGAGGGGATGGGGAAGGCAATTGCTCTTTATCCCCTTCGGAGACTGCGTTGTTACAAGCAGGAAAACACGCTTGCGTGAGCCCATCGGCGACCGACCGCACAGTGCAATGCAATTAAAAAACGCCAGCTTCGCGATGGCGATGTGTAATGTAAACGCGGTTTCTCTTTGGAAGGTGTAGCGGAAAATGCCGATGTTGTGGTTACAGACGGCAGGGCCAATGCACTGTTGCAGGAGCTGCATGCTGCTGAGTTGTTAGCGCAGGTAATTGGACTTGAGATGATTACCCGAAGGTCGATCGGCCAAAACAGTCTGGTCTGCTGCCGGTCGCTGGACGGGTCACATCTGCTGGCGTCGAAGAAGACGCTAGACGCACCTGTCACGACAAGACGCCGGTTGCGTCACTTGCGTGTCGTCGGTCAAAGATGAAACGTTTCATCAGCGACTAGGTCTACATCGACTCATCTGTTGTTGGGAATCATTAATTTCATGTCGCCCGGTCGGCTCTGAAGTCACGACGCCTGATATAAACGGCACGAAGCAGGTGATACGTCACCGGGAAATTACGCAGAATTATTTATTTAGGGGGGGGGTCAGATTTAAGTTGGGAATGTAGGTTCCGGAGTCTGAGGCGGAGTCCAGAGCGGGATCCAGGGACAGAGCTCCTGGTCAGAGTCAGGGGGCAAAGCTCCCTTGAAGCTGAAACACTTTTGGCTTTTGGACGTTTAATGGATGCCGCAAATTTGCCCCATGTTTTACAATTTCGAAACGCAAAAAATTAGATATTTTTGTTGTTTTGCAAAAAATAAAGTTTAATAGGCCGCAGTGATAAAAAGGTTATGAAAAGTAATAAGAGCGACGCAAAAACAACACAGGTTTCACCAAATATATTTACTTTCCACCACAACACCCTCCTGGCCACTTTGCGTTGGGGGTGTCAAGATTTTGATGGGAGGGATGTAAACCCCCAGGAGGGGGGCTAAATTATTTCCTATACGTCACGCTGATCGAGGCTGCATGCGGACGTGCTTTAGTGCTTCCGCGATTTTAATCGACCCACCAGTCAGGCACACGAGTTCGATTCAGTCACGTCGTTGTTGCTGAAGTTTTTTTCGTGCATTCTTTATGTAAACTTTACCCATCTGTTCTGACTTTGATTATTTTTCTTGCATTTACGAAACCTTTGGTAATCGAGGTACCGGCGATGAAGATAATCTATGTGTTAATTATTAGCGAGGTATGCTTCGATTCTTCTTAATTCATACTTTCGCCACAGGTAACGATGCAAAGCGGTATTCGAAACATAGCCTTGGAAACACTGTGAGGCATAAAACACACCAAAATTTATCGATTATAACTTGAAAGCGGATTATCGGATTTTGATAATTTTTGGAACAACTATTCCTGATATAACTTGCCATCAAATGATTATTCAAGTTTCCACCTCACCCAGCATATGCTTCTGCACTACATGGGGAAATCAAAACACACGCAATCGACGTTAAAATAAACAACAAACGAGAAAAACCATCCGTAACATTACTGATAGTAACTGAGAGAAAGATAACGAGATTTCAATAGTTTTTGGTATAAACATTTCTGACACAACTGGCTGTCAAAAGTTGTTCAAATTTTCAACTCACTTAACGTCTGTTGCTGCATTACCTGGGAAAACAAAACAAATGCAAAATGAGTTTTAAAAAAGATCAGTAAATTTAATCATTTCAGATACGTAGCCATTAACAGCCCTGATCACAGTCCATTCGACAGTATTTGCAGTGTTATGCAGCAGCGAGTTAATGGGACGCTGCTTAGGAATATCAGTGAACTCAAGAAGCGACTGGTTGAAGTCTGAAGCAGAACAACATCAACACTGATATCAACGAGTGTAGAATGCATGCCTGTGCTTACATATTTCAAATATTTAATTACTGTCAGTAGTTGCACAACTAGACAGTTGGATATACAGTGAACCAAAGTGCTAAAAATTTGGACAAAATGCGCCAAACAGACGTTATTTGAATCAAATAATGATATTGCAATGAATAAAAATGTAATATTTTGTTTGTTTTGTTTTTTCAGGTAGTGCAAAAACAGACGTTTGGTGAGGCGGGAACATAAATAGTTATTTGATGGCCAGTTTTTTTCTGGAATATTTATACCAAAAATTATTATAACCTGACCATCCATCTTCAAGTTACGATCGATAAATCTTGGTGTGTTTTTATGCCTCACTGTGTATATCTTCAGTCACAGGTGTGTTTTTGGTTTTTATTTTACAAATTTTTTTAAACGTTTCTTTATTTTAAGTTGGTGTAATTGAACAGAAAATTCGGCTAGAATTGTGCAGTCTTGCCGAGTTTATCAGGTTTTTCGCCGATGTCAGATGTTTACAAGTGTTTTACTTTGGCGCAACAAAACCGGAAACTGCATTAGAGACAACACATATTTAACGAATTCAGAAATTGTACAGTGTTCCATAAAACACAGACGTAAAAATCGTCTTTTGCGTATTTTATTTTTGCCACGTTGATAACAGTTTACTTAGTTAGTCCAAATATATTAAATTAAAGTATTTTTGTAGTATATATGCTTAGTTTATTTAATAAATTCAGAAATTGAATGAAGTTTTTTTCTATTTAGATTATAGTTCCAGGTATACTGCACCTACAACATTAGGCATCAGCCAAGAGGTGAAACAAATTATGGCCAACGTTTTTTATTCAAAGTTCTTAAAACGTTTTTTTTATTACTGTCACGTTTTTTACGTTTTTCACTTTTTAATTTTTTTTCTAGAACGTTTTTACATCTATGCCATAAAACGTGTTAATGTTATTTTTTGGATAACTTCGGTAAAAGTTGTCTGATTTTGATGACTTTTCACAAAGACATTGAATTAAACAATGAATTGCCAAAAATGCTGCAATAAATGATTTTTTTTATCTTAAATCTGTTGCCACACTACCGTGTAATATTTGAACGTTCAACTACTGTATGCAACTGTTCATTCGTGATAGCCAGAATACCCAACGTTGAGCGATACTTTCGTTTTCAAATGCACACTAAGCTGTTTTCATTTTATTGACTTTCTTATAGCATATTTGCATTTTCTGAGTGCTGTTCGGTTAACATTATTTGACGATCACAATAGGCCTATTTTGTGAATAAACTTTTTTCGCGTTTGCCTGCTAAATACTTAATGTGTGTCTGTGCACTATAACATGATTTATAGTGTAATATATTGTATTGTATTAACCAGCTAAAAAGTTGAAAAGCTGAAAATTTGCTACTATCTGTTGTGCTATTAAATGTGACGCATAAACAAAAATCAAATTTAAAAAAGCAATTTTGGTGCGCAAATCGAATAGGCTTCTAAATATAATTAATGGAAATTTATCTCCAGTCGGCTCACATTGACAGCTGAGCTTTGTCAAAAACTTAACAAGACGAAACACGAGTGACGCAATATCGATCGTCGCTATAGAAACGACTCTTGAAATTTTGACTGTGCATTATTTTTGGATATTTTATTTAGTAGCAGTTTGAATAAATGCAATGCAAAATACGAAACAAAATACCAGCAGGCCTAATGCTGAGATTCAGGAGGTAACATTATTTCCAGTAATTGTTTATTTAATTTATGTTTGTTTGTAGTCTATTCAAGTCCGTGCTACGCTGGTCCGGCTTAGTACTGCGATGGGTGACTGCCTGCGGGCAGATAAACCATCTCGGTATTTAACCAGCCGCCTAGGTCAACTCAGTTTTCCATCCCTCCGGGGTAGGTAAGTCGAGTACCGGCATATCTGGTATCTGGCTGGGGTTAAGGCGGGGCGCATTCACCTGCGTCGAGTGACAGCTAGGTAACACTGTGGAATCCCATACGACAGGTGACGCTCCGTAGCTCTAATGGGCTTTCATTAAGAGCTATAACATCACCTTTAGTTTGTCACCTTCATTTGGTTGCAGATACCGTCCGGGGAATTACAACTTCAGACAGGAGAAAGGAATGTTGAAAAATTAAAGGAGGAAAATAAACGGCTGGCGAGCAAAGTGGAGAAAAATGAGAAAACGCTGCAACTCTTGACGCATGAAAGTGCGGAGCACGACGAAGTTTCGAAGGTAATTTCAATCAATCGGTCGAATTTCTCGCTCTGTTCTGCAAGATGTCTACGTCTGAGTAAATTGTGTTAACTTAGGCATAACCGCAAGTCAGTTACGTCTGCGAAAAATTGACGAATAATTAATTAATTAATTGTCGTTTTTAAATTGATTAAAATTCGATTACATCTTTTTATTTTATAACAGCTGATATCGAATTGACTGATGATAAACGCTTGTAGTTTATTTTGCAAAGATAGCAGCAACCAGTAGCTGAATTCCGCAGTTTTCGTGGTCTTTCTTGTGACGGCTTCATCAGCAGCTTTACTAATCAGAATTCGTCGTAAATATTAATAACCTGTTTACACGATCAAGCAAATACGCAGCATGCATAAAGCATAGCCTACACGAAGCAAACATCAAGCAAACATCGAGCAAATATTGAGCTGGCTCGTCCAGCCAACATATAGCTAGCTCGTCGAGCCAACTTGATCGTGTAAACGGAGTATAACACTTACTGTTTCTACGTTTGTGATCTGTGTAAAGCTGCAGAGGCAGAGTAGGGCAAACTACGGTACGATTGCACTTTGTTTTGCAGGGCATAAATACGTCAGGCAGATTTGAAGGGCGACAGTGCACATTTGATTCCTTATAGAAATGTGGCTACAAAAACAGACTAAAACATCTTCATAGCAACGTTATGCAGTTCTAGTATTTCGTACAAAATGTATACTGTAAATTGTTAGTCTTACTGCGAAGAACACCCAAATGTTTTTGCTCTATCTGCAGCAAATTTTCGGCGAACGATATAATAGACGATCAAAAATTGTAATTATGCCCCCATATTTCTACCTAAAGTGAAAAATATTTGGTCTCAAATTTTGGATGATGCCTAGTCGTCAATGAGGAAACACAAACGTTTCGACAAAAAAAAAATTTTCTGACAAGTTAAAATTTACTGTGAGGGCAATTCCTTTTGCCTCCTTCTTACCCGACGCTATTGTTTAATGCTAATTAATGCGAGTGATAGTATGATTTATGTCAATGGCATATGTGATAGTGATATATCTCAGTGCCGATTCGACATGCTAATAATTCGTTGCGACGAACAGGCTAAACATTTGGCGAAGAAACGAAACGCGGAACTGCAAGCGGAACACGACGCCAGCTTAGCCACCAACGAAAAACTCGTGCAGCGAGCGAAAGAAATGTTTGGCGCGCCACTCGAAGCGGCCGAGAAAAAACTACAGGAACTGCAGTTGGAGTCGCATCGTACGAATATCGAGTGCATTGAGCTGGAAGAACAAATAAGGTGATTGATTGTCAGTCGTGTAAGCTACGGGAAAACCCGTAAATTATAGTTTATTTTTTGGTGTTTACTATCTTCGCATTTAATCCAAAAATTTGGGTAGTTTTGTTGCTTGTTGTCTGTGACCATGTACAGCAGGTATCGCACACACCAATCAGCCGTGGAAACGCTCCAACAAATAATTTGAGCAAAGCTCACGTGACGCGCGATAGCAGCGGTCCTGCCACTTTGGCAATCAGTGTACAGCAATAATGCATCTTGAAAGAGTACTTAAATTTGAGGCCTTCGTATGGAAGACTCCTTGAGTTTAAAAGATCTAAACTTAGATTCTTAAAAATGTATTTTTTATGCAAAAAATGTTGTTGTCCAGGTCCATCTCCAGCCATTTCAGCGTAGTTCACTCTTTAAATGTGTGTCGCAGCAGGAAATCGCAAAAAAAATCACTAAAAACCCCTATTCTGAGGGCTTAAGGTCATTCAAGGTCATCGACGTTAACACCAGTAAAAAGCTTGTCACTATTGCTCGTTACGATAAGCAGCATGTGTGTGCTTATCTGCAACCGTTTTCACGCTACACGAGATAATTGCGGTAGAATAACCACTTTTAGGGGGTAGCTATCTTTGACGCCCGCCTGCGCCGGCCTCCTTAAACCTAGGGGGTCGGGACTTGAACTGCTAAAATCTACGTTGAATGCTGAAAATTTTATACGCAGGTTGCCTTGGTCTAGTTCCAGCCATTTCGTCGCAATTCAGTGTTGAAATGTGCGCTGCATCCAAAAAATTGCGAAAAATTCACCAAAACCCCTTTTGGGGGTTCAAGGTCGTTCACGGTCATCGACGTTGATAAATCTAAAAGGCCTGTCACCAGTGCTTGTTACGATAAGCAGCATGTTTGTACCTATTTGCAATCGTTTTCACACTATACGAGCCAATAACGGCAAAATAACGTCTTTTTAGGGGTACCCCTCTTTGACGCCCTCGTTCGAGGGGAACTCCCATACCCACGGACACGAAATTTTGTCACAATAATCTAGAGTCCGTAGGGCAGCGTACAGTGAAAATTTCGTAATTTTAGCTTGCACCGTTTTGATATAATACAGCAGTGTGACGGACAGGCGGACAGGCGGACAGACGGACAGACAGACAGACGCCCAGGCCATGGCTAAGACGG
>Ga0209454_1004979_pt1 | contig 10090 bp, 9 predicted proteins | sample WorMetHERISLAND1_2_FD_187400 | JGI IMG/M metagenome (GOLD analysis project Ga0209454, IMG submission 187400) | Marine gutless worms symbiont microbial communities from Max Planck institute for Marine Microbiology, Germany - Olavius geniculatus... | ecosystem: Host-associated > Annelida >... | reverse complement strand
AGTACTAAACTTTGGACGTTTTTTGCCCTCCCAAATTTTAAGGGGGGCGGTGCCCCCAAATTTCGTACTTGCGTTAACACCCCAACCTAGAGGCGCGTCAAGTGCCAAAGTTTCGTCGAGCTATACCCCCTAACTCCGAAGTTATAAGCGCTCCTTTATTGCATTTTAAGCCAATTTTTGACTCCCCTTTGAAAAAAGTTGTAAGGGGGGCCCCCGCCCCCGGTGGGAAGTGCGCTAGTTAGACTTGGTCATTCTCTAGCGCGTGTAAAAATTTGGGGGCGCAGCACCGCCTAGGGGCCGAAATATGGTCTTCCGAAAAATGCGCTTTAAGGGGTACGATTTCACATCTAAATCTCCAAGGTCACTGGACCAAACTTCACCAGACTTGTTTCGCCTAACGCAGGAGGAATCGCGGTAGACGGAATAAAAATCCGATTTTGAAAATCTTTATCCGTTTCGGAGATATTCGTCGCCGAACTTCGAAGTCGTCCGAAATCGGGCCAAATTTTGCATGTTTTTGGCCCCTGAAATTTTTTGGGAGTCCGCGTCCCAAAATTTTGGCCCGGCATTATAAAATAGGACCTATTACTGACCATCGTGCAAAATTTCACACCGGTCGGCCCACGCATCTCGGAGATTTCGCGAGTGGAGAAAAAAAACATCAGGGGTAAAACATAAGTCCACTCCGCAAGCTATCGCTTTCGGGCGGACTAAAAAGGGTAGAAAAACCAAAATTGGTGTAAAGAATGATCCTTAGAACAAGAACAACAGTGTGCGCCAGTTTTCAGTTTAGATGATCAAAGGTCAGGATCAGGGTCAAAGTTAGGACATTCGTCCATTGTGGAGCTCTAGGCTGATAACCGCATATGTCGGCAGTAGGCTGACATTAAGTAATAGTTACGCGTATAGTTACTTCACACCAGATCACTAACAGGAAAACTGTGTATTAGTTAGGCTAGCGTAATTATCTAGTCTTCACATCTAAAATTCTCGTTTCTTGCAAAACAAAGCGCAAGCTCTTTTCTGTTTAGACACCTTGCATGTACCACACACGTGTAATAAAACAATGAAAAACGAACAAACTTCTTCTACTGGTTCTGCGTTGTTTATGACAGTCTGACGAAACTGAGTGTACGATGCTCCTTTCTAAAACATGTCAAAGGAGTAGGCCTATACCGTATTAAATTTGGCTCGAACTCCATTCTTCGATTTGCATTGGATAAATATGTACAAAATTTCGCTGATGCGCTTTAATTATACTTCCGGCTGCATCAAAAATTGGCGCCCGACATCCACTCTAATAATCCAACGGGAAAACGTTCCGCCAGCAAGTCATAGTATCGTCAGACTGGCACAAAATTTCGCAGATCATGTGCAGTGGCGGTTTTAGCCCGCAATATTCGTGGGGGGCACAGCCCCGTGGCGAGCGCAGTAGCGCGAGCCTATAGCGAGGGTCTGGGGGCAGAGCCCCCAGCGGGATCAGGGAATCAGGGGGCAAAACAGGGCATCAGCTGAAGCACTTTTGGTTTTTGGACCTTCGGTAAAAGCCACAAATTTGCCCAATTTTCTAAAATTTGAAAACGCAAAAAAATCAGACATTCGTGTTATCTTTGCAAAAAAATCATAAGTAGCTACGAAACTAGGGGCCTGGAGCAAAACTGGGGACCTGTGCCCCCGGCCCTAGCCTAACACCGCTAATCATCATGCGGCAAAGTTTCATGGATATCATCCCAGGGAGCTCGGACATCTGTTGTAAAAAACATCAGCAGTAAAACATAAGACCGCCGCGGCTAACTCACCGCAGCCAGGCAGCCTAGTAATCATTGGCAATTGCTGCAAATTTGCAATTTTTTCAGTTACAAAAAATATTGTCAGAAAAGTCACACAAGCAATCAACAGAAAAACAAAAAACGAAGTTATAAGTCTGCATTGAAATGTTTTGAACACAACTGATCTACTATTGGCCAATACGCCGATAAAACTCTGTGAGTTCTTTTTCACCATAAATTTTTAGAAAGTAGTGTGGGAACGCGTTTCATCTGTGAAAAAAGGCTGACAGCCTCCCCCGGCCCAAAAACCTAAACACATGCCTAGATTAGTTGTAGAATCCATAACAGACAGTGGCGTCGTAGCAGAAAGGCAGGGAGGCAAATGCCCATCCCAAATTTTGGGCTATCGGAAAATCGTCTGAAAATCTTTTTGTCGCAAAAATTTCGTCCAAAAGTGCAGAATTCGAAACTGTAAACCCCTTTTTGGAAAATTTTAGAAACGAAATAAAAATCTTTTGTACCCATAATCTCATCTGTCGGAAAAATTGCAACTTTCTGTACCGCCCACGACGCCGCTACAGAAGTGCATGAAATGTTGAATGACACACAACGTGTTAAAGCGGGAGCAGGTCGTCGCCGATGACGTCACCCATGAAGTCATCGGTGACGTCACGCCGTGGTCGTGACTTGCCCAGTGAAGGACGCTCGTGACGATGGTGGTCGCCGTGTGATTTGACGCTCATCAGCGGCCAGCAGACATCATCATCGTCGTCATCTTCGTCACAGTCGTTGTTGTCTGTCAGTGACGTTACGTCACCGGCTGTCAGGTCGTCGAACCCGCATCCCTCTATTCGTCCACCTCGTCCATCAGCTGCACGACTGATGTGTTCTGCTGTGCCAGCACCACTCCCAGACCGCGCTCCGCCAGCCACCCCGCGTCTCTCACGCTTAACAACGCACGACAGCATCCATACAATACAGTACACAATCAATTTGTATGTTGCAGAGCAAACAGAACAGTGGCGTCGTGACGGAGGCAGGAGGAGGGAAGGGGGGGGTAATTGGCCTTCCCTCAAATTTTGGGTTGTCGAAAAAAATGTCTGAAAATCTACGTCTATTTGTGCCTAAAAATGGGGCAAATTCTGGGGTAAAATGGAAATCTTGATCACTAGTAATCTCTTCCGTCGGAAAACCGCAGCTTTCTGCCGCAGCTTAACACAGCACAATACAATACAATGCACCATCAATTTTATAAAAATTGCACTGAGGCACGGAAAGTTTCTAATGCGCCGCAGCGTCGAGATTTAAAAAAGCAAAGACAATATGGTTTAAATAGCGTTAAAAAGTGTCAATCGAGAGAATCGGATCTCTCAGATAGTCCAGAGGGCAATGTATTCTAGACATTAGGCCAGAAAACTGGAAAGGACCAAGGTACATAAGTTAAACGCTTCACCGTCGGAACAGCCAGCTGGTTGGAACTCGACGACCGGAGATAATACAGGTCTGGATTTTCGGCGGAAAATATCAAATGCAGTGTATTTTATTGATAAATAAATGTCAAATTTTCAACCGTGCCATTTGCGATAAAATTATTCGTTACCGCAAAATTGATGGGAAACTTATGCAAAAATTGTATGTTACTGCCATAATAAAAATTCATGCCAAATTCGAAAAATAATGCCGAACTGCTGAACGATTTTTTTACATCCAAGTTTGTTCAAAATTCTTGGTATAACTTCGTGAACCCGTCCGATGCAAGATATGTAGGGGCTTACCAGTTTTCGTGTATTCTCGGCACGTCGCAGTTTGACGGCGTAACGGTTCGCCTCATTGTTCAACTCAAGGTCTTCACAGAGCCGTGTCAGTGAACGCAGACATTCAAGGTGGTCAGGGAACTGCTGGTGTGCTGCCCGGTAGATCTGCAGCGCTGCCGCGTAGTTGCCAGTGCGACGATGACAAACGGCCACCAACAGCGGCCAATGTGGCTGTGCCGGTTCAACCAACATGCCCGCCTCGAAGTACCTCAAAGCCTATGCACGCATCAGCACAAAACTGATGAAAATCACTTAATCAATCAATGGACGAACGAATGAATAAATGAAAACATCTTAATATGTTGCAGCCAATAGTTGGATTAGGCCTATATACGAAAATATTACATGCAAATTAGGCTTCAGTAAAATGATCGTACAACCAGTATTCGGTAAGAAGGATTTTGCGTAACAAGTTGTTCGCGTTTTGGTTAGTTCGTATAGACGCGAATATGGCGCAAATACGTAGGCCTACACGTAGGGTTGGTAGTTAGAAAGATAGGCTTGCAGTGCAATGCATCATCATCATCATCATCATCATCGTTATCAAAAGAGAGGATTTTATTGTGCGGAACAACGCAAGTGCTTCCCACGGTACAGTTCACACAAGTGAATAGGCCTACTACCGTACACGAAATATATTACAAACTAACGATTAAAACCAGAAATACACCGGTACACCTAAAAGGTCGCATAATCACGTAGGCTTATAACCTTCTCCGGCATTTGTGACTCGATGTAGTACTTGCCAAGCCACTCGATGACGGCGACGTTGCTCGGATCGTAGCGATGGGAGTCCGTGAAGTAATGCAGCGCTTGTGACTGGTCGCCGCCAGCCGCACACAGCTCACCCAGTCTGCGCAGCACTCCGGCGTCACTAGGCACCACGCTCAGCAGCTGAATCAGCCACTCCATCGCCTTCTCACGCTCTCCCTGCAGCCAACTCACGTCAGCCAACTGGTACAAAACCTACTCACACAAAACAAGACGAAAGTATATCACTACTTGTAGCCTAGTAATCACTCTACTAGAGGAAAAGGCACTGGGCGACAGAAGCGAAGATTGACGGTTCGGGCATGTTTCGGATAATTATAAGTAAACGGCTGCTAATAGCAGCAGCAATTAGCAGCACGGTCCTATCTCGCAATGGCAAAGTAGGCCTATCGAAAAATCCGGTCCTGTGACCTCGACTTTTGATTTATGACAAAGACATTCAACACAGTTCTTGCGGTTGTCGAAAACTAGGCCTAGATGTACATGCAAAAATGACATGAAGCTAAGTGCAGCGGTTCATGAGTTATCACACGTGTTAACAGAGAAGCAGACAGAAAAAATTCCCCACGATGCTGATAAATACTAGCATTGCTACTGTCACGGTGGAAAATAAAAAATCCTAGTAGATGGATCTTTCACCATGCTACCGCGGACAGTAATAAAATTACTACAGGCCTACTATTACTACTAGAACCTGGGCGTCGTTTCGTAAGACGAGATTAAGCTTGCTGAAGCACTGCAGCGCGTCCTGGTAGCGCTTCAATTTCTTGTAGACGAGCGCCAGGTTGTACAGTGCCTCTACACAAGACGCGTCCGACTGCACGGCGTCCCAGTAGCATTCACGTGCCTTCTCCACGTCTCCGCGTGCCAGCAGGACATTGCCCTTGTTGACTAGTGCCGCCGGGTCATAGCGGTCCGACTTGACAGCCATTTCAGAGTAACGCTCCAATAGACTCACGCCACGGCCTCCTCTTCCTGAACCAGGCATAAGTAAGTAAGCAAAGTCTAAATTTGTACAGCGAATGCTCAAAGAAATTCCAAATGCGCTTAGCAGTGCTTAAATTGAAAGGAAACGCGGCGAACGTTGTTATATCACTTTTTTCTAAGGGGAACGGCGTTTTCCAACTTCTGAAAGACGTGGAAGAAAAACAAAGTGATTTGGACGTTTCCGTCACCATTTTCAGTCATCATTTTTGTAAAACGTGGTTATCGGAAACAAAAATATATAAGGCAAAATACATCAAATTTGATTTCAGCTGCTGAGGAAGCTTACGAGGCTCCCCAGATTTCTTAGTTGGCTGGGGAGGGGAACGCCTTTTTGCAGACCTCCATCCCCTCAATGCGTCTTCGGCGTCTTGATCTCGGTGCCTACAGCGACTCGCTCGCTTGCTAGAGTTTCCCATTTTTTTCACGATTTAAGCTTAGTACATTTTATCGTTGATATGTCACAAAAATGTTTCCACCTGACGTTTAAAAATGTCAAGACTCTGGTCACGAAGGCTGTCAGGGAGCCTTAAATTTAAAGACTAAATGAATAAATGAAGTAAATCTGGTAAAATAGCAAGTCGAGTAGTATCAGGTTACCTGCGCCGTGTTGTAACTCGTCGGAAGCTGTAAGGCGGTGTAGAAATGCAAGATTAGCGGCGGTTGATCCGTACACCGAAGTGTTACGCTTCTCAAGCACTCTGCAATCACCGACAATCATACACAGAGCCGATAAAACGGAAACAATTATTATATAGCATATAGCAGGCCGTGGCTGCATGAAAAATAAAACACCTAGAAAAATGTGTTCTATTTTATGAGATCATCTTAATAGGCCGCATTACGCGTTTTGCTCATCCGTCTGTTTCTTCCGTACCTGCTTCTATCTCAAAATAAAACAAAAAATTTGAGCTAATGTTTATAAAAGGCGCGAGAGCCTATAGCAGTTCCTGTTCGCAGATAATCTTAGTCTATCTCCATCCATTTCGTCGCAATTCACTCTTTTGCAGCCAAAAATCGTCAAAAAATCATTAAAAACCCTCTATTTTTAGCCTTTTAAGGTTTAAGGTCAATCAAGGTCATCAATGTTGACAATCCTAAAAACCTCGTCGCCAGTGCTTTTTATATTAAGCAGCATGTCTGTGCCTATCTGCAACCATTTTCACGTTAGACAAGCCAACAGTGGATAAATAACCACTTTTTAGAAGGGAACCCCTATTTGACACCGCGTGCACAGGCCTCCTTGAACGTAGAGGGTCCGGACTTAAACTGCTGAAATCTACATTCAATGCTGAAAATTTCATATGCAGGTTGTCTTGGTCTATATCCAGCCATTTCGGCTCAATTCACTCTTGAAGTACGTGTCGCAGCCCGAAATTGCGAGAAATTCACTAACCACCTATTTTGGGGGTTCAAGGTCATTCAAGGTCATCGATGTTAACATTTTAAAGAAGCTCGTCGCCACAGTGCTTGTTATGATAAGCAGCATGCCTGTGCCTATCTGCAACCATTTTCACGTTAGACGAGCCAGTAGCGGTAGAATAACGCCTTTTAAGGGGTGCCTCTATTTCTCCCCCTCGTTCGTTCTCCCCCTAAACCCAATGGCATAAAATTTTGTCACAAAGTACTAGAGACTCACGGTTATCATACAGTAAAAACAGAAGTCTCTATCTCACCTGGGCTTCGATCAATACCGGGGTGACAGACAACAAGACAGACAACAAGACAGAATTACCATAGCTAATACGCGCTATAGCTAGTAGCTATGCTAGCTCTCGCGCGTAAAAATAAAAAAAAAATTCAAAATGGCATGACGTTAGCCGGGCGTAAGAGTGATTGGTGTGTGTGTGTGTGCCAATTTTCAACTCGGAGAATCAAAGGCCAAGGTCATCGTACGTCCAAAATGTTTACTGTTAATTACGGCTAGCGGATCGCGCCCTCGGTCGGCTTCAGCGTTCACTGCGCACTAGGCAGCGATGCAGTAAACGCGTACGATACTCGGCAGTAAAATGGACGGCCGCATACATGTCGGCACACCATGTGCCCACATCTTTGCTTGCTTCACATGCAGTCATTTTGAAACATTTTTATTTCAGGACTTACTTTTCTCGCCTATTTTTCACTGCAGTGTCTGGAGTGGTATAACTGCCCTTTAACCACGACAACATCGCAGTGGTACTGTGGTACTGTTTTCATCGTACGGCTGAAGTGGTGCGTTATAAAGCCAATGACAATGTAGTCTATGAGATCTGATTGCAGTCTAAGTAGATTATACCACTGTCTGGAGAGATATAAGTTCGTACTCTGTACTCACTTACCCACTGCATTCCGTGTTCTAACCTATGTATATTGCATAATCTCACTTCAGTCAAGCGTGACAACCGAAACGTGGCTCGGATTTGTGTACAGCACCCATCCTCAGGCAGAACACAGCGTCGATCACAGTTACGAAATTAAGTTTCAACCTGGTCTGTGGCCGCAAACTGCCAAAAATGTAAAGAGTCCTAATCCATTTAAGTACGTCGGCGCCGGACGAAATGAAGTAGGCTACATTAATATTAGTACCTGAGTGAATTGACAGCTTCTGCAAAGTCGCCGCGACGTACGAAGCTCACGGTTTTGTCAACGTCCAGCTGTGCAACGAGTTTGCTGAACGATTTCGTCTTCTTCACCTGTCAGTAATCAGACATTACTCAAGAGCCTAATCAAATACCAAACTTTCAAAAACTAATTTTTTACTTTTACACAGAACCAGCGATGTCGCCCTCATGACGACGTGAAATGCGGCCGTACGTCCACGTAGCTATACGTAATTGCCTACCGCTCTGCACAACCCCAATCTCTGACTTTTTGAAATGAAAAATATTTACTCCGGACTGCAGGAGGAATGGTTACGCCACTTTAGTTTTTCTACGTCTGCTTGTTTTCAAGTTTAGAGCCCGTACGTACGGGAAAGACGAACAGAAAAAAACAGAGGGACGGACAGAGACCACAAAACCGGTAATGCGTTTTATTAATTAAGACAGCCGCACATAAATTGTCTCAATAAAAACATCCCCGACGTTATCGATTGCAAGATCAAAAAGGATTGAGCAGTTCTAATATTTTTGGTACAAATATTTTTGACACAACTGACCGTCAAATGTCAGACCTTCTTTACCTTGATCCTTGACCTTGATTCATCCCGTGTTCAACTGCAGGACACATTGGGCCATGCGTGTCTGTCAAGAGCTGCCACCTCTACTTCCTCTCAGGTAAAGCCCATCTTTTGTAGGTCTTTGTAGACTGTGCCCCTCCAGTTAGTCTTAATCGACCTAGTCCTGTCTCGTATCCTGGTACCTGCCAGTACAGTACTTGCTATGGTATGCGCTGGTGATCCGTATCTATAACATGTTCAAGTCAGCGCAGACCTCACATAGGGCAAACTAATGTTACGAATTTATTAATATCCGGTCACGTGACAAAAGCACCTGTTCAATGCACCAATCATAGCCGTCTTCGTAGTTGCGGCAGATCCGCGGCGAGATGATCTTGGCGGCAAGGAGGATGATGGATTCGGCGGAAGTGCGTTCCGCTCGTTCCAGACATCGAAGCTCGTCGTTGCGGATCGCTTCACGGAGGTCATCGTCACCGTCGTCCGAATGCAGCTGCCCGCCGCTGTACTCCTCGTCATCCTGTTTAAAACATAGCTCAGGTCCACTCAGCCTCTTACCCTCAGCGAAACGGGAAATGAGTAGCAGCTCACGGGCTACGAGGTAAAGACCTAGTGTAGCTGACTTGAAGGATGGTATGTTTACTAGCTGCAAATCGCGGGTCCAATTGTTAGTCGACGTGGGCAGTGGATGGCCGCATACTGCGGTATCATTAGCTCATGCCAATCACCTGCCACTTTTGAAACGGCAAAGCACTTCTGTCATAAGTTTGACGCATGCAAAAAGCGCTACAGCAAGTACTAGATCTCTGGCCTTTGCCTTTGCCTCCACAGACTCCGTTTCTCATATTCATCAAATTTTGCAATCACACATAAGTTAGCAAATCTATAAATATACAGTCTTACATTATTGTACCAGTATCATGTCAAATTTTGTTCACAAATATTTTAAATCATCGTCATTTTACGCTAGACGCTCCAACGTTTATTGAAAATTAAAATGACGAAGAAATAACAAACAATACATAGCGTTTTGTAAAAATTCATATAAAAAGCACGAAACGCAAAGCAAAAAAGTTATGAGTGTTCACAGCAGCTACGTGCAAAACAAAAGCAGAAAGCAAAACGAAGTATACCTAGATTTTTGCAGCAATTTTACATCATCGTAACCTATGGCGACAATACTGACGTGATGATGAGTACCGGCAGTTCTACGTGGATGATGTCTGTGAAAGCGTCTTTGAGCTGGTGAGCTGGGTGGTTGAGTAGACATCGACACAGAATGATGCTGAAGCCGATGCGTGTACTGGGCTCTGCCGCCATGATCGTCTCCAGCGAGTCGAGCGCCGTGTCATAGTCACGTAGCTTGAACTGAGTCACAGCAAGGTTCCTGAGAATCCGCAAGCGCAGCCTCACGTTCTCCTCGGGCATCTACCACGCACGCACAGTCAGTCAATAATATTTATGATAAATGTACAAAACATCAGTTTATACACTTGTTAACGGCAACATTTAAGGACTTGCACATCGAAAACAGCAAAAATTACAAAAGGTGATATTGCTCGCATCACACTGACTGTGTGTCAATGTGCTGCTGAATA
>Ga0209454_1004978_pt1 | contig 10090 bp, 10 predicted proteins | sample WorMetHERISLAND1_2_FD_187400 | JGI IMG/M metagenome (GOLD analysis project Ga0209454, IMG submission 187400) | Marine gutless worms symbiont microbial communities from Max Planck institute for Marine Microbiology, Germany - Olavius geniculatus... | ecosystem: Host-associated > Annelida >... | reverse complement strand
GGGACCACAGTGTCGAGGGTAATAGTGTTTTTGCATAGTTCAATTGCCAGCGGCAATAACAAAGAATATTTAACTGCTGTATTCAAATATTGACTTTAGTCATGTAAAGAATTTCTTTCGGAACATTTTGTTGAAAACCACCTGACTCTATGATGTACAGTTGCAAAATTATGGTGTCATTAACTTTGAGCCATTTTTTGGACCACCCTGTATATAAGACCAACTGTAATTAACAATTTAGATGCTTTATAGTCCTACATCAACAGTGCAAAATGCAGCAAGCGTTACACTGGAACAAACAAAGACCACAAGATAGCAAAAATGCACACCACCACATCAGCTTTTCACTACAATGATAAAAATATATATTTTGCAATTTTCTTAAACAGAAATGCATTGACTGAAGAATCATTCTCAATTTGCACAAAAAAACTGTGAATACAAGACATCAAATATTTCACATTCACAAAATGCAGCTGCTTTCATAGAAAATGAAACTGAGACAGTGGCCTGTGTCCATATTTGGATGAGACTTATAAACTGATAAATTCCAATTTATCACACTAAAATATGACGAAATCACGCAAATATGAGTACTTTAATGAAAATTAAATTCACAGTCAGCCACCTAACATAAGGTGAGTTATTAATACCGCTGCTAATATGCAGATAACACATCGAGACAATGTAAATAAGCCTACAACTGCTCACATACTCAAATATGCATATTTGGGTATAGTGGCTTGGTGTAGCAGTAACACGTTTCATCCCATCGATGAAGTTACTCTACACCAGGCCGGGTTAGTACTTTAATGGTGAGTGAATGAGTGAGTAGGGTTTAACGTGCCACCCAACACAGTATAGGTCACTATGTGGATGGCCTTTTCAGGTGGAAAGCACACAAACTCATAATAATGGAACAGTAAATTTAACCTTTACAGAAACACAAAACACAAAATACAAATAAACAAGCTAAACCTAAAATTGTAAGAACTCCATTATACGTGTTCATATGTAATTAACATAATGGTAGTTCTAATAATCTGCCCTGTTATCCTCCAGCCAGTCATCAATGATGGGTGACTGCCTGCGGGCAGGTAAACCATCTCGGTATGTAACCAGCCACCTAGGTCAACTCAGCCTTCCATCCTTCCAGAGTAGGTAAATTGAGTACCGGCCTATCTGGCTGGAATTAAGGTGGGACACGTTCACCTGTGTCGGGTGGCAGGTAACACTGTGTGATCCCATATAGCAGATGACGCTCCGTAGCTGTGAAATGGGCTTCCATTAAGAGCTATAACACCACCACCTTTTAAGAAAAGAGGTACTTTCTTTACTGTCTGACTGTCTGTCTGTCTACACGATTATTTTTCATCTTACTTCAAATGTACAACTACAGTCATATAGCACTGCTGCTACAGTTATATACTGACACAGCTTAAAGGGTCAAAATACGGATAACAACAGCAAACAAGAGCCAGTCTGGCCAGTCAGTCTCGAAACAGCATCATTCCTGGCTGCACATTGGTTTGGCCACAACTAACAAAGCAAATTCTGATTGCAGTTCTAACAACCAAATCTCTACTATTCATTGGGGACCAGGTCTGCTGCATAACCAACCACTACTACTCCTACTACTACTGGTTCCTACTACTCTGAGAATTCATTTTCCCTGACTTTCCAGGACAAAATGAATCATTTTCCCTGACTAATTTGTTCACACAAAATAACAATGTTGGCTTTCAAGCACTTGCAATCGCACTAGAAACAAAGGTGGCAGAACAAATTTAAAAGTGTAGCTACAAATAATCTGCAAGCGAAGCGAGCAGAAAAAAATTTATGAATTGTTGTACACAGTCTGCATAAAACAGTTAAAAATTTTTTCTGCATCTCTGTTAACTTTTGCGCCCTGGTACTTTGATTTTCCCTGACTTTCACTGACCATAGAAACCATGATAACTCAATGTCAATTGGACTGGACCACAAATGACATGTCATTCTCTATCCAGAGGCTTTAGCAGGTTGCACGAGTGTGATAAATGAACAGATAGAGAGCCAGACAGAGAGACAGACCACATTACGATAACACCTGTCACAATAGCTGTGATCGCTGATGCTTTAAGCGATGATACCATAGAAATTGACTCAACTATCTGAATAATGATAATAACAATGATGTTAGTGATGGCAATGATTAACAGTAACAATGATAAATAATATGCATCTCATTCTTAGGCACAGATTTCAGCATCAAAAATCTGAGAAAGCCGATGTCACATGTATTCCAAAAGTTTTCAATCATAAGCATCAATCAACAGTACAGATAGGGACTAAGACACTTCAATCAGTGAAAGAAAATGGCATTATTAATAGACAATGTGACAAATTTTGACTATATCCCAACTGGCCACTGATTTCTTGAAATTACGCAAAATCACAATAAGAGATATGTCAATATGTCTAGTATTTTTTATGATAAAGTACACTGCAATGAACTGAGCTAGACAGTGCTAATATAAGCACTTGGCACATCACATGTGAATTGGTGACTGGTGATTAGCCTGAAGGGGCACCAGTCTGAATATTGGTCAGTGTTCTGAAAAAACCAGGGGCCACCATATCCAAGTGTGGTCCATAGCCAAAGTACACCATAACAAAATTTCAATTTATCCCTATTCCCAACTCTATCACTAACCCTAACCTCCTAACCCTAGGGTTATGCCTAACCCTCGCGCTGTTCAGACTAGTGCCCCTTCGAACTAGTAAACTGTCCCATATGAAATTACACTGAACAATACACACATTTCAATCCTACAAGTTAAACTTGACTGCATCACCTTTAATTCCTCTAAGCTGCTCTTATAGCCATTTGCAGGTAAACTTTGCCAATCCATTCCCACACTGAATCTCAGTCTCCTCGAAGTAACTTGTAACGATCAACACTGTAACAGAGAATGACGTCGGCCGACTTTGTTGTCAATGTTCCGACGTGAAACCATTAACAACGCCGATGGCGTGCTCCCGACTGGCTTGACCATCGGCCAGTGGACGCTCCAACGCACTGAACATCGTTGATGGCGGCGACTTCACATATTCCGAGCACAGGCTAGATGAAAAGTAGTACCAGTCTGTGGACGATGGTGACTGATCCAAACTTGTGAAGTGATGACAGTCATCTTCGGGTGAAAGTTTGAACTCTGTGCACTTGGCAGCCTCCGCAGCATGAACAGTTTGTGGATCACTAGTCTCATCACTGGATGACTGCAGTGCGCTGGAGCGAGTCTGGTTTGATCTGGTTTGATCTGGCTTAATGCCGGTGCCGGTGGAGATCTTAGACTGGATGAGTTCCAGCAATGATGGAAAGAACTCCTCCACACCATCGTAGCCTATACACGTCAACCAATGAAAACAACCTGGTGGCGGAAACGACAGCAAATCGAACTTACAATTGAGACGTTGTTGGTTTGACTCTCAGTCGTGTCGCTATCAAGTGGTTACTACTACTTGGATGGGTGACTGTCTGCAGACTGGTAAACCATCTAAGTATATAACCAACACTAAGGTCAACTCAACCTTCCATCCCTCCAGAGCAGGTAAATTGAGTACTGGACTCTGGCTGAGGTCAGGGCACATTCACTTGTGTCAGGTATGATCCATTGATCCCAAATGACAAGTGATGCTCTGCAGCTCTGCGATGCGTTTCCCATAAAGAGCTATACACCACCATTAACCCTTAACCTTTAAGGAATAAATGAAACATCTTTATTATGTGTCACAGACAACAGCTGGATTACAAACACAAAAAATGCTAGGCAAAAAGTTTTTTAAAATGTATATTAAGATTGCACAAAGTTCATTAAACAATATGGTAACAAAGATTTAGCATAACATGTTGCTCACATTTTAAATAGTTCACAAAGAATGGGCATGTTGCAAATAGTTAGTAACAGAGAATCATGTTCCAATATCACTGAAAGTTACAATAATAATAATATAGCTTTTACAATGCCAGTATGCAAAAGTACAGCTGACAGCTACGAAGCCAGTACTGTCAATAACATCCACTTAGTTTCAACCTGCTTTGCAACAACTGCTACTTATAATAATGGTATAAGCAAAAATGCAAACAATGAATGCCATAGCTGAATGTGAACAGAGTTAGTTAATTTATTACAATGATGCTGCGGTAAACCTGGGAATGCATTAATGTCAATAACTCCATAGCGCCCCGTTCCATTCTCGATGATCACATCAATTCCGAGCAATTCCAGACCAAATTTCTTCTGAATCCCGGTCATGAGATGATCCATTTTCCTTTCGTCCGGCTCAATGATCGGATGGTCCACTTCCGACTCATCCATCTGTGCATCAGTCAGATATAAAAACTTGTTCATGACATACAGACTGACACAAAAGTGGAAGCATACATCCTATACATGGACTGCAGCTAAGACTGGTCTTCATGATCTTCATGATGCAAATATGTCACCTATGTATCACAGTGTGTTAGACACTCAAAATGACCAAGACCCCAACCTTCAAAACGTAATCTGCTGCCTAAAGTAGGCCTACATCATCAACCAGTTTGTAGAAAACCGAATCCCACTCGTATTCTGGGAGAACAGCTGTCTGTAGGGGTTTGGCAATGGTACATTTGGATAGGGCGTTAGTCAGTTGCTATAGGCTGCCAACAGCAACTACGCTGCTAACTGAAGCAGTTTGGCCAGAATGTGCTATACAACTTGTATTTAGGGATGCAGCCAAGACCACAGTGTGGGGGAAAGAGCAGCTGTAGGGGATAGTGGTTGAGCAACCCTATTTGCTTTTTCAGACAGTTTTCCGATAAGACAATAATAATGTTACAGATAACAGACAAACAAAACAGTGTGCCATAACTGAGGTCGTTAAAACGGTCAGCTAAAACCTGCATGCTTCTTTATTTAACAGAGAAAAAGCTAAAGTAAATGCAAATTGATTCATACAGAAAGTGAACAAAGCAATGCTGCATTACCATGTTAAGATGTGAAGAAGAATATGACTTTGAGACATCATTGCTGTTGAAAAATACAGTATTGTATTCTGAAACAACACACATACACCAGTCACAGACATCAACTGTAATGCCACTAGAACCAGTGACCCATCACCAATCATTCATTTGCTGAATAAACACATCAACCAATAAAAGTTTGCAGCAAAGAAGTTTACACGAGCAAGGTGTGCCAGGCTCGTTAGAGCACTTAGAGCAGCCTAACTAAAACTAACAAGAAAACAATTGACACAAGTACAATGAGAGCTTAAACATTAACATTCAAGAAGAAAATGTAAGAAATTTAGCACAAATCAACAGTCTGAAATTCTGAATAGAATGCCTAAAACTAGTTAATATGATATAATCCACACTCTTTGGCAGTGAGTTCCATGCATTTATGATACATTCACTAAAAATACTGCTGTTGCCTGAAATGCACAGAGCATTTGCACAACTTGTACTCATGACATTAAATGCAGCAAGAAGAATAAAAACAGTGGAAACTTAGGAATAATATAGCTACCTCCTGCAGAGAGGTTCTTTATGGAAGGCCTCTGGATGATAAAGCGGCGACGTCCAATAATGAAAATCTTGAAGAGTCTCGCGTTATGGTTGACAAAGGCTTGGACAATGCATGGAGGCTGAATATCACGAAGGCCATCTTCACTGAAGATGATTGACATCTGACAAATAAAACACACAACACAATGCAATGCACTCTGCTGACAAACAGTCAGCCGCAGCATAATTAGTTACACAAGCAGCTTATATGCATCTAACAGATGCTATAACCAGCACGTTGACATTTACTGGGCACAAAAGGGTTAACCAGTTAAGCAAAGGAGGCCACCGTTTTAGTTAAGAACAACAACTGCAAACAGACGAACATCACCAGTATTCAACAACAGTGGACATACAGGGTGTAGCAAAAAAGTGGACATACATACACTATGTGCTACCTAACTGCATATCGTTTCAGCCGCTGTTACCAGGTTCTGTTTCATTAAATATCTTACCGTATCCTATCTATTTCAATGTAATAAAAAACTACTCAATTTTGAATGACCGTGTGATGTGATCTAACAATCTGTGTTAACTTAATCAGTAAACAGATGTGTGAGACTACAAAATATTTCACACAAATTCGCACTTGAGGGTTTCCATGTCACACCGAAATGTAAGCTTACTGGCCAAAAAGTATAATCATCCAATGTATTAGTCAATCAAACAGCTCACAGCATGCCACAAGTACCAAATAATCTAAAAAGCCTAATTTTTTGGAAATGCATGTAATTATTTAATGTTATTTAATGCAATACAAAATCATACAGTCTGGCAATACGTATACAGACAATTTTTCAATGGAAAAGACCATGAGCGCCAATTCTGAGTAAAAATCTCCAGAGTCCACGATTTACTGATTATTATGGTTTTTTTTCAGCAAAAAAATTTTTGAAAAATTATGTAGAACACCATAGCAACAAACAACACTACAACTACATTTGTGCACAAAAAATGAAGCAAGATTTCTAATACAAATACAGCGTAAGAACATAGTTATGCAGAGTACAAAAAGTTCAAAGTAAAAGACACAGAACAAATAAGTTCACATCTTTAAACTTTTGACAATTCTGAAGCAATCATTGTCCATCTGTAGCAGTTATAAAGCTAATATGATTTTTTTTGTACATCAACAAATATATACATGTACTGACAAAGTTAGATACAATAAATGGATATAAAACAAAACACATATTACCAATGTGTTCTGTTTTATATTCATTTTTCAAATATGCACTTTTCACTCACTTAATCATCAATTTCAACAACCAAAGTCAAAAGCATTACAGATTTAGTACCGTACCTCAACCACAAAGTTTGCATCTAGGAATTTTTCACTTCTAACCTAGGTTCATTTCAATTCAACCATATCCAGTATGATTCTCCAAAAAGAAGTCACAATTTTAGCCAGTTTTTTGCAGAAAAATGAATAGAAATGCTGCTTAGGGCATGGAAGAATGTGGCTTACAGAGCTAGCGATACTTAGCAGTGTACATGCAGAGAGAGTGTTTGGCGGATGGCATGTGATATCACCTCTTCACGGTGGTCGGCCTGTAGCGGTGGAATGCCACCGTGACCAGTGCAGTGAGCCAGGCTTGGCTTGCATACTGGACACCGCAAGACAACAACAGCAGCCCAGTCAACACTCAGTCCTAGCACCAGAACAGGCTCAAACATACACATAAACACACATCGATAATGCCCACCCACAAAAAAATTGTACAGCACTACGGTACTGATGACGCATGTGATGAGACGTACCAATCGGAAAGTTGATGCCACTCTCAGCCAGAAGTCGTTTGTTGTGGACCACGTCAGATGTTGTCACCTCGGTAAACGGTGGAATGAAATAGCGCCAGTCTGTTCATGAAATAAATAATAACAACCTTTTCACAACAGCACTAGAATATGGCTAAAAACTCGAAACATGATGCAACAGTCAAAATAACTGTTTGCAGTTATATATATGGCGCTCTTAATTGACAACTCCGAAACCTGAATGCTAACAGAGAGACTAAAGAACAAGCTACGAGCATTTGAGATGGGATGTCTCCGGAAGATCCTAGGTGTGTCAAGACTCAAGAATCTCTCACATCAGAAATACAGACATCAAGAATCAGCTCAACATCCAGCATGACATTACGGACAAAATCCGAAGCTGTTGTCTTAGATACTTTGGCCATGTAGTTAGAATGCAACCTTCCCGATGGCCACACCAAGCCCTGTATGGTCGTGTTCACGAAAACAGACACCGAGGATGACTGAGGAAGCGCTGGACTGATAACATTTCGGACAATAGTCAGATGATAGGTCTTTCACTCACACAAGCAACTCATGAAGACAAGGACAGAGATCACTGGAGGAGGTTCATGAGGCTGTCCGAGCATGCATCTGCATCGCGATCATACCAAAGGAGAAATTGACAAGTGCAAAACTCAGTGTTTACCGTTAAAACATGCTGTCTGTGTGCACTGCACGATACAGTGAAACACAAGCATTAACAATGTCTGTACAGTACTGGAAGACACACACACCAACACACAATTAGGTTTAGCCAACGTTTTATCCAGAGTTACTCCAGATTAGGCTAGTCCATAAAAAGAAAGCTTTTAAAACCATTGCAGCAGTAGTTTTATTAACTGTGATACCTGTCAATCAACCAAAAACATCGCAGCACTTAAAATGCACATACGTAAACATGAATATTAAAACAAAACAGCAAGTATTACTAAGAACATCAAAAACATTCAGCAAAAATCACAGCGTAAGTCAACAGCAATATGCTATAACACCGCCGATGAAGTGTGAGAAAACAATCCAGCCCGGAAAAAGCTGTGCTCTAACAGCTCCCAAAAGACCTAATTCCAGAACAAGTAGTCATTTGTACAAAAACATAAAGTAGCAATAATTAACAATCAGACACCAATGCTCTATCTTGGACAAGTTACCTCAAATCTTTGTCGCACACTAACGACATCAACAGAGACTAGCAGCAGTGCTTGTCACCATTAGGTGAATTCATGAACAGAAAAACCTACTTTCATCGACGACGTCGCAGTCGTGGACAAACTGGTATTGTTGGTGACGGTCAGACAGCCACATCACATTCTCGATTGGGTCCAGCACTTTCACATCCGGGTGTTCTGCTATGTAACTCTGCACGATGTCAACAGCCTCATATACTGACGCTGTTGCAACAGGACAGGAATATGGTCCCATTGGTCCCAGAACCATAATACTGCCCTTAAGATTCAAAAATGAGGTCCTTGCTTTGGTCTCTTATAAACCTTTATTTGTCAAAATCATGAAAAACATTTTCACCATATTTCTCTGTATTCTTACGATATTTCTCACACTGGGCCTATGAGCATTGGCTCTTTGGCCTTCAAGATGCAACAAATACAAACGTTTGGAAAAAACCACCAGGATATACAAGAAAAACACAAAAAAATCATATTTTAGTGCATCAAAGTATAACCAGTTCATGCAAAATAACGTCAGACTACACCCATTCATCGTCAGTCATTCTAGTCTGTTAAAAAGTACAAAATTGTAAGAAAATATAATGATCAATTTAAAAAAGAATTATTTGTTTAACAATTAATCAATAATTAATTAATCATTCCTCTCTGAAGCCATAGTCAAAAGCACTACAAATTAAGTACCGTACCTGGACTGCCTTAATATGTGTGACAGTCAAAGGACGTCCATCTGGACTACGCGTCAGCTGATCTGAAAGCTTGTGAAGAATCAAGTCAAATGGACCTTGTGGCTCCAGAGGAATGTCCAGGTTCAACTGTCAGCACACATGGTCATATCACAGACGTAAGGATCAAAATTAAACATGAGACAGATTTTGCTGAGTTTAAGTCCTATAATTTGGCCGTACTCACAGCTAGATTTGGGAGAAAACTGGTTTTCAAAATTATACACAAATAACAGACCATCTACTTCAACAGCACACTAACACAGAAATTACAAAAGTGAGTAATTTGTAATGACGTGATGTCCTTATAACAGCTTAGTGTACTGCTACATCCTACTGCCAGATATCACTCATATGATGCTGACACTAAACCAAAACTAGTTTCATTATTTCTAGCTCTGTAAATGGTCCAAGTGCAACTGAAATCCAGGGTGCCTTACCTACTTAGCCATAGCGCCAACAATCTGGATTGTCTGCAATTATTAAGAAGAAGTGTTTGCAGAGTGTAAAAAATCAAAGCAGGTTTCTGTTTTAGCACCAGATCTAAGGTATTTTGAGTGTATCACTAGTTTGCAACTGACAGCAGACATAAAACTAGAAATTTGGGGCAAAGCCCAACGTCAGTCCGCCCGGCGCCCTAAGTCCGATTGGGGGAAATTAGGGGAGCGGGTAAAATTTCCCCGGCATCAAAGTCACGTGGCCCGAACTCAAATACACCGGCATACGCCAAACGCGCATTGTTGACTTAGAGTAGGTCAACATGAGCGCTTATAACTTTGTTTGTAGTAGAC
>Ga0209454_1004977_pt1 | contig 10091 bp, 7 predicted proteins | sample WorMetHERISLAND1_2_FD_187400 | JGI IMG/M metagenome (GOLD analysis project Ga0209454, IMG submission 187400) | Marine gutless worms symbiont microbial communities from Max Planck institute for Marine Microbiology, Germany - Olavius geniculatus... | ecosystem: Host-associated > Annelida >... | reverse complement strand
AGGTAGCAGGGGTCCGGTTTTTTTTGAGACACAGTGTAATTCCTGTAACCATAATAAGACTACTCATATGGTGCCATAAAATATCTTAAGATAAATACAAGGATGCCTGACGAAACATGTTAAATGGACAAAATAATCTCAATAATGTCTACAAGAAATTTGAGCTAATGCTCACAAGATGCGCAAAAGCCTATAGCAGTTCCTGTTCAGTAGTTTAGCTGAAAATTGGGGTGTTCACGCTAAGTTAATACACAAATACCAAATTCTCTATCTGGATCGCATAATGATAGTTCCATGGCGCCACCTTGTGAATGATATAGACTTGTGTTGCAGCCCAAAATCGCCAAAAAATCCATTAAAACCTTATTTTAATGTTCAAGGTCATCCAAGGTCATTGATCTCAGTGGCAATCGAGAGCCAGTGTACGACTTCCTATTAGTGATTAATAGTAACCTAGGCCCTATCTCGCACCGTTATTGAGATACAGCAACTTATTGGCTAAAACTCGCAAATTTTCCCCATCTCCCCCTTTCATTTAGCGCCCTCGTTTGGGGTGACCCCCTTTGAATTTATGGAAAAGCTTTACAGTTCCTGAAACTAGAGTTTTCCAGGCAGCCAACGGTAAAGATTTCGTAATTCTAGCTTGCACCGTTTTTGACTGATCCACCCGTGTGACAGATAGACAGACAGAATTGTGATGGCTAAGACACGCTGAAAGCAGTAGCTGCTTTTGCACGTAAAAATGCTTTAACGTTATGCTTTCGAGGCTACAGTCTCATTAGCCTATTGCTCAATCCAGCCCTGGTCATGCAGTTTATGACAGTCCCAAGCTGTGTGTGTCTTGGCAGAGTTCGGCGTGTTTACCTGCTCGGTTAACTTCCCAGCACGGCAGATGTCATTCATCAGCCGACTGCGAAATAACTACTACACCTGCCAATACTTCATACTGTGTGACTCCGACGGTGATGGACAACAACAACAACACCAGGCTAGTGAGGATTTCAAGACTGAATCAACAGAATGTCATCTTCTTTGGACACCCGCTGGACCTGTACTATTCTGGTACTACTGCTATTACTCACACTGCTACTGAACTACTAAACTACTAGTACAACTACTGCATATCCGCTTTCCTTGTTGTTGTTGTCTGGTACTGCACCTTATACAACCACTACTGCTGCTGCTGCTGCAATTACTATACAGGGTGGGCCAAAAAAGTAAGCTATTGTACTTTCTTCATATCTTCGCTAATTATTGACCAATTTTCATAATTTTTCCACCAGTAGACTCTGGAAAAAATTTGCTACTGAATGGCATGCACACCACACATATTATTTCACTACACTACCTTGTAAAATATAACTATCCAAAAACGTACAATATCTACAGATGGTAATAAGGTCGAATGGTAAATTTTTCAAGTATTTAAGTAAAATGTTGAATATAAGTTATAATAAGTGTCAAAAATGTTCTTGTGTAGCTACGGAGTAAGTTTTCATGTTTCAAAAAATTGTGCACAACTTGTACGGCTGCGCAATTAAAATACATTGCTCTGTATGCTCATGCAGTTAACTGAGCAAGATTGCAGCCATCAACCAGCATTAGTGTACGTTGAAAGTTAGTGCACAGTATAATCGTTCAAATTATTTGAAAAACTGTTTAATATGTCCTCAAATGTTTTTGACACTATAACTCATATTTTGACATTTAAGTTATATACTTCAAAAATTTACCATTAGACCTTCTGTCCATTTGTAGTTATTGTATGTTTTGGATGTATATATTTTACGAGGTAGTGTAGAGACATAATAAGTGTAGTGTGCATGCCACCGAGTATCAAATTTCTTACACAGTCCAATGGTGAAAAAAAATTTGTGAAAATTGATTAATATTTAGCAAAGATATGGACAAAGTGCAATAGCTTACTTTTTGGCCCACCCTGTATATCCACCAGTAAGTGCTTGTCTTGTTGTTGTTGTTGCAGTGTACTTGAGTGACTTTGCGCCACGTCTGTCGTTTTTTCCCGCAGATCTTCCATACATCATCGATATGTCTTGTCGGTATCCTTTGCAGCAGTAACAGTTGTAGTAGAGTGAGTATTAGTTTGTAGTATTAGTTCTTGTTCTTGTTACTGTTTACATAACGTTTCGCAGCAGATGTTCATTTTTTCAGCATGTAATCTCCGAAGAAACTTTCCACTTAATCAGAGATGAATCTAATTTTTGAGAAAAAAACTAGGCACCCATACCAAAGTTACCAAACATTTGGGGGCGAAAAACGTCCAAATTCAGTGCAATTAATAACAACTTTAGTCTTTATGGCAAATAACACCTGAACAGAATAAGATGTCAGCAAATGGAGAATGTCATTATGGCATTGCAAACTACGATCTCCCCTGTGAATGAGGACAGATTGACGAAAGATAGGACCAGGGTTTGAAGCCACAATGCCACATAGGGTGGCTGTTATACTGTTGTTGTTGCTAGTTGTCATGATAAAATCGTTAACCCTTTCTGTGCAGTTATCTGGTCTCACTGTCCGGTGCGCTGGCAGTACTGAACGTGGTGCCATGCTATGCTCTAGATGGTCAATGGATACTCTGTGCATTCACAGAGCTGGCTATCAAGCGTTATATTACTGATCAGTGGTTACGTGGCGCCATCTACAGGACAGTTATTACCACTGGAACTTTGCTGGTGGCCGCTAACATTGTTGTAGGACTCTGGACACTTCTCGCTAGCTAGCACTAGCTTAATTATAACAAGTACCACAAGTACCGTTGTGATTTGGTCAAAAGCGGAATTGCTCGTTTCTATTCGCCAGGTGCCAGGAGAAATTTGCAATTGCATGTTTTGCCTGGGGGTTCAGCCCCCCAATCTTCCCTTTACCTGGTGGGTCATGAACCCCATCTAACAGTGTGTCAATGACCCCACAAGTGTGCTGCAGAAGCGATTCCACCAACTAATAAATTTAATAATCTGGCTAACAGAGCACACAAGAATGTCCGGAAAAAACGAGGTGCCAACTTATACACTTTGAGGCATTTGAAAACCCACCAAAATTTATCGATCGTAACTGAAAGACGGATGATCAGATCTGAATAATTTTTAGTACGAATATTCCAGACACAACTGGGGATCAAATGACCACTTGTTCCCGTCACACCAAACGTCTGTTTCTGCACTACCTGGGGAAAACAAAACAAGCAATATTGCATTTTTATTCAATGCAATATCATTATTTGATTAAAATAATACACATTTGGCACATTTTGTCGAAATTTCTAGCAATTTGGTCGACAGTTTAACCAACTGTACAGTTGTGCAACTGCTGACAGTAAATATTCGACTTATCGGTTATTTTTAAGCACATGCAGGGATATGCATTGTCTATACATTGATAGCAGTGTTGATAATGTTCTGCTTCAGACTTCAACCAATCGCTTCTCGTGTTCATTGATATTCCTAAACAGAGTACCATAAACTTGCTGTTGCATAGCACTGCAAATACTGTCAAATGGACTGTGATCAGGGCTGTTAAGGGCTACGTATCTGTAATGATTAAATTTACTGATGTTTTTCTTCCTTTTTTATCTCGTGTTGCATTTGTTTTGTTTCCCCAAGTAATGCAGCAACAGACATAAGGTGAGCTAGGAATATGAATGGCCATTTGATGGCTGCTCCAAGTCGTTTTTTTATTGTTTTTGCAACGAAAGTTTCACGTTTTTTAATCATTCCGGAAGGGCCCGTGTCAATCCAAAAACATTCCGGGTCAGAAGTGTGTAAAGCTGGTTCAGCACGGGAGGGTGATTGACGTCACATCGCGTCGACCAATCAAACACATTGTTTATGGTTTGACTGCTTCGCACCAGATTATGGTATCGTGTAGTTATGTTCCGATTCATTTAGTTTTGTGCATTTTACTGTGCATAAACATAATCGTACAGGTGTGGGCATTTATCGGCTTATTAGCCGGCACTTTTGTTTGTTGAGGATTATTTTTTTAGGCAGAAAGCACTTATTTAGTCACTATAGGCAATTCGAATTGTGGGCATGGCTACACCTGTCTCTAGTTTCTCACGTTCTTTTTCATGACCGTTCGGGAAAAGTCCACATGTAGACCGCAACAAATCAGCAAACCTATCCGGAAAGTCATAACCAGTGTATTTGATGCAGGTTGATGCTATGTCGACTTGTTTATTAGGTGAGGTCAGGTCATTGTCATGTTGTTACTATTGGATGGGCGACTGTCTGTGGATAGGTAAATTATTGTAGTGTGTAACCAACTCAACTCATCCTTCTATCCCTAAAGGATAGGTAAATTGAGTACCAGCATGTCTGGATGCCAGTAAGGCGGGGCACATTCACTTGTGTCAGGTGTCAGCTAACACTGATTTCATATGGCAGGTGATGCTCTGTAGCTCTGTGATGGGTTTCTTATTAAGAGCTATATACCTCTGTTAAACTTATTACATTTGTTACAGTTATTGTGCAATTAATACATTGAAAAACTTATTATAATCATATTAAAGGACAACAGAGCAATATTTAAAGTGCAACAGTTCATGAACAAATATACAATGACTAAATGGTAGCAAACTGCATTATTCCTCATTATTATTATTACAATGCAATACTGCTTGTTTAGTACAATTTTAATTTGGACGCTATCTATAGCACTAGCTGGTTGTGCTTCAGAGTACACAGTTAGCCTCAGTTCGGAGCTGTGACACGCTGGATACAAATATCGGATTGGTCGCAAAGACTTTGATTGGTAGATCCCAGACCATCGTCTCAACATCGACATTAGTTGGTGCCTGCCACAGCGCGCAGGTGTCAGCACCAGCGCTGGGTCGTGTTAACTTTGAAAGCGGAACTTTGCATGTCACAAACTCAAAGTGCAGCCGCCAGCGTAAAGCAACTGCACAACACAACCGACAGATATTTCAGTTCTCAAATTAATCTTAATTCTAATTTATTATACAATTCATTCGTGGGTGCTATCGCATTTTTTCACAGTTTTACTTTTTTTTGTTAAAAGTTTACAGTTTATAGTTCTTACAAAGGTAATTTAACTTTTCCATAATTTAGTTTTAGTTCAATTTTGCCAAAGATGACTTGCATGACTTTGAGTCTGTGTGAAGTGCATTTAAACATTACATCTCGCATGTTTGCTGGACGGGTCATGTGGGGTGTGATTTTTACAATTTTCGGCATGTGGGGTCACACTGCAGACAATCGCTCATGTCAAATTTCAAGTCAATTGCTCAAGGGGTTGGGGCTATGGGTGACCACTATCTGTTTCCTAATGGTGTTACGCGCTACCATACTACAATGTGATATGCAATGTTAGTTCTTCTCAGAATACCTCAGTCTGAGCCAGTGCCCAAAAGCAAACTTGTGACAACTAACGTGACAGATACCACTGCCATAAGCCTCAAGCCATAAGTGTCAAGAACTGAAAACACTCGCACAATCTAAAGCTGAGATACTACTACTACTGTTACATCTACTACTACCACACTCTCTCATTCCCGGTCAGGGGGAGGGGGCGGGTGACCGTTCCAGGTAGCTCCAGAGGCGTCGTGGATCTGTTTTAAAGCTGTCTCCTGGCCACGTGTCCCTCCTGGCCTGATTGTGGGCTGGACATTGGAGCACCAGATGTTTCTTCAGCGCCATGACAGTGTGGGCAGATGGCCGAGTCCCAGGACCTGATACGGTGCAGGTAAGCTGCTGCCAACAGAGAATGGCCAGTGCGTACTTCTGCCACCGTGATGCACTGGTCCCTGGACCAATCCTGTTGCCAACGCTGGTAACAGTGTTGTCTACCTGTAAATACTCTATGGACCCTGGCATGTGAATTGCTGAGGTACCTATCCTCAGCGATACTCCATTGATGCCGTTTAAGAGCGTCGGTGGCTGAAACGGAGTGGTTGACTGTGGAAGCATGCTCCCTCGCTTGGCTTCTTGGCCCGCTGCTGAACTGCCTTCCAGGCCCACGTGTGCTGGTATCCATTGGATGTTAACTGCATTCGAAGAGCCAATGGCTGACAGAACAGTCCAAATGGAACAAAATGTAGGGTTTGTCTGGCGTGCAAGATCTTAAGACAAGCGTTGGACGAGAGACTTGGAATCGGTCAGGACTGATGCCCAGACAAGCTCTATAGTCCTGAAGGGTAAACACTGCCTGGAGTCCTGCCAAACAGCCCGATAATAGCCTCGGCCCTGAAATCAGACACTCCCTGTCCTGCTACTACTACTACATACCTAGGTCTGTGCTGAAGGTCGGCGTCGCTGTAAGTGGTATGCTGATATTGATGTGAGTCTGTACGGTACTAAGACAAAACTCCTCGTGTCGGCTGTATGACGTCAGCAACGACGATGATGTAGTTGTTGCTGCAGTTGTTGTAGTAGCAGTCGGCGATGCAGCATTACCGACCGTACGCTGACAACTCTCGGAGATCTGCTCGTCGCTCTGCAGTGTCACTGAAAACTACAACATAACACCCAAGGCACTACTACAACAACTATGACTACTACACTGCTGCTGCTGCTAATACATTGTGTCCCAATAAAATGTAGACCCCTAGAATGTCATCATTAACTGCGTTAACCTAAAACTGCCATTAATGTGAGTTAGCATCTGATATTTTGCAGTTAATTTGGAAGTACAAAAAATTTTGCTTAAAAGTATGAACCATAAATAAAGAAATCAAATTTTGAAAAAGTGATTTTTTAGATGCAGTACAAACAGCTGTTCACCGATGCCTCTATTGATGTCATTGGCAAGTCACTTTGTCGAAATAATAAGCAATGGTTTTAGCAAAAAAGCTAATATCGTAATTCAAGTTTTACATCAAGAAAAAGGTTATTGAAAGCAAAGTTAAGACAATTCTCACTGAATTTCCAAACAGAAAATGGTCTCTGTCATCTTTACAAAAAATTTTGACAAAGCTTCATCAAACCAGTACTGTGGATTGGAAACCAGCAATGATAAAATGTGTAAAATGCAGATTGCTCAGAACGCTGATTCGACCGAGAAGCTGGTACTAAGTCGAGAAAATACCCTGGTTCAAGGTTAAATCGCCGATAGTCAACAGGACCTTTCACAGCTCTGTGACCGATGCCAGCGGTGCTCATCTCCGTTTCCAAGGCCCAGAGCCAGCAGTGTGCCGCAGACGCCTCGCCTGCCGTATGGGATCATACAGTATTACCTGCCACTCGATACAGGCGAACCTGTCTCTGCTTTATATATGGGAGGAGGGCCAGACCTCCGCATATTACTGCCATAACCTTCCCGGCGGTGAAGCCGGTACCAATTTGTATTGCTTGGTGAACAGAGGCACATGTGTGTGAACAACTTGCCCAAGGTCATTACATGGCAGTGCTCCGACTCGGATTCGAACCTGCAACCTCAGGGTTACAAGTTCGGCCCTACCAATACCCTGGCACTCACTAAAATTTGTCAGATTCAATTGACAGGAATTCTCGAAACGCCAGCACAAGACTGAAGCTGCTGTGTTGTAAACTTCATATTTTTAGTGATGTACTTTAAACAGTTATAAAACTGACATTGTCTTGCGTTTTTTTTCTAAACTGATACGCCATTCTTCTTGACTTGATTTACAGTTATTATCTCTAAGATTTCAGTCAAAAGTGAGAAAGTTTTTGATAAGTTATAGCTATTTGTTTTGGGGTCCACTTTTTATCGGGACGGTGTACTACAGTGTACTGCAGTATCACTGAAAACTTAACATCACCAGACATGGGTGGCTTAGTGTTTCAGTGGTTGGAGCATTGGATTCATGACCGAGAGGTCACTAGTTCAACTCCCGGCCTGTCCGCTACCAAGTAACAAATCTGGGCAAGTTGTCACACCTATGTGCCTGTATAGGAGCAAGTGGTCTAGTGGTTGGTGTCGACGTGAGACTATCACGTTATGGTTCAATTCTCACGGTGGGTAATTTGCAAGCAACCTTGAGCTACTGCATGCTAAGGTCAACTCAGCCTTCTAGGCTTCTACCCTCAGTTAGACAGGAAATGAGTAGGTATATGGTGAAGGCCTAGTGTGTCTGATTAGGGCGGTGGTATATCTGCTAGCTGCAAACCGCAGGTACAGTGATTGTTCACCGATGCAGGCAATGGATAGTTGCACAGCTCACTGCCGTATCATTAGCTCATGCCGGTCAGCTGTAACTTCTGAGACTGAAAAGTGCTTCTCGTCATGAGAATGACTTATGTAAGAAGTACTATTGCAAGTATCGGACAATTGATCTTTTTGACGAAGACACTACTAAACCACCACTACTGTAGTGTCGCTGAAAGCCACATTAGCATTGTAACCTTCCCCCATATATTTAGTCTGTCAGAACATTTTCTGACTATGGGAAAATTTCCTTTCAAAATACAAAATTAGGAGAATTTAAGGGCAAATTTGAAACTTAGAACACCCATATCTCCTCTGCACTGTACGATGAGTAAATTTCAGATTATTTCTCTACACATGCAATATGACGATTCAAAGTAAAAGTCCTTGCGCTTGTAATAGCAATTCTGCTGTCTGTCGGAAAAATGCAACTGCCACTGCTGCTGCTGTTACTACTACAAGTACAACTACTACGAGTATTACAACTACAACCAATACTACCTACCTGTACACAGGGCACGCTGGCGGTACTGAAGTCGCATGTGCCTATAATGTCGTCACCAATACGGTAAGCTTGCTTGAACAGGCAGAACTCGGCTACTTTGCCATGAATGTTTGTGATGTTATACAGACCTACAAAGTGTAACAAATGCAAATAAATAATATGCGGTACGTCAGCTTACACTTGCAGCTTGTAACGCGAAACACAAAATCGAGTACTTCCAGATGCACAAGGCCCATAGTGCAGCGCTGATTTCTGTTGCCTCAGCCCTCAGCCGGACACCAGTTTACACTGCCAGAGCATGGATACAACACTAGTGCACTGTGCAGTGTGCCTGTTTACACCTCAGTTCTCACTGGTACTCACTGCACCTACCCACATTTAAAACTAGAAAGCAATCATAGCTTGCAGGTACCTCTGCCAAGGCAATGCTGTTCGCCAGGTGACGTTACCATATTCGCTTTGCCAGCGGTTTCGCTTATGCCCCCTTTAACGCAATGGTAACGAAAATTTCAAAGTGATCCAGAATTCAGGATTCCTGCCGGATCACCCCAAAATTGAATCACTGGTAGTTTGTGCCATGCCCGACATACCCTCAAAATTTCAGAAAGATCCATCCTTAACTTTTTGAGTTATCTTGCTAACACACAGACAAACAAACAAACAAACAAACAAACAGACAAACAAAAACTGGCAAAAACATAACCTCCTTGGCGGAGGTAATAAGGCCCAACTCGATGGGTTTTGAGGTACTCACAGATTTAAGAAATTAGAATGAGCACTGCAAGATATTGTCCAGATCAAGCAAATATCTAAAATTTGCAAATTCATTGGTTTTTAGGTTTTAAAACATAACTGTAATAAAAAGTTCATTATTAGTGGAAAAAAACTAAAATTGGATTCAGTTTGGGGTGGGTTTTTGGGTGCATTTTCTGTTAGGTTGTTTGGATGTGTTTACCTAATAAAACCCACTGGGTTTTGGGGTATGCGCACAGATGTCTCAACTATGGTTCGTGGAATTATGCGCCAAAATTTTGCAAATTATGTGCAACAATTTTAAAGATTATGCACGCACTTTTTGCCAATTATGCGCACATCATGCACACCTTTTCGGCTTTGTATTACACACAATTGGCAAAACGACATTCATAAATGAGACAGATTATGCGGTCTCAGCACTTTCTGACAGTGACGTAACTCCGTCTTCGGTGCCCAGAGGCAAGATAACGCACGGCGCCCCCCAGGCTTGCCATTTATATTAGGTTTTGTCACGACCTTGAGGTTGTCACAAGTAGTTAGTAAGAAAAATAAGTCAGCAACAGGGAATATTCGATGAATTTTGCGGGAAACAGTATTTGTTATTAGAATATAGCGTACATTCATTACTTTAAGCAAAATTACTGATGTATAACATAATGACATTCATAAATGAGACAGATTATGC
>Ga0209454_1004976_pt1 | contig 10092 bp, 4 predicted proteins | sample WorMetHERISLAND1_2_FD_187400 | JGI IMG/M metagenome (GOLD analysis project Ga0209454, IMG submission 187400) | Marine gutless worms symbiont microbial communities from Max Planck institute for Marine Microbiology, Germany - Olavius geniculatus... | ecosystem: Host-associated > Annelida >... | reverse complement strand
CTAGTGAATTCATGAAATCAAGCTATCCCCACAAATGCATGAAAGCAATTGTTTTTGACGATTTTTGTGCCTGCAACTGCAAAACATCAAGAATTTCTCATCAAGGGTTAATGTAAGGACCAAGTGAAACAGAAACTACATGAAATGACTAAAAATTCGGTGATTTTACAAATTCACTACAGATTTCACAAAATCCCTGATTTCACACTTTCACTGTAACCTGTACATCTTAATTACTCAGTTTCCAAACCAGTGCTGCCCACTCCAATACACCTCTTTCCAAACTGCTATACATAAAATTCAAACAAACCGACAAAGTAGATGGAAGTAGCCAAAATGCAGACCTGCTGATGGCCATGTAAGCAATCTCCCGGCGTTGCTGATCATTAACCAGTGACAATCCAATGCCCTGTAAACTGACATTGATTTCCTTTTCTACTGGCTCCAATTCACTCGCCTGTCAGTTTACACCATACTACTACTACAACATCAAACTACTACTACTAGTAACAATCCAAAGCCCTGCAAGCTGATGTTAATCTCCTTCTCTACAGGCTCCAACTTACTTGCCAATCAGTTTATACCAGAGTACTATTACAACAACAACTACAGCAACAACTACTACTACTACGTACACAAACATGATTGCATGACGTCAAAAAGTGTACACACTTGCACACATCAAATCTGTTTTTGACATAACTGTACTACAGTATGAGTAAACAACTGCGGGTCCAGGCAAGGTCCAAAAACAGAGCTCCTAGTCAGAGGGTCAGAGAAACAAAGCTCATGAAGCCAAAGCCTTTAAATTTTTTGAAACCCCATGGAAGCAACAAAATCACCTTATTCTACGCATTTTGTAAAAGCAGAGAATCTCAGAAAGTAAAATTTAAAGCATCACTAGTTATAACTTCAGGACTTATCCAGGGTTTCCAGGACCTATGCCTTTTTCCAGGACTTTCCAGGCACGGATATCTCAATATTTTAATTCCAAGACCTTCCCAGGACTTTCCCAAGGTCTGTTCATACTTTGCACAGTCTGCAACTAGTTGCAGCTAATTTCAAAGCTGCAACTAGTTGCTGCAACTGACAGTGGCAGCTAACCTGCTGAGCCATCATCATAAGGGCGAAGTCTTCAGTGAAAAGCAGAACCCTCTGCATGCCGTCAAGAAATGAGACCCAATACAGCCTGCTGTCAGCCAGCTCGAGAAACTCATCAAAGCCATCCTACACACAAACCATTACACACCAACATCTAATGCTAGACAATTAGTGCTGGGACTGCAAGTAAAATCTGGCAAGTCAGATCTGATTGGTTGTATTGGGTTTTTGTATTAAACTCAGGTTTTTAAAAAAAGCCAACTTGACGGGTTTTGGGGTTCTCATAAGTTTTAAGTTATTAGAATGAGCTTAATCCATGACCAACTCCATCCAAAAATTTCATCGAAATATGCACACAACTTTTTGAGCAATCAAACCAACGAACTAACAAACAGAAAACCAGACCCTGCCATATAACCTGATTCTTCAGTAAAAGTAGAAAAAAGTGGCTGGGTTTAGCCAGACATGGCCAAAATTTAAAATAAGAACATGTATGAAAATTATTCAAGAACTAAAAGAATCATAAAAAACACCTTAATGAGTTCATCTTTGAAGTCTTTGTCCTTATCCGGGCATCGCCAGATCAGTTCACGTTTGCCAGTTGGATTCTGCCAGGTGTAGAGAGCCGAACAACCAGGTTCCAACCGGTGCTTCTCCTTTACTTCCCTACAAACAGTTCAACAGCTGAATTAAACTCCTCATTCACAAAACTTATTTCAACACTATGCACAAGCCGACAACTATCCAGCAGCATCAGATTTCATCACATCTCTAACTAAAAGAAAAAAACAGTTTTTTAAAAAGCCCAACCTCATGAGTTTTATTGGGTTTAAGTTATTTTGGGGTAAAAAAGGTTTTATTAAATGAGTCCAACATGACGGGTTTTGGGGTTCCCGTGAGTACACATCAATCTGGCACTGACAGCTAATCCACGACTGGCCAGCTTCCACAATTATTATTCAAACACAGTAACCGCTGTGCAAATGCAAAAGCTAAGTAATATATACATCAGTTTATCATTGTCGGAAATACACTGTTTACAAATAATCCTCAGCACCTCTGTTTCATTTGTGACATGCAGCACTATATACTAACTGATGGACTGATATGTTAAGTCCAAAAGCCCAAATCAAGACATAAATGTTATATGTGATGTTGCTGGTACTCAACTTACATGTTAAGTATCAGCGAGCAATGTAGCGACATAGTGTATAAGTGAAGTGAAGTGATAATAGACATACTTCTGATGATATTCAATTGCTGTCTGCGGAGTGGCATTAACCAGCAGAACGGCTGCAGAGCCGGCAGTATAGTGACGAAATGCTATCTTGATAGCACCTTCCACAGGTGAACACTCCACGTTGATACCTCCATACTACAACACATCCCAGCAACTAGTACAACAGCTCAACGACAAAAACTACTACTAACTACTACTACTACTACTACTACCACTAGCTACGAGCCTGCAATGTGCTGATGAAATGCCAATGGTACTTTGATAGCACCTTCCACTGGAGTAAGTACACTCTACATTGATACCAAAGTAAAAGCAGAAGCAACAGCAAGTACTATAATTACTACTACAACAACAATTACTACTACTAGTAGTACTACTACAACTCTATGTCAAGCTGTAGTTGCAGTAGTGTAGTGTGAGGCTCAGTGATATCAAACAGCAACGTCTCCTAAGCCATGTTTGTCTACCACCACCACCACCACAACAACAACTACAAATGCAACTACAACAACAACAACTACTACTACATACATCGTGTTGTAGTTGTAGCAGTGTAGTGTGTGGCTCAGTGATATCAAATGGCAACGTCTCCTGAGCAGAGTCTTTAACACGAGCGACCATCTTCTTGCGTGTATCAGTCGAGACTGGCCAGAACGGAGCACAGGAGTGAGACGGTATCTCCAGCCATGTGGACTGTGGAGTGTCCTCCCGGCATTCCACAGCAAACTGCAACCAACACAAAATCCATCCACACTGGCCATCATATCAAGTAGTGACCAACAGAAATGGTATTTTCCAAAAAACTGTATTTGACCTTGAAGACAAAAAAATTGTGGCCTTGGCCTTGAAAGACCATGGCTTGGCCTCGACACCTTGGCCTCTAGTCACTTGTAATGACTGTGCTCTATGTAATGAGTTTTTGGAATTTCCTACAATATATCCACCGAAACATTAAAGCTATGTTCTTCTGAGCATTTTAATGGTTCATTACAGATTGAATAAGACTAAAATGATTTTTAATTTGCAGTATAAAATAGTCATACACTGCACTTACTTACTTACTTAGTAACTTTGGCCTTGAGAGACACTTGCCTGACTTTGGCCTTGGCCTCGAGAATCACTGACTTTGGCCGTGGCCTAGAAAATTACTGGCCTTGGCGTTGGCCTTGAAAATGCTAGCCTCGAATCCATCTATGGTATTCAATCATGCAATCAACTGATTGGTGAACTGAACAATCGATAAATCACCATATAAGTTTATTAAGTGAAGTTGGCAAATGCAACTTGAACAGTTAATTAGAAAGAGTAGAAGTAAATACAAACTTGATACGCAAATAAAAATAAGTTATAAAAATACTTTAGTGCAAAGCAGTAAAAAAACAAAAGAAAGTAGTCTAATAACTGTCTTTATATGATTCCCGGTCGTTTCATCACCGGTCGATTCATCACAAAAACTGTTATATAATGCTGTAATTGTGTTCAGTATATTGTTTAGCATAATATTTGACAAATGTCTTATTATTAGGAAAATGTCTATGTTATAGTTATCCTAAAGATGTTCAAACTAAACTGTAAAATTTGAAATTATTCATTCTACACAAATAAAACTGCACAATCGAGTATGCAATAAACAACACAAGAGCAAAATCTGAAACGCACAAAGTTAAAATCGTTCTCAGTAGGCTTACCTGTATCTATGTCTATGTTATTGTTATCAATAAAATGTCCGGGTTAAACGTCAAAATTAAAAGCATCATAAAATCATTATACAGGTACTCCAAGAGAATCATGCAGCTTCATCTGATGTACTGCTGTACAAGCTCGCGATGCTGCAACATTGCCTTCATGTGTGTGCTGCGTGGTTAATGAAACCACGCGATTGCCAGCTGTCTTAATCGTTGCAGGACACTTTATTGCTTGAAACTGGTAACATCTCCAAGTGATCTGTCCAACATTATGTTGTTTAAGCCTCCAGTACTCTAAACCACCATGTATGATAGTGGGTTTGCCACGCTTAGTGAATCTTAACTTCAAAATTTATTACAGTGTTCATATGCTGCGTATTGTTGTTGTCATCCATTGCACAAATGTACACATTAGGCCTACTTGTCGTATGACTGCAACGAACAATACCTGTAAGAGCCGCACCAACCGCTAATGTTTTTTGCACTTTGTGATGAATCGACCTGTGATGAACCAACCGCAGGATGAAACGATCGTGTTGAATCGACCGGTGATGAAACGACTGGCCACCCTTTATATAGCATGCACACAACGAAGCAGCAACAGACCTAAGTGCAGTGAGGTAAAAGCTGGCTTACATTGGCGTCATTGATGAGAACAAAGAACGGTGTGAAGGTGACAATCTTGGTGAGGTTGTTGCTAGACAAAGCTATCTTCACTCCAATCTGTCAACATAATCAGCACATTCAATGTAAACATACACACAGGTGCGTTCTAAAGGCATGTACACACCAACCAAAATGAATTAAACTAAAACAAACTCACTTAGCACATTTCGCAGTGTAAACTGAACTGAATAAACTGAAAACTGAACTAAAACGTCAGTTCATTCAGTTCAGTTCAGTTGCTTAGTACACTCCTTAAAAATCGACGGCCACGATCAAACCCACTCGCGCAATTTATGTAGATTTAAATTAGACTTTTAACCTTGCATATATAATATGTCGATTTGAATACATGAAATTAATGTGCAACTTCAAACGAAATGCAGCATTACGTTACGTTATGCAAAAAAATCTAATTCATCAGTTCCCCCGGTGACGTCATCAGCCTAGCTCATAGGTATTATCAACCTAGGCTAGGCCATTAATATTCAATGTCTTTGTGCTAGGCTAGTGACGTCACCGGAGGCCATCATGGCGACATGTTTCCTGCGTCATTTTCGTAGATCGTTGATTTCAAATGTAAGTTTCGCCGTGCTGACAAAATAATGGGTGCCGATATTACTGTCAAAATTTTCAGAAAATTGTGCTCTTTTAAGAAAATGGTAAGTTAATTTTGGTGTTCATGGACCTTTAAAAAACAAAAATAAATCGCGATTCAGTTCAGTTCAGTTTCGCTGCTTTGTACAAAATGCCTTAACACAATGACGCTTGTTACAGCACTGAACTGCACACATAAAAACCTTAACGCTGGTCATCATCAAAAGCAAGATCCGATCTAATACTACGTAACACAAGTCAATACATCTGTGGCATCTTTGCGAACATGTAATGTAAGACTGGATGCTGTGGCATCAGTCAACCTACATTCACTGAGGAACACTGCACAAGTTGAACTACAGCCACAGACACCAAAGAATCTGGATGCCGCCAGCTGCGTTAATCTACCACCAACGCAGCTGTTGTCGTGAGGACACGGACCCAATTTAGGAAGTGCGCCTCCTCCATCTGCCGTCAAACTATCTAAACTAGATTCCTCCTGACATCAGAAACCTTCATTCTGCTCCAGACTTTCGGAAAGCTCTCAAAACATCTATTTTCACAACTCTAAGACAGTTACCGTGACACACTATACAGGGTGCGGCAGAAAAAAGTGGACCCCTAAATTTTTTCGCCGTTTTCTCAGCAACCGTTTGGGATTTTAATACGAAATTTTACAGCTTTATTTACTGAAACCTTCTACATCTAACAGCCAAATAAAATGTGATTCTGTTGAAAAACGACGAAGTTATAGATTTTTTAACATGACCGCCTACGTGCAACCAACTACGTGCAAGCTTAGTAGTGTAACAGTTGAAACACTGGACTTGTAATTGCAAGGTCATTGGTTTGACTCCTGGTCAAGTAAACCATCTTGGTATATAACCAACACCAAGGTCAACTCAGCCTTCCATCCCTCTGGGGGTAAGGTGGGGCACGTTCACCTGTGTCAAGTGGTAGGTAACACTGTGTGATCCCACATGGCAGGTGACGCTCCGTAGCTCTGAGATAGATTTCCTATGAAGAGCTATACCATTTAACCATTTAACTATTAACACGAAGGCCTATAACCTATAGGCCTCCGTGTTTACCGCTAGTTCCCCACTGATCGTAACATGACATATTCTATGACCATTAGTGCATAGCTGAGTGACTGTTGTAAACGAACAAAGCAGACATTGAAACAATTTCAATCAAGTTCACTGAAAGCTATGGCAGCCCAAGTGCTAATGCTGGACAAACGATCCACTTACAGTTAAACCAGTAACAGGCTATTATATGAAAACTAATTAATAAGATAAACTAAACTAACCTAAAGTGACTGAAAGCTGACAAATAATATTAACAATGTCACTGTAATTGGTACACAGCCTTCAGTAACATGCTGTAACTAGCAAACAAAAGACGTATAAACAATTCGAAGCAGCACATCATGCAAACATGGTATTTCAACGGACAGCAAATGAAAGTAAAAAATTAACAACTACTCAATCAGCTGAAGATAAAAGTGTGCATGCATCGATGGAAAAAACACAATACATGCTCACTAATGGCCACTCTCCAGCTTTACCAGTAGTTAACACATTGTGTCCGATCAATGTAGTTGCCCTATGCCGAGCCTGGTTAATGGTTACTAATCAGACAGTAGAGTGACAGTAGAAAAGAACTAAACAGGTAAATTATCAGGCTGCATAACCAACCACCCAGATCAACTCAGCCTTCCATCCCTTTGGGGTAGGCAAATGTAGTATTGGTCTGTCTGGCTGGCGTTAAGATGGGGTGCATTCACCCATGTTCGGTGGCAAGTGCCGCCATGTGATCTTGTATGCAGCGGCACACCCTTTAGTGCTTCTTAACGGCCAATCAAAAGTGTGAAAACAATGAAGACAGAAAAATAAACATGATGGATAAGAAATCTATTCATTATGATTCACTGCTGCAACTTAACCAGAAAATCATGCAACACAGTACTGAGAAATAACAAAACATTACAGAGAGGCAGACAGAGAGTGTCAGAGATATTAACAAACAGGCATGCAAAGTGGTGTGACTGCAATCCCGAGATCCGAGATTTAAAAATTTGTAATCTCAAGGATCCTGCTTTTGGGATTAGGCTTAAAGACTGGTTGTTATTTAGTATCTCTACAGTAGTCCTAATGGACTTGTTTCATGCACAGGGTGCATGATAAAAAAATGATAAGCAGTCAGAAAAGTGAAGGCGACTGTGACTTTTGAAATGCAACTTACATTTCACATCATGGTCTCTTGTGTGCACGAAATATTTCATTAGATGGCTAGAATTAGTATTCTGTCATCTACAACAGTTGTAAAAGTATAACTTTACGACTTTTTTGTAATCCTGAAAACCTAAGACTGGAATGCCACCAATCACAGATTCAGGATTGGTGAAAACAACCAGGACCCAAGACAACAATCACTAATGCAGAGTATGTCATTTTAGAAATTACACCACAGACAAACTAGTGACAAACGTAGTGAGTGCGCAATGATATAATACAATAAACATGCAGCGAACTTACTACTGACACCCACGTGGCAGTGGATGTTTTACTCGATGACTTTTTGTCGGACGTCTGCAGTTTAAGCATTATATACAGTACTACTGCACTACGACTAGCAATATATTTCTACTGCACAATCATCACAGCAAACATAATCACGACATACAAACACCATTTAAGTAAAAAACTGTTCAGTTTATATACAGTGTAAGGGTGACATCGTGGTTGTAGATATAAAACAGCACAAATCACAATTTAATAATTCAAACTTTACCATTACACAGTCAGCAAAGTTCTTCTGACATTGTGTAATGGTGATTTTTGAATTATTGTGATTTGTGCTGTTTTATATCTACAACGGTTCTTACAATGCGCAGCCTGTGATTACTAGTAGTACTATTTCAACTGTCATAACAGTATAATCGTCATCTGTAGCAAAACAGAAACAGCAGGTAATTCACTGATACAGTTAACTATGGCATACACAGACACACAGCCAAATGATCATTTTCACCTGATATCAGCTCTGCATCGTCACTACCTGTATTCAGTCAACATCTCAAGACTTCCCGTTTTATCGTTCATATCCAAACGTACTTATCCGACACTTTACGGACATGGTACTAAAAAAAATGCCTCTATGATGACGACAATGACGACGATGAAGTTGACGATTCTGCATGCAAATTTAGAGCTGTCTGTTGGCCTTAAGATTTTCATTTTCCATCTGATTCTAACCCTCATCTTCTGGGGTAATCTCAGTGATCGTACGAAACACGCACACAAAACTTGCTTAGCGTACGTTCTCAGTCACCGCACCCACCGTGTGAACAGTCTGCAAAATGATGCTGTTTGCACGAATAGTTTGCTTTCAAGCACTCAGTGTATTAGCCATACATAGTATTCTGAATACCATACATAGTATTTTAAAATGATCTTGATAATTTTTACAAGACTGCACTGTTTGTATCACTTGATAAGAACAGCAATAAGACGGCAGTGGAGTGGACTTACAGCGGCGTTCTGGTTCTTGAACTTGCACTCGATCTTGCCAACGCTTCCCACAGTATCCAGCGAAAACTTGTCTGACCATTCTGACTCATCCAACTGTAGTGCTGCCTGTATACACAGTCACACCAGACGGCACAATATATAGAGGCAAAAGGAAAAAAAAACGGTGAAATGCTTGCTTCTTACACAAGTCCAACTTGTGACCAGAAGTGCCTTACAATCTCGAAAGTGGCAGCTGACTGGCATGAGCTAATGATACTGTAGTACTGCAGTGCACTATGCCGCCATCCACTGCTCGCATCAGCAAACAATTGGACCATTTTGCACCGTTTCAGAGATACAGCGACTTATTGGCCAAAAATCACACATTTTCCATACCATCCTCTCATTTAGTGTCCTCGCTCAGGGTGACACCTTTCAAATTTATAGAAAAACTTTACGGATCCTGAAACTGGAATCTTTCAGGCAGCTGACAGTGAAAAATTTGGTAATTTTAGCTTGCACCATCTTTGACTGATCCACCTGTGTGACAGACAAACAGACGGCTGAACGGACGGATGGACAGACGAACAGAATTGCAATAGCTAAAACGCGTTACTGAGCAGTACCTGCTTTTGTACGTAAAAACTGTGCAAACTCTTAATATACGTTAGTCAGAAATATCATAATGTCTGTGACACAATCAGCTAATTTCCAAAGTGCGTAAATAAATATCTACTATACACAAATTGTTTCTAAGTCTCCAAAATCCAATCATCAGCGAAGCTTTGCCTAAGGCTTAAGTAACTACGTGCTGTTTATCCAAAATCACGTATGCACTGATCAAACCCTTTGCTGGCACCACAGACATATAAGTATTGAAGAGCTAAGACATTTTTGTACTGAGACAGGCATCAACTTCCTACCATAGCCAACCCTGATGCAAAGTCTGAAAATTTTATCGCTTGTAATTCCTGAGACATCACTGAACAAAAACTGTTTCTACATAATGTCCTAACAACCTGATCAGCCAACCACCTAATGGCTCAGTGTGACTGCACAAAAGAACAATGTTCATCACAATTCAAAGAAAATAACGTCAAAGATGTACGGTAAGTGCAGGAATGCTAGAAACTGCACACAGTGCAACAGTTCACACGGTGAAACACACGTGACATAGCACACAGTGCATATACACGGTGTTTCATAAAAAAGGACCTCTTTTTGTTTCTTTCATAATTCACTCAAATGATGAGCAATTTGCATGACATTTTTACCAGTTGTAGCCAAATAA
>Ga0209454_1004974_pt1 | contig 10093 bp, 6 predicted proteins | sample WorMetHERISLAND1_2_FD_187400 | JGI IMG/M metagenome (GOLD analysis project Ga0209454, IMG submission 187400) | Marine gutless worms symbiont microbial communities from Max Planck institute for Marine Microbiology, Germany - Olavius geniculatus... | ecosystem: Host-associated > Annelida >... | reverse complement strand
AAACAACACAGTTAACTAATGATCAGATGCCAAAATTTCATTGTCACTGTAAATGTTCGAAGTGTCCACCGCCAGCTCCAAGCTCCAACACAAGCCTTCAGTCGCTTAATTTGGTAAGTCTTTCACAGCCTTGTCAATCGGTTCTTGTGGCAGGTTGCCCCAGATAACCTGCAGCGCTTCATTGACTTCGGCGATTGTTTTCGGCTTTGTTTTAAGCTTGCAGCTTGCCTCCAACATTGCACCCACACGCGATAGTCCATTGGGTTGATATTCCTCCTCTATCTGCCTGGGGACGAAAGAATTTAGAAATCTGGTGCAAGAACTGATGCATGGAATGTATTCTCTCCGGCGAATGCAGCGAAGGGACTTACTCTGCAGCTCGCTAGATGGCGACACACTCACCACTACAGTTCCCCATCAAGACATTCATTCGTTCATCCATACTGCCAGTGGCAGCGGAAATCATTTACTTGGTTGTCGGCGGCCGCTGGCTTTGAGACGCGAGTTTCTGTGGGATGAAGTCGTTAGCAGTCAAGCAAACAGATAGGACGTGGCCAATTGTCTGAGTCAGCCGATACAGTGGCCATCCTCCAACATGGGTATTGGGTACACGAACTGCGTAATATGGGACCAAGACGTACGACGGACGACGACGTCCCCCTACTGTTTCCAAGGAGAGAATGCTTTCCCAACATTGTAATAAAATCCACGTACGAAAAGCTAATAATATGGCCAGAAACGGCATTATTGTATCATACAAATTTATCATACAAATGTGTCCAATTTGTCCTCTGCTTCCCATGTACAATTGCTTGTACTTTTGTTCTACAATAATTTCTGTGACTAACAAAACTAAAAACTTGCTATAAATTTTTAATTTATTACAATAGTTTGACAGTACGATATTTTGTGCATTCCGGGTATTAGAGTTCTAAAACAAAGCGCAGGAAATACGCTTATTCAAGCAAGATTTTGTGTTAAGCAGCGGACTTCCACGCACCACCCCCCCACTTCTTTCTAAGATTACACTGCTGTGACCCCTGCCCATAATGTTCGATCAGCACTCTCCTAGCCCACTACGGTATTACGCTTGCTAGGAATCGCCCGAATAGTAGAAACTTGAAGTTCACTGGACCGGAAAGGCAACTCAGCACCGCACGTCCGCTCTAAACCTTATTTATCACTGGACATACGCATGCAGCTAGAGTCATTTCAGCGATCGAAATACTGAGTCATCCACATTCTCACAGCGACTCGGATACTCAAGCCACGCAGAGACCGTGAAAGACGCATCGACGCAGCGGTTGATGGAGTTGCAGAAATAGTATACTGCATCGCGTAGTAAATGTCTATCAAAAATTGCTTTAAATATCTAAGTTTCATCATCTATTACTCATTTACTGTATAAATTACACAAATAAATATTGCACACTATCTGAGTGTTTTTAATGTTTTTAAACATTATTATTCGATTTTTTGTTTTCCTGCATTTTTCTGCAAATAAATGTCACTATTATTATTAAATAACAAAAATAAAACATTGCCAATCCGATCAAAACCTTGGCATTAATTTTACCATACGAATGTCATTTTATCAAACTGTGTTCTTTTAATAGTTCGTGTTCTTTTTCGCTGTGCAAATGCGGTCTTTCAATTTAAAAAAAACATTTAATTTGATTTTGATGTTAAACTACTTATTTAAAAATTTATTTGATTAAATAGAAAAAACTCGAAACTGAAACATATGTTTAGGCCTATAATATCAGCCTCCATTAAAGAAAATTTCAAGCAAAGTTACATCAATGGCACGTCACGAACTCACGATGCTTGTGACGTTTTATTCTTTGAGTTTTAACTACTATTTTTTTATTTTTCACGTGAAGATCACATCAACGCTCGACGCTCATTGTTCATTCGTGTTTGTAATAATTAAGACGGTATGTGAACAAAGGGAAATTCTTACATACCGGAGTTAGCGGCTGCAGCATTATGCTTCGATGGATTCGCGGGCGCGCTGATCTCTACAGACGACAATATTAATAACATACCGTCACGCCAACTGCCTATTGGGGTCTACGTCTATAGACATAATTTGCTAAAATATTTTTTAAAAAGGTTTCATGCCGTTTTTTTCTACTGAGATCGGACAATGGTGTATAAAAATGTTCTTCTAGGTTGCAATTTTGTGTCCGGGTCTTCACTGTAATGATTGTACACTAAAATCTGAAAAAATTTGTGAAAACCTTTAATTAAAAGCATTAAGATACCTAAAACTTTTAAAGAAACTTTTCCTAAAACTCTAGATTGTTTCCATCCCTGCTGTAAATCAACACGGGTCAGACAGAAAAAGCGATTACTTACTGACACACGGTGCGATGGGTGACTTGCTCTGTTGGTAGCCCGGCTTGCATCGATTGCACGTCATTCCTGTGACGCCCTCCTTGCAAGCACATTGGCCCGTCGTCTGGTTACAAGTGCGACCCAGCGACCCCACTGGATGACACTCGCATGCTGCAAACATAACAAAAACTAGGCCTATGGTTATGCTGATCTGAAATCAACTGATTATATAGTTGTACAGGGTAGCTGAAAAAAACGAGGCTATTTTATTTTACGGCTTATAAGCCTAACTTTAGAAAATGTTGACCACACTGCCACCAAATTAAGCACAAATCAACGCTAAAACATAATTAATATTACCTCGTAATGTATTAGAAACATCTTTAGAAAATAAAGTAAAAAAACATTTTTAATTATTGAAATCCGCAAAATAATCGGAATCGCCACCAACATAATTACTTCATTCAGGACTTACCTGTTAATTTTTATATGAAAGACCACGTAGTATATGTAAAGCAACAGACACGGAGTATGTTCTGTGTTTTCTGTCACTAATTGTTCTATTTAAAAAAATTCATTAAAAACTTTTTATAACTTTTTGAAGTTATTTTGGATACAAACGGACAGGTTGTATGACGTATAGGCTACATAACTATCTTCCTCGGTGAAAACAATTATTATCAATGCACATGCAGTAGCCTGCGTATAGACAGATGTAGCCTACGTCTGCAAGCCTTGCGATGATCAATGGGTTTGTCTTGATTGCGGTAGAACGCTTCCTTGCAGTAGTGACAGTTACGACCGTCGGTGTTATGTCGGCAGCCGACGCAGACGCCGCCGCTGATGTGCCCCGACGTCTTGTACAGCTCCATGTTGAAGCGACATTGACGCGCGTGCAGGTTGCACTTGCACGCTGTATACAGCATGTATACACACTTATCATGTAAATATATAAGTAAGTAAGCAAGCAGTTTATAGATCACTTTTTAGACGCACGTCAATAAAACGCAATGCAAACACCAGAAATGTACGACAAAAACAAATAAAATACCAAAAGAAAAATAATTACTAAAACAGGTTTGCTGCAGAAGAATTATACTAACTTCAATGCTATATAGCCAAACTTATGGTTTACAGACCTAAAACAATAACATTTTGTTAAAATATACTTGTTTTCAATAATTAACATATGGGTTGTCGACGCACGACGGGGCAAGCTATAAGGTGTCTGAGAAAGTCCTATTTTTAATGTTTCAGTAAGTTACATATAGGCTAATCATTTTGCATTTGAATTTTAAAACGGTTACGCGTATAGATTATCGGACTTTCTTGCGTACCGGTAGTGTTCACGATCTCGGACAGTTAGCTATAAGCTACAGATCTCGTTGCGAGTTCTTTAACAGTATGACAAAGCAACAAAGCAATGTAAATTAAGGCAGAAGAGCGGGTCTACACTTCCAGCAGCAAAATCTTGTATAAATAAACACCTAACACCATCGATCATTTAAGAGTTAAAAGGGCTAAACGTGTAACATTTATGTTTTTTTGTTTGTTTCCAAAGGAAGTGTCTCAGACTTGTGACCCGCACGCGAAGTTTACGCAACTGTCACAGCTTACAATCACGTCATCCAATTCACCGGCGTCCACAGAAGACGAAGTTATATTGCCGAGCAGCCGAGGGAGCTATTCTACAGTCGCGTATAGGACACGTGTAACCAGAGTGTCTTGTAATCAATCAGCGTACAATTAAACGAATGAATGCGCTGCAGGTTGGCAGTTCGGTCCGCCCTGCACAAGCACCTGCTTAGCGTCTGCGACGTCCGCGCGCGCAATTCCGTTTAATTTCGCGACGACGAGACTTGTCCGTTATTGTCCGGGTAGTTTTAATGGCAGCTCAGTTGCTGCGAGACACATGGCATTAAACGTGTCTGATCTCGTTAGACCGTTGTCGCTATTGTCAGCTTCAATTCACATGTCACAACTAGCGGACGCTGTACGGTAATTCGTTGAGCAAAGTCTTCATTAGACCTCAGCGCTGGCTCACTGCTATTATAAATAGCGTTGTGTTGGACCGATAAACAGTCTTCAGCAATGCTGCTATTGCTCTGATTCGAGCACACTAGATTTTAATTTGATTTTACTGCAGTAAGAAAAAAGAAAAGAAGAGGCAACGGCTAAAAAAAGAAAAGATTTAAGAAATCCCAATTATTGTTGCTAGCACAGCAACACCACTATAGGCTAGATTAAAAACTCCTGACTTTACACCATAGAACATTAAAACATCCAAAGGTTAAATAAAACACATCTCAGAGCTGTAGTTCATGCAGTGTTATCTGTCGCTAAACACGGGTGAATGCGCCTCACTTTAACCACGGTACTCGATCTCTCTGCCCCGAAGAGATGTAGTGTATAAGACTAAGTTGATCCGGGTGGTTGCAATGCTTAACCATGCATCCAAGTAGTGAGATAGGGTCCAGGGAAAGGAGTTATAGACCTATTACGTTAATCGATTACGAACGTATTAACCACTATAGCGAGCCACCACCCACTTCGTTTATTTATTTTTTCCCTTTTTTCTAGACATTTATCAGTCGCCAGAGCATTTATGCAGGAGCCGTGCAGCTTGTTTGTAGCGATACGTCAGTTAGGCTACATGCAGTTGTTGTCACCTGTTCGGCATCAATTTGTCTGTGCCAGGCTACCAGCGAGCTTCACAGCTGTTATAGGGAAACACCGTCCTCCCACTTTTTCCAAGGAGAGGACACGTCCCCACCATTTACTAAAATACTCGTAGAAAAACGGTTCACAGTTTAGCTTTAGTTTCTGCCAATTTGTACGGACGGTGATGTCATTGCATTTAAAACATTTTAATGTGGACTATAAATTTGTTCTCTGACCATAATTATTGTTTAAAAATTTTTTTCACAACAGTTTCTGTCACTCAGAAAATTACAAATTTGCATTTTCATTGTAATTTGCAGATATCACAGTTTTTAACAAGATTTTGCCTTCCAGGCTTCACTTTTTCTTTTGGGATTATACAGCTCTCATTCATAGCGAAGATGCAACGCGTTGAAGCCAGGCTGAGTGCGAACAATTCTTAACGACGAAAGACATTAGCAAGCTCAATTGCCGTTATGCAGCCCGTCACGCCACCTGGCGAGCACGAGGCACAACTCACACCTTACAGATGAGTTCGCACTGTAGTAGAAAGGCTCTCGGCTGTGTCTCAATCAGTCAGACCCGTCTAAACATTTCCTTTCTTCAGCGTTATTTATAACTAATGATCAACTAACAACCCACAGTCTGTGGGGTCTGCATGACGCGCTACCGCAGCTCAATGCCGCTACTTACTTATTATGATGGAACGCGGTGGCCCAAAAAGTCAGCCGATGCGAGTTTTTTGTCATCACTGAACACGTATTGGCCGATTTTCGAAACTCGTTCATTCACACGCAAAGTAGCCTACCATAAAAGTCTTACCACACCTGAAGTGTTTTATTACGCGGCTGTGTTACAGGCCGCATTACGGGCCTTGCTCGTCCTTCCGTCTGCTTGTTTGTCCCGTACGGGCTTTCAACTAAAAAAGTAGAAAAACCAAAATTAGTGTAATCGTTCCTAGAGCGTGCCTAATCAGTTCAAACGTTCAAAGGTCATGGTAGGGGTTATGGTTTAAGTTGCGCAGCCTTGACACAGTATTTCGGCACAGAACCGACATTTTTCGCGTTTTGCATGTAACAACGGCCTTATACAGGCTGGCCGTAATTGTATAGCATTTTTTGAAAAAGAAACAAATAGAAATGTAATTGGCGAGAGCTTATACAGCACAAGATATGGTCCAACAGACGTAGCAGAAAATGAAGTTAGCAAAAAGCAGACAGACGGACAGACTAACCGACACACTGGTGTGCGTTGCTAGCAGTAGCGCGTGCCCACGGTTTGTCATGGTAGAACGGACGACATCTTTCACAGTCGACTCCCTCCGTGTTGTGCCGACAATCACACGTCAGACTAGCTGCTCCTGTTGGCTGCAAGAATTAATCGACTGTAATCGATTATTAAACTGATCGATTATAAAAACAATTGAACGAATTATCGAAATTGCGTCATCATAATAGCAATTGACTAGCCAAGCATTGTCACTGCGGAAAGTAGAAACGAACAATATTGGTTGAAAAAAAGTTAAAACGCTGTAGCCTTTTAAATAAACTGGTAGGCTTTAGTGATTGCAACCCCGGGATTGGATTCTCAATCCCGGAATCCGGGATTGAGAAATTTGTAATCCCGGGATACCGTTTCGGGATTAGGCTTACAGATTGGTCGTTATTTTGGTATACCCAATTGACTTAGGCCCCTATTTTATTCACAGGGCCCCTACGAAAGGTATATCCGAACTGTAGAGAGTGACAGTAACTGTCACAATACAATTTTCCGGCGACAGCACGAAGTATTACTCTAGAGCTTATAAAATACTTTATTCACCAGAGGGCTAAAATTCTTATTCCTGTCATTTTATACGCGAAAAAGTACAATTTTAGCTAATTTTTGTAATCCCGAAATCCCGGGATTGAGACGCTGCCAATCCCGGGATTCGGGATTGGCGAAAACGGCCGGGATCCCGGGATTCGGGATCCCGGGATTGCAATCTCTAGTAGGCTTACACCGTGTAAAAATGTGCACGCGCCATATCAAACGTAATGCAAAATAAAATATAACACGCAAAAAATTAATAAGTTAGACAATAAAGTTAAAGATATGCTATAAGCGGGGCCAAAAATACGAAATTCCAAACTTTTTTCGTGTCGTCAACAACACATGCACAACTTTTATCGAACGAAGAGTAACGTCCGATTTCGTTACACTCCATCCTAAAATGACAAAAGTTAGCACACGTACCGCCGGGGCAGTCCGCGGTGCGGACTGGTGGGTGGCGTCGAGCTCCAGGCCAGAGTCCTCTGATCCAGTCCGTGCACCATCACGCACTGAACGACGCCGTGCGGACACGCAGCGTGACGCGTGGCCGTTGCATTTGCACCGACCACCCACCGCGAAGTCAGACAGCGCGTAGAACTGCGACTCTCTGATACAACAACACGCACAACTCTTGTATCTTCGCCGTGAAATGACAGCAAACAAAAAAGATATAACGAAAAATACAACTACAATATTTAATTACCAATAAAAGATGTCGTTGCAAAATGTCGGCAGTGCAACGACCGCTAGCGATGCAAATACAGCAAATTTCACTTGACTTTCACATTGACTAGCGTTCCGACCAGTTTGCTTGCCGTGTTTGCTTGAGATATGTATATTATTTTCTTGGCGCTTTTGTCGTCCGATGACCTTTCGAACTGAAAACTGGCACATTGGTTACTTTTGCCCTGCAGAATGTTCACATCAATGTCAGTTTTTCTTTCTTTTTTCTATCCCTCCGTCGTAGGTGAATCGAGTAGGTGGTGCTACCACCCTAGCTGTTTGGCTGAGGTTAAGGTAGGACGTGTTCACTTATGCCAGGTGATAAAAATAACTTGATGTGATCCCATGTTGTGACACTCCAAGCTTTGCGATAAGTTGCCTATGAAAAGCTAAACAATATGAAACATTGTACCTGGCAGTTGTTCTCTGTGCATCATCCGCCGTATCGCCATCATCGTCATCATTAGCAGCCGCTGGAGCCGCGAGTCGGTCAAAGACGACTCTGATGTCGGTAGCTGTCTGCCAGTCTTGTAGCACGGGACTGTTGTCAAAGTCGTGTGCCGAGGGGCGACCTTCCAGCGTGCTGAACGCGATTCGAGAGCCGGACAGTTGATGCGGTGCACCGGCGCTGTACGCGTCCGTACACAACGCCTCCTGCTCGTTCACCTGTAGTATAGCAACAGCAATTATAGCATTATTACTGCCAGAAATTCAAAAAATAGCAAATTTCCTGTCAGAATCAAAATCGTGCTGCCAATAATATTTTTTCGTCGTATTGTCTAGTGCTTCAATTGTGTTCTTGTTTACCAAAGTTTTATTGACGTCGACGAAGATCCGGAGTCCGGACCTCTAGCCATTCCAGTGTTTGCTTTTAATTAAATGTTTTAATATAAGGATTTTAATGCCAGCGGTAAACAATAAATTAATAACAACAATAATAGCCTGGCAATTTAAACACGACAGAGTTTCAATATATTTAGCACTCCATGGTCTCCTAACACTGTGTGGCAAAAATGCAGCGGAATTCGCAGGAGAATCTAGATCGCTACCAAATTCATTCTTTTTAGGCCATGCCCAACTCAGCCAAAAAAATGTCATAGAAATGCGTTCGTAACTTTTTCAGTTATTTCGGCTGCAAGCGGACAAAAACATAAACTGCTCGGTGAAGACGCTTTCAAACAGTGCCTACAGCGGCTGAGAGAATTTAAAGCCAGTGAGATTTAAGCCGTTTGATCGTTCCAACAGCTGTCCTCACGCTGCAGTTAAGTGTAATCGCACTACCGGGCGGGCGCACTATCGTTTACAAACGGTAGTGCGCCCGCCCGGGGATGAGTTAAGCCCGCCTAATAACATAGCGTTAACAACTGCTCATTCACAACTTCTACAGTCATACGTACGATTCGCACAAGTTTTATACAACTGCAGTGTAAGATCTTTCTTTTGCAAACTACGTCCGAGGTGTTTGCTATAGACCAACCTTGGTAATGTCAGCTCGTGTCGGTCTGTTGTAGACGCGGCGGCATTGTGACGAGTAGAACTGGAACGGCGTCCACGATCTGCCGTAGTCGACGCTCTTGTAGATCGCCATTGAGTCCGGCCGCTTCGAACAGAATTGCAGACTCACGTACGTCACCTGTACAAACCGACCGTCAATAATTAGCATGGTTTCATGACGCAATCAATATTATGTTGTGACAATATACGCGAGTTGATAGGGCGTCGGACTCGCGATCAGGAGATCACGTGTTTGACTTCTGGTAGCTTCGCTGCCGGGTAACAACATCGGGCAAATTGTCCCACCTTCATAAGCCAGCACATTTTAGTCCCGGCCAAATGGCAGTGATGCTCTGCTGCTGGACAGGTAGGCCTAACCACGGCGCCGGCGGAAAGCAATGACAGTGGGACAGCCTACTGCCGAGTTTGTAATCATCTGCGAGTTAACTGACTAGAAAGTGTGATTAACACCGGCCCCAACGTTTACACGCGCTTCGTAAAATCGACGGATTTATGGGATTAAACGCTGTTGATCCTACCTCGTACTTTTTGCCGAGACTCAGCGTGAGGCTGACGTTAGTAGACTGGCGGCGCGCTGCAGTGGAAGTGTCAATCGGCTGAGAGATCCAGCAAGTTACATTGCTAGGGTTATTCAGATCAGTCAGGTATGACGTCGGATGTCTGAGTCTCGGCTGAGTATCATCGCACACGTAGCAGCTTCGACCCATGCGTCCATCGCGGTCTCTGGTCGTCATGCAGTACCGACTGGCCGTAGGCACGCCACACGTGCTAGTCGCGACCACCTGTAAACATCAGGAGTAATAATCATAACTACAGCGAAACAAATTTTAATGAAAAGTTTGTTAGCGTTGAATAAAAAACGTTTAGCTTTTATTTTCGGCCGGCTTTTTGACGCAAAAACCAACCGCTTCTGGACGCTGTTTTATTTATATTCATCTAATTTTTGTAAATGCACATAAGTAAGTAAATCTAAGTAAACCCAGAGCTATATTTAAGGGAAAGGCTACCGAAAAAATAAAATAGCGAAAAAAATATAAGAAAT
>Ga0209454_1004973_pt1 | contig 10093 bp, 5 predicted proteins | sample WorMetHERISLAND1_2_FD_187400 | JGI IMG/M metagenome (GOLD analysis project Ga0209454, IMG submission 187400) | Marine gutless worms symbiont microbial communities from Max Planck institute for Marine Microbiology, Germany - Olavius geniculatus... | ecosystem: Host-associated > Annelida >... | reverse complement strand
ATACTCTATGGTAGACGTTCAATGAGTACAACGAACAGAAACAAAATGGCGCCCATGACCGGAAGTAAACAGCTTCGTCATACGACCTGTCTAATAAAGAAGTAACACCGGCCTTGTCTCGGGGTAACCACATGAAAGATGAGCGCGTGTGTTTGATTCTGTCTACAGGTGAAGTCAACACGGCAGGAGAACTTTTTTGTTGAATTTCATTCCGCTTGTCTTGAGAGTGAGTGTGCTTCACATGTTCTGTGATCGATAGCATTTTGTAATGGTTTTTTGTTAATGAAGTGTTGACATTATCGATCATTACTGTGCTTATTTTTAGTGTTTAACCCAATTGGTGCACGTAAGAATGCAAGAATCTAAGAAAGCTACAACAATATGTTTACTCCAGATATGTTCACTGTTCTGATGCTATTCGTCGAGCAATGGGAATTGCATCAGGGGGCCTCAAAGAATTTTCAGTTGAACAATTTTTATAAAATCATAACAGCACTGATGGCAAAGTGGCTAGTTTTACCAAAAATAATTACCATTGTGCTTATTAATGTGGTGTGTGGCACTTAAAGAAGTTTAACATTCATGTTTTACGTTGATCAGACATTTATGGTAATGATAAGTGAATGGTAATGTATAGTGAAGGGTGGTCATGTTGAACATTTGAACACTCTGTTTAACATAACCACTTTTACTGCAGTAATTGAAGCTAATCTATTATTTAACTGTCCAGTTGCTTGATCTGCATAAAGCGTGCATTTACAATCTTTTATGTGGCATTGTGTTATGCCAGTATCTTACCAATATTCATGTTATTTGGCAACTTTTTAGTGTATGTGTATTCTATTTTAGATATTTTGCTTATAATTTGAGCTATTTTTAGAGTAAAAAACATTTGTTGTGTGCATTTCGTCATCAGGTCCAGTGCTGAGCAAACAGAACATTCTTTTCAATGGCAAAAAAGAAGGTTTTTGTTGTCCGATATGGGCGTCTGCTCAGCTGCCAGAGGTCTGTCACTTTATCATCGTGGATGTATTTAACTTAGTTGATGCAACTGCGGCTGCTATTATTTAATTTCTTATCATTATCTTGTTAATTGGCTTTTCCGGAGATTATGTCCAGATTTCATTTTTTGACTTGTCTTATTTATAGACCTATCCTAAGACTGCACTATGCATCTTATTTGTATGTTTGTTCCATGCAGGTTTTTTAAAAACTGAGTTTTTGTGAACATTTCGAAATCAGAAATCGCAGGCAAATGCATATATTTAGCATAGGATGAACTGATGCAAGATACACTGTGTTTGGAAAAAATGTAACTCTCTAGACATCGTACAATAGAAGTGTTAAATTGGAACAAATCTGAATACAATTTTGTACACTTAATCCCCAATAAATTGCTGAAGCGATCACCAAATTTTGCTAAGAAGTAATATTTTTCAAAAGATCTGGTGATTGCTTTAGCAAGTTATTGGGGATTAATCGTACAGAATTTTATTCAGCTGCACTTAGATTTGACATTTTTATTGTACAATGTCTAGGGGGTTACTTTTTTCAGACACCCTGTAGATATGTGCACATTTTCTAGAGATCAAGCAGCAAGACTGATAGTTTGATTTAATGTACTAGAAGCCAGCTGTTTTGTTGCTATATGGTTTATACTGTGTGCATGTATGGTGCTGGTACAGCTGCAGCCAATGTGTGATGATTGGGATTACCTGGAGGATCAGCATCTGCTGCTTGCTGTCAAAACTGCCGACGGACTTGAGTCATACGGTTGATTTTTCTTTGTTCTACACACTTTGATTGGCAGTAGCTTCATGAGTTAACACAAATGTGGGGAGAGGCAGGAAATTACAAACTGAAGTGTGGGAATTAATGCTTATATTACTGTGTTTTACATTGCTATTTTTTAATTGTTTTTACCCACGCACCAGTAATGACAATAGTCGCACGTAAGTTAAGATTGCTCAGAACCTCATTTAGTTTTGCAGTTTCAAGCGTGCAAACTTGCTGGATTATTTTTGAACATATAATGTTTTATTTCACATTTTGTATTTGCAGTTCAACAAACAAGGATTTTTACGATATCCACTAATGCATACAGCGTGACGACAGGCATTGCGTCTGAGTGTTACTGAAAGATGATATATATTGTGTGTGAGGTTGTCTTGGTGAGTTTGATCCTAAGCCTACCGCTAAACTTAATTAAGAGTTAACCTAGGTCTAATGCTAAAGTAACTGGACACAAAATTGAAAATAAAACGATAATGTGATTTAATAAGCAGAATATTTACAGCATGCGAATTATCATGTAAGTGCAATGCCAATAAACGAAACTAGAACAAAAATGCAAGTAGACAGTCAAACAATCAAGCAGTCGCAGCTGCTAGTAAAAATATCTCAATCAAATCATCAGACTGTTCAGTTTCACCGTTTAAACAGAGATCTCTCATCGACTTATCTAAAGTCAGATATAAACTGACGAATAGCTCAATAGAACGGATATTACATGACAAACAACCACAAGCAATATACGCATAACTAAGCCACCTATAAAGGGCTTAATATCAAGATCTGTGCAGAGTATAGGAGCTCGCACAAGGGTCTCCTCCGCTCGATACGCCACTCTAGGGATCCACGCAGGCCTCCCAATCTAACAAACTCCATTTAGGGTCTACACAAGTACCCTATTATCATCACCGAAGCCATTCAAACAGCCGTACAGTCTAAGCATTTACACCTACCATAAACACCAGACCATTCTGGTCAGTACCAAACCAACAACTGTAATCAAACAGCTCGTTTCGCGCCCTCTCTGAACGACAATCTAATTATAGCTTGGTCTCGTCATAGCTAACCACTAACAATACAGTTATTCAACTCACGTCATAAGTGAGGCGGGGCTAGGTCTACAGCTCGACCTCTGATTGGCAATCGCCTATGGTCTGATGCCTGACATCATACTACAGGTTAAGAGAATACTATCACATAACGTAAGCCATATTAGTACCTACAGACCAACTCCTAGCCACACAAAGACAGGTACAGTTAACAATACAAAGACACGGAATCACAGTGATATGCAGACACACTGATAGACGAACTACGGCAACACTGAGACCGAGTTGTTATAAACAACGACAGGCGAAATAAGTCGCCAAATAATCGCCACCACACTCGAACAAACAGCGAAAAAGCTCGTTATCTGAAGCGAAAATAAATCGTCGACCTGTTTTCACACAAGTGACATACGCACCCTGGCCGATGAGCTGACTAAAAACCAACGCAGCTCGACATTGTGGTTTAAACTTTTGTCTATATTTTTTGCTGAATATTAACTGATTCTGAGAATTCTTTCACTGACACACTCTGTGGACAGTTTGCAATATCATGCTTATTAAAATACTATCCTGCCACACCTTGTGTGTTGCATGTTTTTTTATGGCTCACGGTGTATGTACATTATTCTAATCGCTATTATGCGCAGGTGAGTGCATTCTTGCACTGAAGTCGGCATTCGCTGCGGAGCCACAGTCATTCAAAACTGAACTCACTCATGTCGGTGAAGAAACTGGCATCCTCAGGTTAGCAGCTGGTTTCATTTTAGATACTTGTGTGTTATTATTCCAGCCATTTTTACATAAACCTGTGTATTGTGTAGTGTGTAAGCCACCACCCCTCATTTTCTCTGTGATACTTTTAGTGTTTTTTTTGTTGCTGTTTGGATGGCTGACTGGGTGATTAGAAGTAGGACTTCTTATGTTATGGCTGTTACCAGTGTGCAGTGATGCAGTTTATTATCAGTGTGTGAACAATTCATTTGTGATTCATATGGTGAAAATTGCGTCAAATGCATTAAATTTTGACAGAGTTATTGTAGAAATTATAATTACGTGCAGCGGTTATGCATATTTGCGTTGCGGTGATTTTCGTGTGTTGATAGGGCAAAGATGCATCTCAAAGCTCATCACTGTCCCACGGGAACTTTGTGGAAATCCCACAAATCATACGGTGACCATCTTCTTTCATTCTTCTTAGTATTAGTTATATAGTGTTTTTGATCTTGGATAGCTTCAGGCATGACAATGTTTATGGTGCTGTCATCACGGCATTGCAAGAGTTCACTCTGTTTATTTGATGAACGTAGCACTGTGCCAGGTAGCCACAGTGACTTTCGGACCTTTCCAGTCGGTTAAATGGCCTTAATTTTAATAACCTTTATTGATGCAAGACAGTGTAGAATCCGACCAAAACAGACAGATCTACGGAAAATCATACAGTCAATAAGCCTACAAAAGTTTAAGCAGAATGAACATAGAAAGCATGTTAGACACATGTCTTAAAGTATTCATGAGATCATCTGTACACAGCATAAACTGAACATAATCTATGAAACTCAAAAACCAAATGCATCATTTTGTACATTTCGTCATTTGTCACAAGTATTTATATCTGTGTAGCAGAATATGGCTACTCGTACACTACTAGGTGTTGTCATAAAAAACTACTCACTTACTCAGTATATGCACTATGCACTGTTAGGCATATGATGCATTTAAAAATTGCTCTAAGTTGTATTTTGTACAGTGAGCTTTGTTTTAGCAAAGAAGCTCCTAACAAACGATTATTGACATACTTATTTATTGATTATTTGATGTTACTTTAAGCCCAAATTCCATTACGCCGACTTTCACCGAAACTTCCCCACGGGAAAAGTTGCGGACACAAATCATGAAAGTTGTCGACACAAATGGTGTCAAATTATGAAATCGTGAAGTTTCGGTGAAAGTCATGGACGTAAATCGTGAAAATTGCGGACAAAAACGATCTCGAAATGTTGAGATGTTTGCAACAAAGTCTGTGACAAGTCCACGACAAATCCGTTTGTGTCGCTGTAATGGAATTTAGTCTGTTACTATGCATGGGGAAAGTCACAAATCACGAAAGTCCACGACACAAATCATGAAAGTCAGCAACATGATTTGTGTCGCAGACTTTCATGATTTGTGTCTGTGACTTTGGCATAATGGAATTTGGGCTTTACTGAGCCAAACTAAACTGATCAGAATTGAACATTTCACGTACTGCAGTGATGACAACCAGCATCTTGTGTAACACTGAGTTTGTTTATGTCACACAGAATTGATCTACATGGACACAGACTTGTTGGACTTCAGTTTGGCTGACAGTCCGGCAGACAATGGTGAACTGTACGGCGAGTGGTCAGCATTAAGTCGACCCGTCACTGTGGCAGCATCTTCCAGTGGCACAGTCACCGCAACCAGCCAGCCAAGTGCCGTCATTGATAGTGTTGAGTCGACCACTGCATCACTGCTGTCCCAGCCCGTTTATCCACCTCAGTCAGCCATTTTGGCTTTTAAAGCGGAAACACACACTCTGACTGGTAAACCAGATTCTCACGCTCTGGCTGGAAAACCGGATCCGCCACCAGCACCACATGGTTCACCAGCCGCCCCGTCACCTCACTACAAGTCTCCCGTATCGGCCAACGATGGCATCCCTGCCGCGAAACCAAGGCCCGATGTTCCACAGAAGACTTCAACAGTTCCAGCCATTCCACCTCGCAAGCCGAGGAACCCGGCGGCCAACCCTGCAGTGCCGGCTCGACCCGAAACATCTCTCTCGAAGACCAACCAGCCTCAACCTCCACTTCCTCGTATCACACCAGTCAGCCGAAAGTCTGCCCATGACTCATTCAGCAACCGGACGTACGAGGTTTCGGCGCTGGAAAATCCTAAGCGATGCACGGTAGAGGGGAATGGTTACACCCCGCCACCAGTTCCAGTGCCTCGGAACATTGCCACTGGTAATTCAGAGCCATCACAGGTACCTGCTTCGACAAGTGCACCAGCAGCAGCATCCAACAGTCCTGCACCATGTGATACATTGTCTTCAGGCGAACAAGTAAGTAATCTGTCAGATCTTTGGGTTTGTTTTGCATATACTAAGGTTATAGGGAAGTTTATAGTTTGGGTTTTATGCATTGACGGCTGATCATTGTTTACTTCCACTGTAGAAGGGAATGATGATCACCTTTCTCCAATTGGTGGAGGCCTGTTAGCTAACCGTGGAAATAAACTGAAAATTTTTTTATTAAAGCGACTTTGATGTTTTTTATTTGGTATGTCTCGTGTAATTTGTATAGGTTTCAACGTGGTCTGCAATGTATTGTGTGAGTGTAACAAGGCATAACACACTGTAGACCATGTTGAAACTTACTTTTTTCATGGCCGTGATCGACGGCGTGTTCTGCTTGGATGCACGTGTTATATACAAATGTGAGACGTTATCAGTAGGGCTTACAGTTTTTCACGGCAAATTTTGCAGGCCAGTTCGCAAAATTCCGCGGCTTGCCGTGGCATAATTGTTCAAGTTCTGTTGCTTACTATAGCTATTCAAATTTTGTGAGTAAACTAAGCTTTGTACTTTCAAAAAACTTGAGTTATTAAAGGCTGGCATTATGCGCTGTTATGCTAGCTACATTTAAAGAAAATTGTCATTTTTTGCTTTTCAAAAGTGCAGTCTGTCAAGTCATATTGTGTTTATTCATGATTGTGTGCCGTATTGTGATGGCTATTAGTAGGGCTCACAGTTTTAGGCAGTTTAGTTTGATTTGTTCCGTGATATCAGTAGTCTATTTAGGTACGATGTGAAGCCGATGACCGTACTGATCATCTGTCATTTCTGAGTGTTTGCAAAATTCCGTGAAATTCCACGGAAATATCAAAATTCCGCGGAAAAGGGCAAAATCCGCAACTCGGCTCGAAATTCTGTGACCCACGGAAAACTGTGTCGGTTGTTATGCTTGATTAGAGTGAGATTATGATTATTCCTGTCACTTTTTACATTTTTTGGCATTTTTTAATTTCTTTTTTCTGGAATTTTTTTTATATCTCTAGTGTGAACTGTGTTCCATAGGCATATGAAGATGTTTTGCGAGTTCCGTCAACAATTCGAGAATGGCTGACTGACCTTGGTTTGGTCCACTACCACGATCAGTTCATAGATAACGGCTGGGATCACATTGACTTCCTGTATGATATGGCCGATGAAGACCTATGCGATGTTGGAGTCAGCAGCGTCAATGATCGTACGAGGATACTTCACAGCATTTCTCAGCTCAGGAAGGACTGACTGTCTGACTGGCGATGTCTTCTGTACCACAGCATGTCGGCAGTTGCGTTGTGTTAGGGAGGACAGGGACCAATTTTCCCCTTTCCCGAGGATGGGGGAACAATTCCCCCTTTAATATTAGGCTGTCGGAAAATTGTCGGAAGATCATTTTTTGTCCAAAGATTTTTGTGTATTTTGTGAGTGTAACAAGTTATGAGGTTGTGTCCGGGGGAGAGTGAAGGGGAGCACTTGCCCATCCTAAATTTTTGGCTGTCGGAAAATGTTATGTCCAAAATTTTTCTCCAGAAATACCAAATTCTGGTTGAAGAAAAAAAGACTTTTTAGGAAATTTTGGAGCAGAATTGGAATTTTGAGCACTCACAATCTTCTTTGCCAGAAATTTGCCTGTTGGAATACTGTCAAAAATTTGGTAAATTACAACTTTTTGCCTCACTTACTTTTTTAACCCATGATGCTGCTGCATGTTGGTCAGCGTTAACACGTTGACAGTGATGTAGATGAATCTTTGTTTCGTCCAATGGATTTGAATTTTACTTCGACGCTGGTGTGTTTGACGAGACAGCTAGAAGGTTCATGAAATTCAGTATTAAGTTATTAGCAATCTCAACGTGCTCTGGTTGAGCAAAACGCGGTGGAAATTGTACAACAGTTCTTGTTGATGTTGCGTTTACAAAACGTTTAGTAACAGTGCAGAAATTACTACAGGGCAGGTATTTATGCATTATACAGCACTGGGTGGTCCAAGTCCTGGTTTGAGTTCAAGTTCTGAAAAAGGACTCGAGTCTGATTTGAGTTCAGTAGCCGTAGTTGCCGTACTGTGTGCTATGTCAGTGCAAAACTTCTGCTGGCAGTGGTGGCAAATGCATAATTTACTCCAGAACACAATATAAAACATCATTTTGCAGCAGAGTCGTGCGGTAATTGACATCTACTGAGCATACGTTCCAGCCAAGTAGGGTAGAAAAGTACAGCACTGCGATTGATTAAGTGTCTAATTAATTGCTAGTGTGTGCCTTTTTTGATATTGTAAGTTGAGATGAGATACTGCCTACCCACTGTTTTTGGCAAATACACTTAAATTTGAGATGAGGGAAGGGAATGGTGAAATCAGACCGAGTGTCGTGAAAACTTGCACCTTTTCCCCGGGATTTTTATATGGACCCCATGTGTCGACTGAGAGTCAGCGTATGACACAGAATGGTGCTTCCATCTGGCATTTCATCGTGACTTTGTTTTAGGTTAGATAAATAAATTTTTTTCCAGATACTGTATGCTGCACTGCTTCTCAATACACTGTGATTTTGAGTAAGTAAGTAAATAGATACTGCAGGTAAGTCTGTACAGTGCACAATGTCACCAGGAAGCCTGCCGAATCTGATGGCATTGTTTTGATTTTTTTTTGTCATGAGCGACATTTTTGCAGTGACCTTGTGTAATTATATTTACGGACATAGTTTGGTTGTTTATGAACTGTCTGCTTCTTTGCGACTGTTTCCGTGAGAGTAACTGTGTCAGAAAGCATGCCTTTAGCTCTGTGCCTTTTAACTTTCCAAGGCTCAGCTTTCTTTATCTAGCTGTATGTGTTATACAGGGGGCATTCGGAAAGTTTTTCGACTAACATAGTTATGCAAAAGAGATTGTTGAACGTCTTTCGTAATCTGCGTGGCAAATTGCCCGCTGGAAAACCAATAGCTAATTTTTTTCTACATTGAAATTTGAGCTTTAGAGAAATGCCGGACGAGGTGCATTTCAGTTGCAGGAAACTATCTTGGAAAGTGATGAGATATTATTTAAATATTTTCTGAACAACTGTGTCGGTCTACAGATTTTTTGAACGACTCTCGTATGTGCTTTGTGCAACGAACGATACTTTGTCGTTTGCTAGATGTTGTCACGATAATTAATTGATGAGCTTAATTGTGACATTGTATTATGTTTCAGTATTTTATTGCTACACATGCAAAGCATCGACATTGGCAAAGGCACGAGTTCAAACTCTGTGTATTACTCAGATATTGTGAAACTGTGTGAATATTTTGTGAAGTTGCATTTTGTTAGTTTTCCTTTCAGACTGTTTGGTAAAAATGTACATACGGTTCTGGTCAAATTGTATCCAATATGCGTTCGTTGGTTGTGTTACTACACTTTTGTAGTGATACTTTCACTTTAATTAAGTTTGTTTAAATTATTGCATTTGAGCTGGGACACCAATCAAGGTGTTGTATCACTTTCTGTATGCAGATTTTCGTTTTTTTTTTGGCGGAATCACTTATTGCAGTGCTAGCAATTCTGACTAGAGTGACACATTTTTCCGTAGAGGGGTCTGTATGTCGTCTCCCTGTTGTCTGTCACATTCTTGCACCATGCTTAAACCGTTAGATGCCATTTGACAGGAACACCTGTGGGATTCAAGGAGTCTTGTGACAAATAGGTGCCCCTGATCCGTCAGGCGATGGGAAGATCTTTGAGTCGAACTCCAGCCATAACGTGCGATTCTTTATTTGTGATACGCCAGGTGGCAGTACTGATAAGCGATTCTGCATTTTGCTGAATTACTTCCGATTTTGTTTATGATAGAAAAATCCTATGGAAAAATGGTTGTTAGCTGTTGTGAATATAATATTGTATATTGTACAGTAATACTATCATGCCGTGCTGTAGATTTGAGATACCGCAGTTGGTAGTATAAGACAGTTTTTAAGTGTGTGTATTTTGTTAAAATATGTGTATATATTTTTACATACATGTACTGACCGTCTTGTACATTTCTTACTTCTCCATTGCTTGTTTTACTGCGTCAATGAAATACATGTTTGAATCAAATCAGATGTGTTCAAGCTTACACTTCAAATTAGAAGTTTTTATTATATGCCGCGGTCACCAGTCCAGGGGCGTCTATCTCCCCTTGGGCACACTACGCATGCCCCCTCCCTTACAC
>Ga0209454_1004972_pt1 | contig 10093 bp, 5 predicted proteins | sample WorMetHERISLAND1_2_FD_187400 | JGI IMG/M metagenome (GOLD analysis project Ga0209454, IMG submission 187400) | Marine gutless worms symbiont microbial communities from Max Planck institute for Marine Microbiology, Germany - Olavius geniculatus... | ecosystem: Host-associated > Annelida >... | reverse complement strand
GTGACCATTCAACTCGCGGTGGTCGACTTCCTATGGGTGGTCCATTGAGACTATGCATCTATCTGGCACCGTTACAGAGATATGGCACCTCAAAGTATATGTACACAAACACACACACACACACACACGCACACGGAATGACGGACAGAACGACCAATCTCTTAATCTCTTCCAATGTTCACTACGTTCACATTTGGCGGAGATAACTACTGCCAGTCTTACCTGTTGCCATAGTCAACAAAGTTCTGTGACTCATCATCCCGCTGTACTTCAAACACGTGGAGCAGCTTCATCTTGTACAGCGTGTGAGTAGGTGCGTGAGTGTTCATCAGATATTGCTCAATCATCTGTATGACATCAAATACAGTACAGACCGAAATCAGCATACGTACAGTCACATATCACTACAGGTAGAACATTCTGCACTCATACTTGCACTCAATGCACACAGACCATATACAACACACCTACATGGCAGACAGCTTAAACTGTCTTCATCATGAATAAACAGATCAGAAAAAAATTAATTAATTAATTAAGTAAGTAAGCAAGTAATCAATCAATCAAAAAATAAGCACTTACAAGAATGACCAGTGATTTATGAAATATGCCTAAAACTTTAGAATAAAACCTAAAGATATGTCCACAATAAAAAAACCAAAATTAGAGATAAAACAACCTCTGTAACGGTAATGTCTTTAGGTTCCATTCAAAAGATGGAGTGCTGTTGTATTATTGCTGAAATAATGATGATGTCGGAAGCCCTTAGACCATGCTTATAAATCAAAATTGGCCAAGCTCAACTGGAAATTCCACGGATTTTCTGTGACTCATCCAAGGCTAGAATAAGTTTCATAGCACCTGAACCAGTGGAGCACTACCTTGAACATTGGATCAGCGTGGTCCATCAGTCGCAGTTCACAGTTGAGAGCTTTGTAGTGCGAGTCGACTGGATTCTCCGTCACTTCACAATCTTTCAGCACATGCATTGCTATCTCAATGTCTCCCAGTGCCTAGCAAACATTGGACACAGCACACAATGCCGACCTCAAAAAGAAGATATTTATTATGAGCCTTACAGTAAGCTTAAGGACCAAGTATAATTTAGATTAATCAAGAATGGCATAATCACACACAACTGCCATCTTACTATAATGCACGTATAGGTGTTTGTTTGTCTGTCTGTCACAACGTTCTGGCGCCTTCTGTGTTGCATGGTCGTGGACCCTGACCACGGCGTTTGAGTCCTTGGGCCTTAGGTATGTGCACCTCCACCTTACCCCCACCTCTCCCCACGGGCAGCTTGAAAGGGGTTGAACTGCTGGGTAACAGAGCGGACCTGCCCGTAGGGTGGGAACTTTTCTAGTACTTACCTGAAAAAATCAAACCAAGAAACGCTTCGGCTGTGTGAAGCATAACTAACAGAACACTTATATTATTTTTTTGACGTAAAATAGCCCATTAGTGTGAACAGACGCAACTGTCGCCTAATAGGTCAAACACTCACCTCCAACAAATTCATCTTTGTTCTCACTTCGTCCTTAGTACGAATAACTGGAGGTCGTGACATTCTACAAACAACAGACATATCTCGCATAGACCTATCGCACATGCAAGTAAACAGTCAGCAAGCTGTGGTTTTATATTACAGCGTACTATACCTGGACAAAGTAACCTAAACATGTTACTTCATTGAAAATCAATAAAAAATACATTTTCATGCATAGAGTGAAGTTCCGACAATGTCTAGTTCATCAGCTGCATTTCTGGAGACAGCCTTGCCTGCCAATCAGCTGAGATGTTAAATAAAATAAACGGTACAACAAAACCAAATAAGAGACAGCACAAAAACCCAAATTAAATTAAACATCAAATCACTCATGTATACATTGCTGGAGTTGAAGACTAATTAAAATTGGGCAAATCTTTGTTAGAATACTCATATGACCTAAAAACAGAATGATAAGATTCGACAACATCTGCTGGCAGTATGAATGAATGTGCAAACCCGAAGTAGTGAGGGATGCGTGTGTAAAAGTCGTTACAAGCTGCAGTGAGATGTGAACCGAAGTCGGCTTTTTCAACACAACTGGCAATACTCTGCAGGGCACTGTATCCTGCCTTGATCTGCTCTTTTGTCAATCGCCCTACACACAATTCGTATCTACTTTACAATGCCTTCTTACTCAAAGTGACCTTAAATGCAAATTTAACAACCATTTTTTCAATCGCTATAATCTTTACCTCCGCCAAGGAGATTATGTTTTTGCCAAAGTTTGTTCGTTTGTTTGTCTGTCTGTCTGTGTGTTAGCAAGATAACTCAAAAAGTTCTGAAAAGATCTTTCTGAATTTTTGAGGGCATGTCGGGAATGTTAAAAACTACCAGTGATTCAATTTTGGGAGTGATCCGGAAGGAATCCTTGATTCTGGATCACTTTAAAATTTTTGTTAACATTGCTTTCAATGGGGCATAAAGCAGACTTCTGCGAAACCGAAGATGGTGCTGCCACCTAGTGAACAACATGGCCTTGGCGGAGGTGTGTGGGCTCTGGCTGCTTTCTAGTTTAACGATTAATTGTGTGAAAATTGCTGATTTCTGTTATGTTAGGTGTTATTAAAATGCGCCCAGTTAAACCAGGTGTACTGAATGGCTAACACTGACAATGTAGTTACCGCATAAACACAAGTTCTGAGTCAAAAGTCGACAGAGATCAGTTCATCACCAAAATAGTGGTGTTACGGTAAATTTCTATAGGGCAAGTTGATCGTGTTTGCAATTTTCAGCTACACAGAAAACGGAACGGTTACAATAATTGCTGATAATGAATGATAAGAGAGTAAAAAAATTACCAGAAAAGGGGAAGTTCAGATAGTAGCAAATGACAATCAGATAGAATACAATACTCACATTGCTAAGACAGAAACTAGTTCACCTGTATCTACTTACAACAGGCATACTATTAACAACATTACAAAAGCAAATATTAGCATACAAAATTTACAAATACCTGTAGGGCAGCAAAAACAGTCTATAGTAATTAATGACCCACCCTTGATTACCAATTCCAGCTTTGAATTCTGGCCATAGAACCTCACTTACTTGACAGTGCTGCTAAATACGTGGCTGGTTTTTTGCTTTCTGCTAGAAGTTTGGTTATCGAAGAATATGACACATAAGACAAAAGCTACAGCAACCAACCAACTAACCAAGAGGTGCTTTATTGGCATCGTATTTCATTTCCATTACGGCAGTCTCCATTGCCTTGACGTCACATATCAGCTTCATCAGCTCCTACAATGTGTACATAACGTCAGCTACTATATAGCATATACAACAGTGCTCAACATCCATGCATTGCATATGCAATACTCATAAGAACATAGGCAATGCACGACATGATAATAATATGTTGTAAAAAATCAGAAAGTCTGTCAAAGTACCAGAAAAGATATCGGTGCCAAGTGCTGACACAATATGCAGCCATCTGTGCCTTGGTCTCATGCATATTACCCACCTATAGTGCATATGCAGCACACAGATAACGAGTGGCCACAGCTATGCTATGCAAGATATGTCATTTTAAGAAAGTTCTAACATCCAATGACTTGATCGTTGAGCTTCTGATCAGCAAACTGGCAGAGCAGTTAACCCTCCCTGGTAAATGTTCTCACCAAGCCCTTCTGTTTTTGAGTTGAAAGCCTACAGGATGGCCACAGAACATCAGTAATATATGCTGGAACTGGCAGAAACAAAAACAACACGAAAAATTAATTTTTGTACAAGGTCTTTTGCTATAAAAACAAAATTTGTTGCAGCCAAACTTTAATCACATAATCATGACGTCAACAATGATTTTTACCTTCAGAAAAATTAATCACAGACTGAGCACTCAGTACACATTTGTTACGCCGACCTGCAATCGTTCATTCAGTTTCGACTCTGGAACCTTCGCTTTTTGCTGCTCCTTCTTCTCATTTTCATTCAAGTCCTGCCAGACACACATTTAGCACATAGACACTGAATGTAAATGCAACAAATCCGCACACAATCTAACCAAAAATTTGAGCTAATGCTCACGAGACGCGCGAAAGCCTATAGCAGTTCCTGTTCGCAAATTCAAACTGTCAGTCTATCTCCAGCAATTTTGACGCAACTTTTACGGGGGTACCGCTGTTTGATGCTCTCGTGCGCAGGTTTCCTTGAACCTAGAAAATCGAGACTTGGACCGTCAAAATCTACGTTCTATGCTGAAAATTTCATATGCAGCTTGTCCATGTCTATCTCATTGGTTTCGGCGCAATTCGCTCTTGAAATGTGTCTCGCAGCCCAAAATCACCAAAAAAATTCGTAAAAACCCCTATTTTAGCATTCAAGGTCATCCAAGGTCATTGAATTTGGTGGCAATCGAGAGCCAGTGTATGACGTCCTATTAGTGATTTATAGTAACCTAGGCCCTATCTTGCACCATTATTGAGATACAACAACTTATTGGCTAAAAATCAATTTTTTCCCACCCCGTCTCATTTAGCACCCTCATTCAGGGTGACCCCCTTCGAATTTATGGAAAAGCTTTACGGTTCCTGAAACTAGAGTCTTCCAGGCAGCCGATGGTGAAGATTTGGTGATTCTAGCTTGCACCGTTTTTGACTGATCCACCTGTGTGAAGGACAGACAGATGGACAGTCAGAATTGTGATGGCTAAGACGCGTTGAAAGCAGCAGTACCATTAAATTCTGCTGTGTTACAGGAATTATAACGGGTAAGTACTGCAAAACTGTGATGCGTGTCTGAAAAATTCCAACAAATTGGGAGTTTTGCCCCTAGTTTTTCTGCCAGCAATTAAGTAATTCAGACCACACTAATTCTACTGTTGAACGTTTTTTAGAATGTTGCATGTTGGTGTTGATTCATAAATGCCAAATAAATCTGGTCGAAAAAAACAGTGCACATATCATTAAGTCGTTTCTCTGTTTTTCTGAATTGTGATGAATATGCAAAATAAGGACACTGTGTTTAAATACTGACCGTTTTGATGGTGCCTCTGATTTACTGCTGCTAGATTCATCAGTTGTTGCTTTTCTCTTGCCAGCGGGCTTTGGTGACTGCGTCAAACCTTGTCTGCCTGCCACTCTGCACCAACGCAAATGTACAATTAAACTGTTACAAACTTACTGCACAGATACCAAAGTCACAGGGGCTCAAGTACTATCTCCATCCTCCACTAACCAGCATTAGAAGACACAGATGGATCAAATGATAAATTCATCTTGTAGTCCATTACAGATACTTTTTACAGTTTGATGATTTAGCATGAAGGGAATCTGGCCGCTAGCGGTGCTTAGTCATGAAATATCGAAAGTTTACTTTTAGCAAACTCGTTGCCCATCATACTCGTATCAAAAGTCATCACTCAGTGTTTTCTCACATCGTTCGTCTACCAAAGGCTGTTCCAGCCAACTATGTTGCCAGGTCAATGCATCGCTCAGTCGACCACCTCATCACTCATAGAAACACAGAGCACATAACAACTGGATGGAGAAAAGCTGCCAGGTCTCTGGCGCATCTCCAGCTGATCTAGGGCCCAGGCTGGCTATGCAATGATGAGACGATTATGACAATGCTGAAGCTAAAACAAATGTCTGAAACCAGCCAATGTAACAAGAACTAACAACTGGGGCTGGTAGTGAGTGACTAACATTTTTAGCAGACTTATCTCCGAAAATCAACTGTGACTAATGGACTAACTGCAAACAATGTTTGTCACTGTTTGTAGTCAATCATAATCAGACAGTCCACGAAAACTGCAGAATTCTAACTACTGGTAGTTGTTACCTTTCACAAAGGAAAAATCAGAAAAGTGATAATGATGCAGTTCATATATGTGTGGTCAAATTACTAGTCCGATGACGAGGGCGTACAAAGTGCAAAGCACAAACTGCAAACAGAACACTATGTAAGCAGAATAAAACTACAGAGTTGATGACTGTCTTCTGCTAAATATGCAGATTAGTGATGTTACTGATATTAACAGGTAGTCAAGTCCACAGCCCTACTAAAATATTTATGCCTGTGCTGTCATTAAACAGATGTGCAACAGAAATACGAATGGACTTAAATGACAACAATTTCTGAAAGTCATTGGAGACTGCATCTGTTTTACTCAAGTGTAAAAACAAAGCACAGAATGTATTAAACATCACAACAGAAGATCTGTTTGCAAAATGCAACCTGTTAACCTGTTAACTGCGGTGGATTTCTTGGCTGGTGAACTGGAAGACCTGCTAACACTCGATATACTGCTCTGTCGGTTTTTTTGAGAAGACGATGGTCTCCTGTCTGAAGATTCGTCGCTGCTGTCACGAGCACGGCGATGTCGCTCCGACTGCGACTTGCTTGTCGTTGGACTGTTCTTCGATGACGACGTACTTTCTTCAGACATTCGTCTTGAACTTGAGCGAGACACAGACTTACTCTGTGGCTTCACGTAGTCAGAGATCTTGCCCTGGGTCAGCTTCCGGCTGGAAGAAGAGCTTTCCCTTCTCGATGGACTCGACTTTTTGCTAGAACCAACACAATAACATCACAAGCTTTCATCCCACTTCCACTTCAACATGATGATTGACAAACCATGTAACACGATTCAAATCATTTCACAAATATGCCAACTGACCTCGTTTATAAAAAAAAATACAACACAAAAAACACAAGTGAAAGTAAGAAACGGAAATACTATACCACTTCTACAGAGCTTCACGTATCAACATTTCTTACTGATATACAATGGCCATATCATGCTACATGAGTCTGAAAACAGCACGTAATTTTTAAAACAGATCTCAGAGCAATGGAGCATCATTTACAATATGGGATCACAGTTTGACCTGCCACAAGACACTAGTGAATGTGCCCTACTTTAACCCCTGAGTTGACTTTAGTGGCTGGTTATATATTTACACGTCTGTGGTCACCCATCCAAGTACTAATCACCTGATAGCAACCTGACCGGGAATCAAAACCACAACCTTGTACACACCTACGTTTTACACGAATAAGCCAAGTGAAAAAGCTGCAAATATCAACCACTCACATCTCTGAAGAATGTGAAGTCCGTTTTGGAGGAAGTGTGGAGGACTTTATGCCAGGGGCCATCCTGCGGCTACTGGTGCGAGGTGAGTCGTCGGACCCTGGGCTTGCTGCGAGTTCCGCATCTTCGTCAGCAGCCTTCGAGCTGGTGCTCTGCTTTTCCATGGCTGCACGGGCGGCACTCAGCTTACTGACACATGCCTGCCGAGACTGCGCCACTGGAACGGACTTCAATGAAGACACTGGTGATGACGGATTGGATGAAGCGGACGAGTCTGGTGACTTGGGCTCATTGGTAGACTTCTTGCTGGCTGGCTGCGCTGTGTTTCCTGGTTTCTTCGACTGTCAACAAGTGCATATTAACCCATTAGTACAAACTTCTTAAGCCAGAGGGCCAAAATTCCAGTTTACAGTTTGTTGAGGGCTACAAGTCAGACTGCACATGGCTCAGTGAAAAAAACATAAGTAATGAAATAATATGCTGTAGTATTGTTTTTTTTTCCTCACCAATCTGGATGTAATTTTTAGTGAAAAGGTTGAGCCTGAATGCTGTTAAAAACTCGGCCAATATTTGGTGTCTGAGTTGTGTAGCTGCCAACCTCAAAATCGAGTGTCAATTCTTGTAGGTCAAATTCGATCTCTGCTGCACAGATTGAAATATTTCACACATTCAGATTAATGTTAAGAGCTGCTTGTGGGCTGCACAAGGCCCTCTTTCACGGGCACCAGTGATATAAACTCAGTGAAGACGTTTCTGTTCATTTGAGACTGCAATGCATGGTGGCTATAACTACCCAATAAACAGTGTTACTGTTATCTTTCAGATACTTTTCAACAAACTGCGTTGAATGAGTGAGTAAGTAGTTTCTTAACGGCACATCAGCACAAAATAGGCCATTCAGTGCCATACGTGGTTAAAATTAATTAAAAGCACTTAATATAGGTATTAAAAGCAAAGTTAAAATACTTGTTAAGATCAAGGCTATGAAGCTAATGTAAAAACAACATTGTATACGATTGTAAAAGTTGATATCTTTAACACAAGCGATGATGTTGCGATGTTGCAAAATGCAGCATTTTCAAAAACGTCCTTGAATGTGTCCACTCTAAAATATCTCTGACGTGCTGCACTGTAACGGGTGCAGTCTACCAAAATGTTCTTGACTGTGAGTGGAGAATGGCAAGCTTCACATACCAGTTGACTCTCATCCTTTAGGAGATAAAGAGTTTGTAAGCTTTTACAGAAGCCAACAAAATATACGTCACTGTAATCAATGACCACCAGTAACCGTTGCACTCACCTTTGCATTCTGCAGTTCTTTTGGCAAGTACACCGTACTGTTGACCACATTCTACAATCACAGCCAATATTACACAATCATTATCGTACGGTCCACCCACCTGTCACACTTGCAAGCGCATCTACTAAAGCTGTTGGACGAAATAACATGCCAGCTGGCAGTGACATTTCTGCACCGCTGGAAATGATGCTGTATTAGATATATAGAAAAAGAAGATTTGGTGTCCAAAGCAGAGTCAAAATATGCACTGCAACTAGAAAACAGAGTAAAGCTGCTTAGTACCATGAAACTTTGGCCCTTGTTACGATACAGAATGAATATGCTGACAAATCATGAGAGTTTCTACATGCCACACCGGTCAACCGCCTAAACATTCGGTTTTGTCTCCTGTGTAAGTTGCGAATTACTTTACATTTAAATGCGCAGTTTTTTCTCATTCTTTTTATAAACTGCTCAAAAGTGCTCATAGTCATGCAAAACTAAGTTTTCGAAAACAAAAAATGAAAAAAACTTCAACTGTTATGCCTAAAGATCCTCGAATAGTAAATGCTACGTCAAAAGTGAGGCTACTTTGACCGGCAATGTCAGACTCTACAAAGCTAAACTTCACTTTTGCTACTAAAACTGTTAATTTTCAGACTTAAAATGTTAGATGCAAAAATAGAGCAAAACATCGTACAACAGACAACGAGTGCATGACATGGTTCTATCGGCATGAATTAGAGCAACATGATAACTCACAAAGTCTGGCTCTGTGAAGAGTTTCTGTGGCAGCAGAGGTTCGGCTGGCGAGTCCTTCAAAACGATGTTAGCCGTCTTTGACATAATTAACCCCCACGCCAAGTCACACACCGAGTATAATTTCTACAAAACAGATTCATTGAATGATCCAATAACTGTACTAAACCACAACCTGATTAGAAGCTGTTTAGCTCCATTACTGTGATTAACAGAAACACCACAAAATATGCTCTGTTTAATTATTTATTTATCATAAATGTCATACACGAAGTACACATACAGCATATAAAAAATAACGAAAATAACATATAAAAAATAGTGACACATTATTTTGGTACAGTTATTTCTGCAGGACAGATAAGCTAAATAAGACCAGAAATCTTCCACACACCTGCTGTTCTTTCTCTATCTGCTATAAAACAGCAAACAATGACAACACAAAATTAACGTATTTACTTCAAATTCAACACACAAATCGAAAGTACAAATTAGGAAATAATTTCATTTACCATTTAACAGAATACCGATATTTAAATGAGGACCTGGTTGGCCTCTTCACTGTCGGGACACAGCGCATCTTTGCACTGTTTGATTTTCTCCAACATCTTCTTGTAGAACGTGAAGTTGAAGTTTTCATTCTTTACCAGCGGCTCCATCAAAAACCACAGGCACCTACGACGCAACACAATCTATTCGGCACAGTACCAATGCACAATGAATCCTAGGAGAAATTCTGACAAACAAACTACAAACAGTACTTTAAATCTCACCTTATGCTGTTATTTTCATCTGGCTTATCAAAAAAAAATTTCAAAGTTATTAACTAATCGAACAAGCAAATGGCACCACAAATTTCACAATAAAAGCAAATATTATTCATATTTAATTAATATATTAATTATTAATAACAAAAACACAGAAGCATACTGCTTCAAAAACAAGTATACTAATTATACAGCATACGGTG
>Ga0209454_1004969_pt1 | contig 10095 bp, 7 predicted proteins | sample WorMetHERISLAND1_2_FD_187400 | JGI IMG/M metagenome (GOLD analysis project Ga0209454, IMG submission 187400) | Marine gutless worms symbiont microbial communities from Max Planck institute for Marine Microbiology, Germany - Olavius geniculatus... | ecosystem: Host-associated > Annelida >... | reverse complement strand
TTTCTAATGTGAGCTGCCGTGCGGAGTAATAGGGTGTTTACACGATCCAGCAAACGTCCAGCATTAGCACGTGTATTTTGAATACATTTGCTGGAAGTTTGCTGGACATTTGCTGGATCGTGTAAACACCCCATAAATGACGTAACTGACTGGAGCGGTGATATGTCTATTTGCTGGTTGCACCTCGAGTCCAATAAACGTTAGCGTTAACAGAGGATGGCCGCATAATGCGCTGCAGTAACATTAGCTCATGCAAATTATTTCTGAAATCGTGAAACACTTCTGGTCACGAATCATACTCATGTAAGCAACGCGTTAGCAAATTTTGTGACCGAGTTGACCTTTGCCTTTATCTGTTATCAGCAGGCGGATGCAGTATTTTGCTGTCTTACCTTTTCCCAGTTCGTGCGTGCGTCTGTTAGTCACGAAGAGCATTTAGTACGATAATCGAAAGCGATTGGAAGAAGTTTCAATAACGTTTGACCAGTGGCGTAAATAAAACCGAAGATGAATTGTTTTAATTTGAAAGACTGGTGGGTTGATGTAAAGTTACTACAATCAAGTACATAGTCGGACGTGAGAAAAGCTGGAGTCTCATTTGCGTGCTAGAAGTATCATAATTAAATTTTAGGACAGCGTATAGGAAATAAATTACAATACGTAGATAAAACGTAAGTTTACTTCAAACGTTTTAATAAGTTTTGCAAAAGGCGGATACATCAACATGGACACTTGGAGCAACATTTTCTATACATTTGTAGTTTAGTAAGCATCGGTATTATCAAAAAATAGGCTATACTTTAAAATGTCGATTGTAACCTTTAACTTAGACTTTTTGATCTAAAAAATTGGCACAACTGTTATTTTTGTTGGGGAAACGTTAGCACTAATTTCGGTTTTTACGCTTTTTTGTCTTCAAGTTAAAAATCCATGCGGAACAGACAAACGGGCGTGTAATACCCCGTTTACACGATCAAGCTGGCTCGACAAGCTGGCTATATGTTAGCTAGAAAAGCCAGCTCAATGTTTGTTCAACGTTTGCTCGATGCTTGCTGGATGTCTGCTCAACGTTTGCTAGATGTCTGCTTGATGTTTGCTCGATGTTTGCTAGACGTTTGCTCGATGTGTGTTATGCTTTATGCATGCTTCATATTTGCTCGGTGTTTGCTCGATGTTTGCTGGACGTTTGCTCAACGTTTGCTCGATATCTGCTCGATGTTTGCTCGATCGTGTAAACGGAGTATAAGACCCGTAACGCGGCCTATCAGGACGGCGGCAGAATTATATGTCTGATGATGTGGTGCGTGTTGACAGAGAGAACGGTAGTTCCGTGTCGAGTGACGCAGTGCTGGTGTACGTGAACATTGGACTCTGCGAGACCAACAACCTCATCCTGGACGATACGTTTGTCTGGTACTACCAGAGAGCCTACGTGTCCATGTACGTCATCTGTCTCCACACCACACTCAGCACGCACTGGTACTGTTCTAGCAACTTTCGGCTGCAATCGTGCGACATAGGCTAATGCAAACAACAATGACGCTATGCGACCCGAGAGTGATTTAAGTACGATACCGCACTGTCTGGAGTGGTATAAGCTCGTATTGCATGCTCGCTTTCCAGAGCTTCTATGTACGTGATCTGTCTGCTGGTGGTGATCGTGTTGTACGTAGGAGTTTTCTCGGCGGTTCATCGTCAGCGCAGTCAGCGTCAGAAGAGACGTCGCAACCAGCTGGCGGCTGCAGCTAACAGCGCCACTGCAGCAACATACGTGACCACCGCCGAGCCGCGAACCCGCGACACCAAGAGAAGCGAGTCGCAGCATTTCATTTAATTCCGTTTCACCGAATTCCATTTCGTCTGGTCCTTAACCCTATCCTTAACTCCAGTCTTAAACCTAATCCCATTTTGTTTAACCCCTAACCTTAACCTAAACTTAACCTTAACCCGAGTGTTATCGCTAACCCTGACCTGACCCTAAACCCTAAAATAAAACCTTAACCTTAATCTTAACCGCAAGTGCAGGCAGAATGGGATAAAGCGCGCTGGGAGGACACCAAGAGAAGCGAGTCGGAACAGGTCACGGAGATGGTGACTGTCGTCCAGGAGGGTCGGAACAACGACGATGACGCTGCCGCGGTCGACTGTGCGGACGTCGTGGTCGTCGCCAACGAAAACCGACCACCCACAGCCGTCGTTCAAACGTTCGTCAGACTGACAACGAAATCAGTAACCGATGGAAATGATCAACCTAACATCAGTGCTGCTGGTTGCAACCTCATCGTCATCAGGAATTTTCAGGCGTTGTTCAAACGTCCAAGTCCACCCAGTTCACGAAGTGAAACAGTTTCTCTACATCATAACGAAGTCAGGGCTACTGTTACGTCAAAAAATAACGGTTTTACATCCAAGGACACTTAACGGTCGTTCAAACGTCAGACATCCAACCGGTCTATACCGACGAAAATGATCAACCGAACAGCGGTATACTGGCTGTGCGTCACCGGAAGCATTCAGGCGTTGTTCAAACATGGGGAAGTTCGAAGACGAACAACAAGCCGCAGCGCGTTCACGTGCAGATGGAGAGCACGTTCCTGGCCAATCTGCGCACGGCGTCGATGCTTTTTGTCGTCACCGTCGTCTTCATTATCACTTTCACTCCCGGCTTTCTCATCTCACGCGACTTTTGTGCACTGTCACGTGACTTTTACGTAATGTAGTCGAGTATTCTTAGTTTGAGTCCGAGTCACGAAAATAAGAACCGAACTCCGACTCAAGTCGACTATACCGGACTCAAATATTACATCACTGATCTTCACCATTGCCTGACCTTTTCTCCCGGCTTTCTCATGTCGTTGGACTGGTTGCCGTGGAACATGACCGTTTTCTACCTGTACTTCGCCAACAATGTGGCCAACCCGGTGATCTATTCGTTCATGAACCAGAACTTCCGCGCGGACCTGCGTAATCTGGTCTGCAAGGGCAAGTCGTCGCAGCAACGCCGTTCTCTGACCACCCCCCAGAAATAGTTCCTTTCTTCGCCGCTACAGCGTGGTTTCAATCGAACGCAACGTACGCAACGCATCAAACGCAGCTGACGCAACAATCGCTTTTTATCCTTGCGTTTCGGCCGTGCGTCAGGTGCGTGCATCGCGTTTGCTGCGTACTTCTCTTGCGTTTACTGCGTTTGTTACATACGTGTTACGTTTCTTGTGTGCGCTGCGTACGTCGCGTGCGTTGCGTTAGGTGGAAACCCCTCTTTACACGGACGGACACTAGCTGTGTATAAGAAACTCAGCTATCGTAGATACACACTTTATGTACTTCAGTTCAAAAAATGTTTAATTTATATCACATTTATTCCTAATTCTGGCATAAATACGTTCGCACTTTATATTGTATTGGTCACAAGTGTTGTCACGTGGTTGTTATTGTTAGTGTTGTGCTTTTTCGGTGAGCAGTGAAAATCGCTTCGAATGTGATCGTGCTTGTGAGACAATATTAGCGCTGCCACTATCGACTATTTTCCTAGTCAACTTGTGGTCGACTATTCGTTCGACTAGTCGACTAGTCGTCCTAATTATCGTTACTGAAAACAATACCTAAAGTTCGCCGCCAGCATGTAAAAAAGCAGTCAGTTTCGAACATAAAGTCATTTTTATAGAGTACTTACAGCAGTGCTATCGTTTCAACTTTCACTTTTTAAGGTGAGCAATTTCCAAATTCAATTTTATACTAACACGTCCACTCGGTGTTGCTGTTTAAAGTCGAAATATCCACGTAATCAGTTTATATTAAGATGGTACCGAATATTTTATTTGTATTTTATTCGGCCGAATAGTACGGCAAAAATAGACCGAATACGAATAATAACTTAATAAGCACTGCGCCGTCGCCGCACTTTGCTCTTGCATTTAACATCAAAGACAACTGCTGTCAGCCCGGCAGTCTCAGCAGCCTAATGCCCACAGGTGTGATTTTATGACATTTCTTTAACCATTTACTTTGCTCACTGTCAAAAGTATATATCATGTTTCGTTAATGTTAGTAATCTTCTTTATTTGTTCAACATGTACGCAATTAAGATGACCGATTTGAAAACTCTTCGCCGCAGAACTATTGTGTCAGCGATGAAACCAGGTGTATAGGCCCTATTCGTATTCGGCCGAATAATAGAGTAAATTATTCTTATTCGGCCGAATAGTAAAATCTACTATTTGGTACAGTCCTTGTTCATATTCAATCTAAATGTAGACAATAATGCCGCCTCTATCGACTATTTCACTAGTCAATCGAGTGAATCGACTAGTCTATTTACAAATAACGACTAGTTGACTATTTGTCGACTAATTCTAATTAGTCGCCTACTCAACGGCAGCACTAGAGACAATACGATCAACGGCGTTCATTCTGTCACAGTACTGGGCTTATTGTATATTACGTGAGCATAGTTGATTTGAGGCGTATAACTGAAAACAATAGCGATGTGTTGCGATGCTTTAAACGTGAGTAGGCCTAGCTACTCGTAGTACGTTCGTGCTGTGATTCGTGAATGTGCATATCCAGACTATTACGTGTACTACACGCCGGCGTCGATCGGCGAAACCAGTGAACAGTTCAGTCCAAGTTCCACTACTTTGGTTTATCATGGACTTGTTGCCCAACGTGTCAAGATATCGTGCGTTGTCATTGTATGGTTGTCGCTGCATTTTTTCCTTTTCATTGTAAATCACTTACCTACCTGCGAGGTATTACCACGTACGCTGGCAATATAAATATACTAACGTCGTACGACCGCGATGAAACTAACAGCTTTGTATAATTTTGCACACAGTACAACAATTGACAACATTATACATGTACGTAAAAAAATTTCCGCGATTCGCTGGCTTGAAAACGCTAAAAAGTAAGCAAAGTTGAGCCCGCATGCCTACACATTTCAATTTAGACGAAAAACCGTTTTCCTGTCTTTAGCTGTTACAAAATCTGTTGCACTGTAGGCCTACAACTAAATTCAACTAGAAATCCAATTTATCTGTCCATTTATGTTCAAATACAGCGACCAGAACCCAAAAATATATAGTAGAATACAACATGCGCAGAAAATGAAAACGAACGAGTGCAAACGGACAAGAAGAACGCAGAAAATTAAAAAATTAAATCTGTCAAAATTCAAAAAATTTGAAGCAGCAAATGCACTAGTGATAGAGACAATATCCGATTATTTTTTACTAGCCAACTAAACAACCTGACGTCTAGACATCAGAAGCATAACACAACCAAAAAGGCGCCGAATAGATAAATTACTTATACAAATTGCCAGATCGAATATTGTAGCCTCAGACCGAATGTGGTCGTATAGGCCTATAGCGGCCACTCAAAGATTGTAGTTGCATCGGTGAAAATGCACAACTACTAATGCAAATGCAGAGTATTTTTCTGCGTATGCAGTTTATTAGTAGGCTAGTTAGACTGTTAGACTTACTGTTTACAACAAAGTCTGTACACCAAAAATTGTCGTTTTATATTTTTGCTGCAACTCGGGCAAAGCAGTCAAGTAAATACATCGTGTCTCAAAAACCAGTCAAAATTGTTTTTATCATAACTTTGTCAAATTTCAACCAACTTTGATAATTTTTGGCACAGACATGGCCAAGACGATAAAATTATGTAAAGTATACTTTTTCACCTTGCCTAATTTACGTCAACGGACAACCGTGTGAAACACAGATGCTTCAAATTGTTACATTACGTGGTGATTATTTGTATCAGATGGTTCACCTTTGCATCGTTAGTTCCACAGCAGATGCTACGCTATTTAATAATATAGTGGTATTAAATATTTTATGGTAAAAATAACAGACAACAAAATAGCTGGACTGATAAGCTTAAAAACGTCTAATCAATGAGTGAATGCCGTTTGATCAGTAAGTCGATGATTCCACTATCAGTCAATGGCGTTGCATCTAAACCATTGTCTTTGTACGCGGGGCCCACTTTGGACATAAATTCTGATGATTTGCAAGCGAGTTGTTATACAAACTTATAATTCTGTTAAATAATTTACACTGAGTATTATTTTGTGCTTAATTAAGTCGTTACAGCGTTTTCTTGGAAAATAACTCAGCGTTATGCAACAATTTGAAACATCTATGTTTCACACGGTAGTGCGTTAACATAAATTAAGAGAGATAAAAAGTGAGTGCACTTTGCATAATTTCATCGCTTTGGCCATCTTCATGCCAAAAAATATCAAATTTAATGAAAATTTGACAAAGTTATGACAAAAACAATTTGGACTGTTTTTTTCTGAGACACGTTGTAGAACCATTTTGGACTTCACTGAATGCACCACAAAAACAGAAAATGGATACAAAGAAAACAAGGTTTCAAGATATCGAAACGTATAAAAATGTATAAAATTCCCCACGAAATATGTTAGTATTTCGGCGTGTAGGAAATTATCAGTGCATCACGTAGCCGTCTGGCTACCAGCGTCGTGAGTGACAGCTGATTGACATGAGCCAATGCGCGTCCGTAATCCTATAAGAAATACACTGATCAATTGTTTTTTTCTCCAAAAAGTGTTCTTGCAGTAAGCGATTACATAACAGCTATGACAGCAGCGTGACAAAGTTGCCCGGAAATAATCCGCGCGTTCCATCGAGAGCTGTCCCACGCATCCATTCGTCTTCATCCTCGCAGTCTTCCACGTCTGTTATCACGTCACCGACACGCAGACTTAGCTCATCCTCCCAAACTGCGACCGGAAAAAACACAACAACAAAAATACACCGTAAACATAAGTAAATTAGTAACGACACATGTCCGCGTCTTATGGTACGACTTTGACAAAGATATTTTTATTGTCTGAGCTATGTATAAGGAACATCTTTATTTACCATCACTGGTATTTTCAGATAGATGCAACAAATGAGTAATAAAAAATTTAAAGAACATAAAAAAAGATATTAAGCCCTACGCAACAATACGTAATGCATCGTACGCAATTTTATATTTGGATTATGATACGTAATATTTCATGGCTTTATTATGTTCATACCTGTACTTGAATTCTAGTTTTGCATCAACAGAATGTTTCCCTGATCAATATTGAGTACGTTGCTGCAAAACAGAGATAAATGGATAGAGAAAATTGATAATACTCGTACGTCTCTCGAGGGTCTCCAGACACTGCAGTTAAACAGTCATCCACAACGTTCAAAATGTCTATTACCGCTACTGCTGCTGCTAAAAGTACTGATATTACAAGCAAATAGCTTGGCAACTGGCGCACGCCACGCTCAATGTAAAAACTGCGGCCAAACCGCTGCAGATTGAGACATGGTTACTATTGACAGCCTACAAGAAGTCACCAGCACCAGCACCCTATCCGATAGTACCATCAACGACCACTTACGACTTACCGTTCAGCCACAATACATCCGTTACAGACGACGACAGACAACTACGGTCGACAACCGTGCAAAAGACGCCTACAGCACAGCTGTAGTGCGTCAATAATATCTGTCAAAGAGAGACAGGTGGACGGGCAAGATCCGAAACAGACAGACGTAAGGATTAAATCACTATACAAATCCATTCCACGACGAATTCAAGCACTACTGAAATCCTGTAGTAATCTTACAAAACATTTTGAGGTCTGCATTACATTAAACTTTAGTAGGCCTATTTGCTATTTTTGCTTGACATTTTTTGCATGGGTTTAAATGGCAAATAAGTCTTATGCGTCGGTTTATTAGCTTTTGGCACGCAGCTGTGGCTGTAGCGCGTCAGAAACACATATGACGGTCGTCGACGACGCAATCGTCAAACGAACTCCGATGTTTGCCAACGACAATTAATTGACCCGTCAGTACGCTGATCGGTCGTTGCCGTGAGACCGGGTATGTATAAAGTGCAAACGGCGAAATGCGAAAGCGCGAAATCTGTCTTAGAGTGAAGTACGAAAGTAAACTTGCGAAAACTGCAGTGTAAAGACGTGCGTAAAAAGCGAATAAGAAAAGTTATGTCCTGGAACCATTTCGCATTTTCTGTTTCGCCTTTTATAGGCCTACGTACGCAATATATACGCTATAATGCGACGCAAAATTCGCATTTTGTTTCGCACTTTACAGTTGAATATATTTCGTGCTTTCGCATTTCGCAGTTAGCAGAGAACGAGCCAGCAAGCAGCAGTTTGTACCACCCTGCCGTGTGACGTTGGGATTTCATGCGACTACGTAACTGTATAGGACATGCTGCAGCAGCCCTCTAGATTAGTCAGTGCGCGCGCCAGTCAATTATTGTACTATAATGTCAAAACGGTGATAACTTACTTGCATCATAATCAAAGTCGACGACCACTCGCGAAATATTGGTGACGTTTGGCGTTTCATCAGCTGTCACTAGAAACACGAGCAGTGATCAGAATGATAATGCCGATGATAATAACAACAACAACAACAACAACATCATCGCCGTCATCATCATCAATGCATCATCCTTATTGTCATAAAATTTATTATTACTATGCCAGTTTTTAGTAATTTTTTGAATTTGTTCTATAGTCTATTCGTTTTTACGCGCGTGAGCTGGCATAGCTATAGCGCGTATAAGCTAGGGTAATTCTGTCCTGGAGTCTGTCACGTCCCGGTACCGTTCCAAGACCATGTGAGATAAAGACTTAGGATTTTCACTATATGAAAGCTTAGAGTCTCTAATATTTTGTGACAAAATATGTCATGCCGCTGGGTAAAGGGGGTATCCACAAAAAAGGCGAAAGAGGGGCACTCTCCCTAAAAGGCGTTATTTTACTACTATTGGTTCGTTTAACGTAGACATGATGCTTACCATAACAAGCCTTGGCGACGAGCTTCCTAGAAATGTCAACATCGATGACTTTAAATGACCTTGAACCCTTAAAATAAAAAAAATTGATAATTTTTTTGCGATTTCAGACTGTACGCACATTTCAAGAGTGAAATGCGCCGAAATGGCTGGAGATAGACCGAGGCAACCTGCATATGAAATTTTCAGCATTGAATGTAGATTTTAGTAGTCTAAGTCCCGATCGTCTACTTTTAACAAGGCCTGCGCACGTGGTTGTCAAAATGGGTATTTCCCTAAAAGTGGTGATTTTTGCGCTATTCGCTTGTCTAGCATGAAAACGCTTGCAGATAGGCACAAACATGCTGCTTGTCACAACAAGCACTACAGGGGTGACGTGCTTTTTAATGGTATCAACATCAATTACTTTGAATGATCTTAAATCTCAAATATAGGCGTTTTACTAATTTTTGCGATTTTTGGCTGCAGAAGAGTGAGTTGAGACAAAATGGATGAACATAGACCAAAATTACCTTGCGAACAGAAACTGCTTTAGGCACGTCTCGTGAGCATTAGCCCAGATTTTTTTTACTGACAAGGATAATAATACCGCTAATAATAACATCGGGTAACAACGCCATCATCATTATTAAATTTATTAATGCTGTCATCAGTATCAATAATATCTTGACTTTATGATTTATTTACTATTTATTCGTTGTGGGAAAAAGTTATTATTTATACCTAGCCTGTATTATTCATCACTATATTATCACTCCTCGATTGTGTTTATTATCTGTACCGGTACTTGATTTATTGTCGTTAATTTGTCAACAATTTCCTGCGAAATGAAGCTGACTAACGTGTAGATGTCGTGCTCTGGTAGCTAGTGAGTTGGGTCTCTGTAGTGGTGTCCGACGGAGTGGTTTCGCGAGGTGGAATTATTTCGACTTGTCCTCGTTGCTGGTGGTCGCTTGCGTCTACAGCGTGCAGTCGTGCGGCGCGCTGCGTGAGTCGTTGTCTCAGCTCGGTCATCAGCGCCGAGTCAGGTGACACGGGGTCACGTGACACGGGCACCTGCTGCTGCTGCTGCTGGTGGTGGTCGCCTCTCTCGTGTTTCTTGACATCACTCGGCCGAGGTTTAGTCAAAATGGCCGGAAGACGTCGTGGCAACGTCGCGTAGTCTCAACGCAAACATCATCATCATTGTCTTTGAATAAACTCACAGATAGAAACGGTAACTAATAAATTATATAAATTTATTAC
>Ga0209454_1004968_pt1 | contig 10096 bp, 9 predicted proteins | sample WorMetHERISLAND1_2_FD_187400 | JGI IMG/M metagenome (GOLD analysis project Ga0209454, IMG submission 187400) | Marine gutless worms symbiont microbial communities from Max Planck institute for Marine Microbiology, Germany - Olavius geniculatus... | ecosystem: Host-associated > Annelida >... | reverse complement strand
TTTTTTTTCTCACAGCATAGAATTACTACGGCTGCCACGCGTAAATATAAAGCAGTGCAGATGAAACACTGCAAGCATTGTGCATTTATAATCATCTGTTATCATACACGGAATTATGACACGAAGGCCATGTGAAATTGTCCCGTCATCGTAATAAATATTAACATTAGTTTGTAGGCTATCGTTGTTTTCGTAAAAGTGCGATCGGTGTCGTATATTGCATTCGGGTGAACTGACGATCAGTAATAGGCCCAAACTCCACTTGCTTCGATTTTTTGTACAACGAGTCGTACATCTAATCGTATTAGTGGAGTTTGGACTACTCCGCTAGTGATAAAGATGCCGTTATGCTAATAATAGTTATCTATTGCAAATGTTTTTGCAGGGAAGACGAGCACAGTCTAATAGCGCAGTACTGCCAGTGCTTGCACGGCTGCGACTCCAAACACTCGGTAAGTCTGTTGCAAATTCGTATCAGTCAGTTTCTCGTTAACTGTTGCAAATTATGAACACTTGTGGAAAACATTACTCTGAAAAGTCTTAGAGATTGTGCTGAAAGTGGCCATCTTTGGCCTCGATCGCCGTCACTGCTTGATCGCTTTGTCAGTTACAGCGTAAATGTAATGTGAACAAACTTTATAATGACGTCACATTGAGCACACACGGTAGGGCGCGGTCATAATAGGTGTGGCGGTAAATAATAAATTAAACTAATGCAGTCTCCGATATTTCGTTGAAATCCGTAAATTACAAACTGAATTGTGTGTGTTTGAAGCGAGACTGATTTTGGGCCACGTTGTATTGATGTCTGTTGCAGTTGCAGAGCCCGATGCAGATTATGTTAGCCGTCGAAACAGATCAGAAAGTCGAACTGGAGGCTATGATCAAAGACCTCGAAGAAGAAAACCGGTCCGTCTACGACCTGCATTACGTCAGAGTTATAGTTATTGTTAAAGTCAGACATGATATTTCTATGTAATTGTAATCGGTGCTAAAATTGTGTCAATAAATGCTCAGTTTTCTAACTCTTGTATAAAGCGGTTACGCGTGCATGCATCTTTGTAAAACATAGTGGCGGGTCCAAGGAAGATAAAAAAATGTATTCCCAATTAGCCGTATGCTCAGCGGTTTCAAAACGCCATTTCTTACGCATAAATTTATTTTTTTAAAGTTTAATTTATTAACGAGTAAGTAGCGTGACGTGCGAGTAACAAACAGTATAATAAAATTGTCAGAAGTGGGACGTTTAGCGTACGTAATGCTGTTTCAAAACGTTGGTACGGTTGAGCAAAAACTGTCCGTGAAGTGAACGTGACGCGCGGACCTTGCGTGCAGAGCGCTACAGGACGAATACGATCAGTTGCGACGCGCGCTCGGCGACGAGAAAGACGCCAAGAGCGAAGAATATGTTACAGCGACTGGAGCGGGCGCCGGCGACAGCACGCAGACAACTGCTGCTGCTGCTGCTGCTGCTGCTGCTGTCAACGGCGACGTCGTCGAGCTAGCGGCCGAGACGCGTCTACTACGCCAACACAAGGGCCGCCTGGAAGCCAGGATGCGCGTCCTGGAGGAACACAATGAGCAGCTCGAATCACAGCTCAAACGACTGCGTCAGCTCCTTCACGACTCCCCCGCCGATCAGGTACGTTCTATCGCTGCAGTCGTGATCGTCCAGAAATACAAAATTTGTGCTAAAACCTTCATTTTGGTGAAATTCAGAGGCAAGATTCAAATTTTGAGCACCCGTCGAAAATTTGCGACTGTCTCTCACGATTTTTTCAAGTTTGCAGTGTTTGTCTGAAAATTGCAACTTCTGCCCCGCCTACTTTTTTAATTTGCGACGTCGCTTCGTTCTATACTGTCAATTGCAATCACTATAACATGTTTTAGGCTTTTCCCGCCACTTTGTAGCTAGATTCTGTCAGTGTGACGATCAGGCGACCGCAGCAACACTGAAAAAAGTGGATCCGACTTTTTTGCTGCAAGCGACATGAGAAACTTGGAATGTAGAAAGTTTTTGAAATTTAAGTTAATCTGAGTCTGTTACAAAATTTGTGCCAACACTTTCATGTTGGTTCTGCGCACGTCGTCGCGTGGCCGCATGATCGTTCTACAGAACAAGCAAACCCACACTCCGTTAGGCCCACACTCCGCTGGCTATATATGTTTTGTTGTAGCTTTATCAACTCAGCCTGGCCATCCTTTCGGCAGGAGGTGCAATGAGTGCCAGTGAAAGCTGAGACGTAAACAGACACAACGCACACGATGCAGTAGCTCCGTATTTGTGGTCTTGCAGTTTAAACTGGTGTCTGGCTGAGCGCTATGGAAACGGAATGGGTCTTAGCCTATGGCTTAGGAAAGAGCTTACGTTTTACGTTGTTTTACAGCATGTTGTACGACAGATCCACCGCATATCTCGACGTAGTGGAGCATGGTCTGTCTGTTTGACTGTTGCAGGGTTCGTCCGGAGCAGCTGAGGACGCGCGCATCATAACCTACCCGCAGACGTCGCCGGTCGACGTTCCTAAGAGCGCGTCACAGAGCTCTCTATTTCGTCGAGGTCCACCGCCCAGCTTCGTGTCATCAGGCCGGGCCGCCAGCGCCAGCACCCAGCCAGACGGTAGGACAGTCACTCTTGCGTCGATGGGTTAAAGTTAAACAGTGTGCTTTTAGCTCTTCATACATAACAAACCCAGGTCATGCCAGCCCATTTGTCTACCACTCATAATTAAGTGAATAGTGCATTTATGCTACGCATGGATTAGATAGGCTGTGCGTCGTTTTCTCGATGTGATTTTAAGTTTTGATCTTATGAAATGAATGAAAAATTGGCACACTGCTTTTTTGTTCTCTGGAAAATATTCGAAAATTTACGCCATTATTGTTTTTGTGCTTTTTTTTCGATTTAGCAGTTTGTAGCCCACATGGCAGACGGATGAGCAGTTGTCAGGCGTCTCTTTTACAGGCCACATTACTCGTCTTTCGTAGGTCTACATTTAATGCAGTAAAAAGCTTTTTCGTTCAATCCATGCTGTGATTTCACGGCAGTTTTAGAGCTTCACTTAGCTCGACTGTTCTGTTTCTGTACACTGTCAGGCGGTTCGCAAGCGGAACAGTCAGCGGCATACAACATCGCGGCGGAATTCCACGAAACAACCGCTTCCAGCGACCAGAATCGAGGTAAGTCGAAATATGTGCAAATGCTTTAAATATTTGTGTACTCGTATATGAAAGCACATTGGCCAAATTAGGAACCAAGAGCAGCGGTGTTCACGTTGTGTCCGGGGAAGGAAAAGGGAAGGGGCAACTGTTGCCAAACTAAATTTTGAGCTGTCAAAAAATTTTCGGAAATTTTTTTGTCAGAAAACTTTTCTAAGCTTACAAAAATGCAAAAATTTGGGGCTAAAAGCCCCCAGAAATTGAGCGGCACAATTAAAATTTTGAGCACTCATAATTTCTTCTGTCGGAAAGTTGCAGCTGTCTGTCAAAATTTCGTCAGAAATTTCTAGTGTTTGTCTGAAAATTGCAACTTCCTGCCCCGCCTACTTTTTACGCGCAACAGCAGCTGCTGCTGTAGCGCGTCTTAGCCATCGCAGCTCTGTCTGTCCGTCTGTTTGTCCGTCCGTCTGTCCGTCTGTCACACGGGCGGATCAGTCAAAAACGGTGCAAACTAGGATCACCAAATCTTCACCGCTGGCTGTCCGGAAGGCTCTAGTTTCAGGAACCATAAAGCTTTTCTATAAGTTCGAAGGGGGTCACCCGGAACGAGGGCGCTAAATGAGAGAGGATAGGGAAAATCTGCGATATCCAGCCGATACGGCGTTTGCTGAGCGAGACACGTTGCGCCCTCTGGTGAGTACGAGTAAAACACTATAAACACTATAGCCGCCTGTCGTCTGGCGGCCTTTGGCGACTGACTTAGACTTTGTTTTACTGGGCTTTCAAACATGCACCGCAGCTGTTGCGCGTTCCTGTTTGCGTTAGCAGGGCTTTTCTTGTTTAGCCCATGACGCCACTAATGTTATTCATTGCGCAGCGTTGATTTTGAGCGGAAAATCGGTACTCTAAGCTTATGCGAATGTGTACGTGTGTTTGGTGGAACAGCGGCGGGTGAGCCGAGCTCAAGCAACATGACGCACTTGCTGCAGTCGGCCGGTGAAGTCGGCAAAGCCGTCGAGTCTCTGGTCACGATTATGACCGACGATCACCACGTCCAGAACAACGGCCAACCCGCAACCAGCTTAGCAGCCTCTCAGCAGTAGCCAACGGATCATACCGACACATTAACTCTATTTTAAGTGGTTAAATGGCATAGGTTTATAAAGAAACCCATCTCAGAGCTACGGAGCGTCTCCTGCCGTACGGGATCACACAGTGCTATCTGCCACAAGACGCAGTTGAACGCGCCCCACCACAATCCCAGCCAGACAGGCTCGATTTACTTACTCCGTAGGGATGAAAGGCCGAGTTGACTTTGGCGTTGGTTATAGGCCTATACTTATACGGTTTACCTGTCCACAGCTAGGCAGTCACCGATCCAGGTAGTAACGCCTTGTATCGACACGACCGGGAGTCCAACGTCTTAACTGTTGTACACCGTTTATGCGATCAAGCATTCATCAAGAAAACATCGAGCAATTAGAGCACACGTCGCGCACGTGTATTTTGAATGCATTTGCTGGATGTTTGCTTCATAATTGCTCGATGTTTGCTTGATCGTATAAACGGCGTAGTACAATACCGAGCCACTTAGCCACCTTCTGTATAGACTTATCTGTTGCCTTCGGATGCTTAGTGACTGGCACGAAAGGAAATAGGATTTGTGACGCCTCTAACACAAAAAATCTTTTCTACACGCATCTTTGCTATGGTCTGAAGCTAGGTAAAAGTAAATTAGGCGTAACTTTTTACCCTTTGCTCAGCCTTGCTTTATCTTGCGACTAGTCAGTTGTCACTTACTGTGTAAATAATTTTGTAATGTATTGCTGAGTCAGTGATGTGCTTTTAGACGTGACTTGGCGTGTACAAAAATAATGTAAATATAACGATTATTAAAAGTTACATGTACGTTTTTTGTCGATACAGACTTGAGCACATTGCAACAACTAAGCCTATATAATTACATGGACCGACATGGCAAGTTTTAGTAAACGTGGTCGTAAAAATGATGTATTTTTTACATTGTGTATGTGTATCATAAACAATTTTCGTCAGTATTATGTACCTCATGATTACTAGTAGTATCAGTATCAGGGTCGTAGCTAAATTGAAGCACGAGGAGGCACTTGCCTTCTCGTTCTCAGACAGCTTGCAAAATTGTATCACAGAACAAGAGTTTCAGCTAAGTAAATTTTGAAAGCTTTTTCGCTTTCCCCCAGACGCCCACCGGGGCTCCGCCCCTGGACCCCGCTATAGGAGACTTTGTCCCCCAGACTCCCTGCACTTCTTCCTCGTTTTTCACATACTGGCTACGGCCCTGGGTATTATAATGTTCGCAGTTGTGCACTACAGCATAGTTCAATAAATTATACTTTTCTGTATACTGATTTACCTCATGACCAGTGTTTTATTTTTACCACATCTACAGAGTTACAAACGCCCCTAAACAGGCTACAGGGTGTGGCAAAAAAGTAGCTCCTAAGGTTTTTTTTGCTGTTTTCTTAGCAACCGTTTGAAATTTTAATTTGAAATTTCACAGATTTATTTAATTATAACCTTTACATTTAACTGCCAAGTAAAATATGATTTTGTTGAAAAACGACGAAGTTATAGACTTTTTAACATGACCGCTTATTGATTTTTCAGCGAAAAACTAGGGGGCTACTTTTTGCCGCACCCTGTATAATTTCATTGCAGTCACGCGTCACAGTTGAAATGTCTCGTGCCTGTTTAATGTTTATCTTGTCTGTCCACGCAGAACACCGTCGATCAAGGTCATAAAATAAACACGTTTCACTACAGTTAACAGTTCTGGAGTTTATCATCATTGCATTTCGTGAAATGCTTTATAGACTGTGATGCATCTGAAAGCCACGCGTACGAATCCAGTCAAATCGTTGCAGAAAACAGATTTTAGCACTAAAGTGCATCATATGGTATTCAATTCAAGGTCAAGCATTCTGGGGTCATTGAAACGCCGTTGCTGCATAGTAATGTTGGCTTTTCGCTGTAAAGATCTCGAAAATAAAATGCGCCCGAATTGACTAAATGAGACCGCCTTGCCAAGGAACGCCAACGAATATCCGCATGACTCTCATAGCCTACTGCCTAAAAGTAGTCAGTCGTCTATAGGCTACATTTTTGCTGCTAACAGTATGGGTCTCTCGTCTTTCAAATGTTCATGGCGAGCTCCGAATAGACGCGCGATTGGCATATCAGAGTGCGTAATGACACTTCAAGGTCATTCAAGGTCAATGCTTTTCGTGTCATCTCAACTTCTCAGTGGCTTGTGCGACTTTCTAAGTATCTAGTAGTGATCAGTATTAAAACAAAATTAACAGCCTTGGCTTATTTCTCGCAATCTCACCATTTCTGAGATACAACGACTTATCGGTTGAAAAGTTGTAACATTAAAGGTAAAAATAACATCCAACATACAGCTGTTCTTACACGAGACAGACTGAAAACCAGAAGCGCTTTACAATTATGGTAGTGGCAGCTGATTGGCGTGAGCTAATGATACCGCAGCGCACTATGCGGCCATCCATTGCCCGCCTAAGTGAACAATTGGAGCCGCGGTTTGCAGCTAGCAAACATACCACCACCCCAATCAGCCACACTAGGCCTTCACCCGTAGCCCTACTCATTTCCCATCCCACGAAGGGCAGGAGACTGAGTTGGCCTGAACACATATTTGGCTAATTAATTGTGTAATAAAATCCCACGTAGCCGAACGTAGGCATATGTGATCACAACGCATCAACGTGACGCTAGTCAGAGATGGACAGACAGACGGACAGACATTATTACGGCGACGGCAATAGGGCCTATCACTCCATCAAGCATAGCCTATGCATGGAGCGGTAAAGAGTCGGCATTTATAGCATCCGTACCCATGACTGTATGTGTCTGTATGTGTGATGGGTGTTTTGGTGTGCGCGGCTAAGATATGGACACTCAAGACAAGAAGCCCAGCTCAGCTGTCACTAAGGGACTTGAGCCGACAGTAGCCTATACGTCCGCCTATATCCGAACTTCTTAAGGCCAGCGTCAGATCGCGGAAAGAATTAAAGCGATATTCAGTCCCACACACGCTATGTCGACTCTAGCTGTCATGTCGATGTTCGAACGTTAGGCTACAATCAAGGACTCGGTAGGCCTACGGTAATTCGGCGCACCTGGGTGACAGCTGCAGGCAGAAACTTTGCATTCAAAATCGCGACCAAACTGTTGCAGATAGAGGCAAGGTTATAACTATTGACAGCCGACAGGAACTCGTCATCGTCGTATCCAACGGTACCATCGCCGACCCCCTTATATGACGTACGGTTTAGCCATAATAGTAAACTGCATCTCCATCGCGGCTCCTGTCGTCTGGAACGCGCTTCCACCTGATCTACGTTCACCGCACAACAGTCGCAAACAGTTCCGATCTAAGCTGAAAACCTTTCTTTTCAGACAAGTCTACACTGCATGATTCCTCTGAGAACGTTGTTGAAGAGTGTAACCCTCAACTGTAACTGCATGTATTACAAACGATAGACGACAGACAGATGACACCGTACGAACGTAGCCGTCAGAGATGTAAATTAGGCCCCAGCTGAAGCCTTTCACCTTACGATACTTCCGGTTTATTTTGTTTACTTTTGTTGTTTACTAACATGGAAGTTTTTCGATTTTAATCGTAATTGGGTGCTCTTTGATTTCTGTAATTGAAGCATCAATGTCTAAGGCTTTAAAACTGTAAGTTTTGTATTGCATAAAAATTCATCAGTCATCAGTGGTGTGCCACAGCGGTATGCCTGAAAACCGCAGGACACTGCGGGACGCTCTTGTAAAGACCGCGTGATAGACCTATGTATGTGTGTTTGTGTATTGCCAACGTTTATGGAATAACACTTGTACGTATTCATACTGGCGTAAAGGCCGATACCTATGCACAGGTGAAGTGCAATTCAAGTAACAGTCAGAGTCTTGTTAATAATGGCTACAATGAGCGATAATCTGCAAAGTCGTTATCTAGGCCTAGATGAATTGGAGTTCTACATGTTTTTTTGTGTTATACCACTGGCCTATTACAAAGTACGTAAGTGAGTAAATAAGTAATTAAACTGAAGTAAGTAAGTTAAACTACGTATTAGCTGATTATGCTGATTTGGTTCTACCCATTGGTGGCATTTGTTTAGCCATTTGGTCCTGCTTTCTTGTTCTCTGTCCCTTAAAGATTTTTAGATTTGCCACTTATTAAACAGACAGAAGATAAGTAGCTAGTGGATGCTTGTGTTCTGTATGTGTTCTTGTGTAGATTGGTTTGTGGAGATGTGCGTGGCAGATTTGCACAGCTCTTCACACGGGTTGCCAGTATTCAGAAGAAAGCTGGCCAGTTTGATGTAATTCTGACTTTATCATTCTAATATTATTCATATTATCGCATTTGGAGTTTTGAGTCAACAATTCCTAGGAAAGATGTGGATCACCTGAGAGGAAGCAGAGATGGCATTCGTTGACAGACGTTGATGCCGTCTGAGTGTGGCCCAAGGTGTCCAGTTGGATGTGGCATGAGTCAAGGTCAAGGTCAGGTATCATTATTGATGACTACTGGACATACCAGTATAGTAAGTAATATAAAACATTTGGTATTATTCAATGCACAAACTACCATATTGTCTAGTTGCCTAACTATGCCATTGGTTTATCAGTGCTTGTGTTTAAACGTTCTAGATGCTGTTTTGTGTTGGTGACTTTTTTGGAACTGATGATGCTGAATGGCAGCAGGTGACTTCAGGAGCTATAAAAGGTATGCAGCATTTCCAGCTTTATGTGTCACAAACAACTTTCGTTAAATGAAATTTACAGGAGGTGTGTATCGTCTGTGTTTCTACTTAGCACTTGAACTGGTTTGTACAACTTTGTAAACTTTGTATCTGAGCTACAGTATTTAAAGACTTACTGATAAACTTAATGGGTGTTTCATCGTGTTTGTTAATTTAGTACCGATTGCAACATTTGTGCTCGGTCCAAACAAGTTGGAGGATGTGAGGCATTTTACAAATGCTGGAGGCTGTGAGCTGTGTGAAAATATAACTTATCTTGGTAAGTATTATACTGATAATCTGGTATTGTATTGTTTCGTTTGCAGAGTAAAATGCAAAAAGCATGTAAGATATGAGCAACTTTTGATGCTGTGCTTTTGTTATTTGAATGGCATATATTTGGATATTATTAGTTTGTTGCCAAGTCTTCCGTTACATTTGACTGTGGCTCATTACAGGCTGAATTGATAGCTTATTCTCAGTGGTTTTGCCAACTCATGGTGACATTTAAATGCCTCTGGATCAGTGACTGGTAGACGTTTTCCAAGTTTTTTTGACCATACTGAAAATCTTTTACCAACCAGATTTTACTAATGCAGACTCAGAACTGCCAGCTGGCCAAATCAGTATTTACTCTATGAGATGGACCTGACGTCAAGGCTCAACAGTAGACTTATTTGTTTGCTTATAAATGACAATTTTAAGCTGACATAGCATATTTTTTGATAGTCAAGTGAACTTCGTAACTAGTAGAATTTCCGCTGCTTTTGCTTTTTACGCACGACAGCAGAATGCTTCGCGCGTCTTAGCCATCGTCTGGGCGTCTGTCCGTCTGTCCGTCCGTCCGTCTGTCACACTCGTGATCTGTATCAAAACAGTGCAAGCTAGGATCACGAAATCTTTACCGTGGGCTGCCCCAAGGTGTCTAGTTTATCGTGACAAAATTTCGTGCCACTGGGTGCAGGGTTTCCCCTCGAACAAGGGCGTCGAAGAGGGGTACCCCCCTAAAAAAGATGTCATTTTGTCGTTATTGGCTCGAATAATGTGAAAATGGTTGCAGATAGGTACATACATGCTGCTTATCATAACAAGCACTAGTGACAGGCTTTTGAGATTTATCAACA
>Ga0209454_1004963_pt1 | contig 10099 bp, 6 predicted proteins | sample WorMetHERISLAND1_2_FD_187400 | JGI IMG/M metagenome (GOLD analysis project Ga0209454, IMG submission 187400) | Marine gutless worms symbiont microbial communities from Max Planck institute for Marine Microbiology, Germany - Olavius geniculatus... | ecosystem: Host-associated > Annelida >... | reverse complement strand
AAAATAAAATAATAATGATAACCAATTAAAACTTTAAAAAATAAAACAAAAAAAATGTAAGCGAGTTCAGTTTGCAAAGTAGCTACATAAATTTATTCGAAGACGACAACAGCTGCTGCTGAAACGTCAACAAACTAAACTAGTCACTAAAGGTTGCAATTTGATGAAAATACCTAGCTGATTAGAGCAGAATGGTGTTCATACCCAGAGGTTGAACTGATCGGCGGCAGTTCGAGCAGCGTGGAGAGCGCGGACTGCCATCATGACGGTACACTGATACTGATCATCATCGTGTCTGGAACCGTGGCTCCAAAAATCGACATCCTCACGCCGACCCGTGATCGGCCGAGGCGCAGTCAGCGTGTTGTAACCTGCACGTCAAAACACAGCAGCGCACGACCACTGACGTCAGCGCGCTTTTACACATACAACTTTACTTTCCCTGAAGCATAATAAGACGCAGGCCCGTCGAGAGCCACAGCGGGGCCCGGGGAAACTTTCTCGCCGGGCCCCCTAACATTTTCATGGGGCCCCTTTGGGGAGAAAACTATTGATTTTTTCTTTTCAAAATGGTGCATTCTGATGTACTTTATATTTCTGAGCGACGTCAGGGCCCCCAAACGTACAGTGGCTTTAGCAGGCAAGGTGCATAGCAACGACTGATGGACAAACAGACCAGGTACATGTAATGTCGCAGCATCGGATTTTTTATCGCACATCAGAGTAGGCTAATAACAGCTGCGAAACTGCGAAAATGTCGCCCCAGTGCCGACATCACATGCGACCGTCCGCCTAGCTATGCATAAGTAATTGCACATACAACAATTAAATTTACTTATGTTAAATTTCAACTGAAAATGTTCAATTTTACATTACCTAGCGACGCTTAGATCATAAGCGCACGACATTGGCCCTAATGCATGTATGAGCATGTATGACGTCCCCTGGCATAGATCTTTGACCTTTGTAGCTGAAAACTGGTACACCGCTTATAACTTCCGCTATGGGAACGCTGAACGTTTACACTGATTTTTTTCCGAGTTTGCAACCCGTGCGGAACAGAGACACAGACAAACGGACAGACGGACGGACAAGACCCACGAGTGGCCTATTAGCACAATCGCAGGTCGCACAAGAACGGCGACGATTTGGCAAATTATGCAATAGTAAACAGTTACCAGTTCATGTTCTGGACTGAAATTTATCAAAATACATTAGAATTTGGTTAAGTTACGGTGAAGAAAAAGCGGGCATGCACAAGAATCAGGCAGGGAAACAGCAACGCATGGCCAAAAACCATTTTTTTCCAGTGGAGTTGTTCTACAAACAAAGATAAACCACAAATCGGCATTCCGTATTTATACAAGTAATCTGAGCAAAGCTCATGAGATGCGCGACAGCCTTAGCAGTTTCTGTTCGCAGGTTGTCTTAATCTATCTAGAGCATTTCTACGCAATACACTCTTGATGTGTGCCTCACAGCAAAAACGCAAAAAAACTCTAAAACACTCTTATTTTGAGAATTCAAGGTCATTCAAGGCCATCGATACTGACACCATTAAAAAGCTTGTCACTAGTGCTTGTTAAGCAGCATGTCTGCGCCTATCTGCAAGCGTTTTTACGCTACACGAATCAATATCAGTAAAATAACCACTTTTTAGAGGGGGTACCCTTCTTTGACGCCCGCGTGCGCCGCCCTCCTTGAACCTAGGAGGCCACGACTTGCAGCGCTAAAATCTACGTTTAATGTTGAAAATTTCGTATGCTGGTTGTCATGGTCTATCTCCAGCCATTTCGTCGTTATTCAGTCTTAAACTGTGTGACACGACTCGAAATCACGAAAAATTCACTAAACAGCTTATTTTGGGTGTTCAAGATCGTTCAAGGTCATCACTATTGACACCCTTATGAAGCTCGTCACCAGTGCCATGTCTATGCCTATCTGTAACCGTTTACACGCTATACGAGCCAATAGCGGTAAAATAAGCGCATTTTAAAGGGGTACCTTTATTTCATGCCCCCCTTCGAGAGGAACCCCCTCACCCAGGGACACGAAATTTTGTCACGATAAACTAGCATTTAGCAAAGCATTACATGCTGTCGCGCATAAAAAATCAATATTTACAAAGCTAAAATCCTACGCTGCAGATAACATCAATACCATATTCAATGGGTATTGCAGCAGGCCCGTCGAGAGCCACAGTGGGGCCGGGGGAAACATTCTCGCAGGGCCCCAAACATTTTCACGGAGCCCATCTGGGAAAAATTTTTTTGATTTTTTTCTTTTCAAAATGGTACATTCTGGCGTACTTTATATTTCTGGCCGACGGCTGGGCCCCCGAACGTCGCGGGGCCCGGGGTAGCTAACTCCCTACCCCACCCTCTCGACAAGCCTAGATTGCAGAAATGTGCAAAAAGTGCAATTCTAAATTAATTTTTTTTAATTATAGGCCCTCTTGACACTTGGGCGCTGAGAACAAATCACTAGTCTGAAGGGACACTAGACAAACAACGCGAGTGTTGGGATTCAATAAGGGATAGGGTTAAAATTAGTGATAAAGTTAGAAAAATTGGATAAATTGCATCTTTGACTTCAGTGGGTCCTGGCTACTGTAACCCTTGGCTATGGCGGCCCCTGGCTATGACGGACCGAGTTGAAAAGTTAGACCTATAATCAATTTTGGACTTGTGCTCTTTCAGACTAGTGACTGACCAGTCAACCCGGCACCGCTTTGCCACAAGTTCTACCTGAGAGTTAGTTCATTTACGCCATGCTGCAATCCAATCAAGTGCTCTCAGACTAACCGGTGAACGGATCGCCGACGAAGTCCAGGCTGGACTGCTGCTGGTCTGCGGCGTAAGGCAGAAACTGCGCACGATCGTCCAGATCTCTTCCGTTGGAGGCGAAGTCCGCCCAGATATCGTTAACATCGTGGTCGCTGCTGGCGCTCCCCGAGCTCGCCAGCGAGTCGTACCTTTTTCTGAACATCTTTCCTGAATCTTCGTATCTCTTCATACACTCAAATCAACACACTGCAGATATTATTTGTCACTCAAGTGCTATACACTGTGTCACAGAAAAAACACCCTTTTTATACTTGTGATAGGCCTAAATCAGTCTGACGTACGTCATCCGACTTCCAAAATTCCTGGCAAACACTTAGGCTACCCCAGAAAATTTGACACAAACACATTATATACAGCCCATCACACCTCGTTTTATATGTTCGTACTTGACCTGTTAAAAGCTGGCAACGATTTTACCACATATGGCACAGCTTCGAACACAATTTAAACTTGTGACATTTTTACATTGAAGAAAACTAAGCGACAGCGACAAATCTATACACGCCCTGAGTCTCCCATAAACTGCGTGGTGTTATTTATAGTCAAGTACTCTATCTCGACGTGAGAGTCCCTGGCGAACATTTTTCGTCGCTACCGGTATGGGAGTATCTTTATTAGTTTTCACACAGTTGTATCCGAGAGCGAGGCAAAAATCTAGTCAACAATCAACATGTACAAGTTTTGTATAGTCCCGTATAGTCATGTTCATAAGCATGAAACCATACACAAGCTCGCCAATTTGTATTACCTCCCAACCGACAGTAGGCCTATAGATCGACGTCGAAATAATGCTTGTCAAATGTCAAAGCAGCACCGTTTTTACGCGCGAAAGCAGCTACTGCTTTCAGCACGTCTTAGCCATCGCAATTCTGTCCGTCTGTCTGTCTGTCACACCGGTGGATCAGTCAAAAACGGTGCAAGCTAGAATCACTAAATCTTCACCGTCGGCTGCCTGGAAGACTCTAGTTTCAGGAACCGTAAAGCTTATTCATAAATTCGAAGGGGGGTCACCCCGAACGAGTGCGCTAAATGAGAGGTGGTGGGCAAAATTTACGATTTTTGGCCAATAAGTCGCTGTATCTCAGTAACGGAGCGAGATAGGGCCTATGTTACTATTAATCACTAATAGGAAGTCGTACACTGGCTCCCGATTGGCGCCGAATTCAATGACCTTGAATGACCCTAAACGCCAAAATAAGGGGTTTTATAGATTTTTGGCGATTTCGGGCTGCGACACAAGTTTATATCATTCACAAGGTGGCGCCACGGAACTGTCGTTATGCGATCCAGATAGAGATTTTGGTATTTGTATATTAACTTAGCGTAACACCCCAATTTTCAGCTAAACTACTGAACCGGAACTGCTATAGGCTTTCGCGCGTCTGGAGAACATTAGCTTAGATTACTTGTACTTCTAGTCGATACACCAGTGATTTTCAACCTGGGTTCCGCGGAACCCAAGGGTCCCGCGAGCATCTGCCAAGGCTTTCGCGGCTCGTCAGGAAAAAAAATTAAAAATAGCCTAGCGTGCGAAATTACGTCAGAACAGGTTTTCTGCCTCTCGACTCCTCTGTAGACATCGGTGCCCACGCAGACACCCTGAAAATTCCACTCTGCCTACGCCATTGGACTCACGGATTATTGCATGCCATGGAGTTCCGTGGGTGATCATCTCACTTAGCCTATGTAGGGTTCCGCTGTAGCAAAAGGGTTGAAAAACACTGCGATACACAGACTCATTATCATGTAGATTACTAAGCATGTAATGAATCAATCTCACTGACTGACCATACGAGTATCAGACGCCAAATACGCAAACTAACAACTACATCCTACCTACCTCGTGACTTTCAGCGAAATGACAGCCAGCCTGTAGCCTGCAGCCTGCACGGACCTTTAACTCGAGTCAACACACCGTGCTGACACTGCGTTGTCAATGACGTCACAAAGCGCATGACGTCAAACTGGCAGGCGATAGCTGGCACGCTAAGTAGGTGCTCTACCGCAGTGCACTGCAGCCAGGTTCGCATGTAGCAGCACCTGCGGTCCGGCAAGCAGGGGTCTTGACATATTCGACTGGCGAATGATCGAGGTGTCTCGATTTACGTAGTAACAACCACCCAGGCCGTGTCCGTCGAACTGACTTCACACACGCGAAGAGTTCATCGTCATGTCAATCACCTACGTATTAATGAATACGCTAAACTGCAAGATTAGGTTACCAACTTCTTTGTATATAGTGAGATAGCACAGAGTCTGAGAATGCAGCGGAAGTAACGGAAAATTTACCTGAAACTAGGAATAATGCGAGAAAGTAACTCTTTCTAACTTTCTAGAGACTTGGGTTCTACGTTACGTTAGCAGCTGCAGTGTGTGAGCCACTGGCGATAGGCTACTTGTTAAAAGGCGTATCCATAGAACTACTACTGTCAATGGATGACGTATGGAAATTGAAAAACCGCTAATGACGTCATAAGCACTATCAATGACGTAAACTACGGATCGACCAATCTTGTCAATTCAAGTCTCACTGGCAATCACTGTCGCACTCGCACAGTCATATCATGCACACCGGCCGAATGCACAAGGACTCTAGTTTATCGCGACAAAATTTCGTGCCCGTGGGTGTGGGGGTTCCCCTCGAACGAAGGCGTCAAAGAGGGGTACCCCCGTCTAAAAAAGACGTTATTTTGCCGTTATTGGCTCGTACAGTGTGAAAACGGTTGCAGATAGGTACAGACATGCGCTTATCATAACAAAGCACTGGTGACAGGCTTTTTAGCTTTATCAACATCGATGACGTTGAACGACCTGGAACCCCAAAAAAGATTTGAGTAAATTTTTCGCAATTTTTGAATGCAGCGCACGTTTTAACACTGAATTGCGACGAAATGGCTGGCGATAGACCAAGACAACCTGCATACGAAATTTTCAGCTTTAAACGTAAATTTTAGCAGTTAAAGTCCCGATTTCTTAGGTTCAGGGAAACCGGCACAGGCGGGCGTCAAAGACAGCTACGCCCCCCCTAAAAAGTGGTTATTTCACCGCAATTATCTCGTGTAGCGTGAAAACGGTTGCGGATAGGCACAGACATGCTGCTTATCATAACAAGCAATAGTGGCAAGCTTTTTATTGGTGTTAACGTCGATGACCTTGAATGGCTTTGAACCCCCAAAGGAGGGGGTTTTAGTGATTTTTTTGCGATTTCCGGCTGCGACACACATTTTAAGAGTGAATTGCGCTGAAATGGCTGAAGATGCACCGAACAATTTTCGTCATTTTTAGCAGAGAACGTACATTTTTAAGAATCTAAGTTTCGATCTTTTAAATTCAAGGAGTCTTCCGTACGGAGGCCTCAAATTTAAGTACTGTTTTAAGATGCATTAATGTCTTATTGCTGTAGGCCTACCCTATTGCCAAAGTGGCAGAACCGCTGCAATCGGGTCACGTGAGCTTTGCTCAAATTACTCGTGTTATCTGGTAATGGTGTATGCCTAGATAGTTGCTGAGAGCGCCTATTAGCTATTGTAATAATATTCTGTCTGTCTGTTTGTTTTGATGCACGTCCCGATACAGATCAAAGCCCAGGTGAGATAGAGACTTGGGGTTTTCACCGAATGATAGCTTATAGGTTCTTTAGTATTTCGTGACAAAATTTTATGCCGCTGGGTAAAAGGGTTCCTCTCAAACCAGAGCGTGAAAGAGGGGCGCCCCTTAGAAAGACAGTATTTTCACTCTATTGGTTTGTCTAGCGTGAAAACGAGTTGCAGATAAGGGCAAGCTTTTACGGGTATGAACGTCAAACGTCGATGATCTTTAACGACCTTAAACCCCCAAAAGGAGGTTTTGGTAAATTTTTCTTGCGTGGCTGTCTTAATACTAGAGCACCATGTGATCGTATGCCCGTATTAGTAGGACTAGGGCCGATTAATATGCCAATTTGCTAATTGCTGACTGCACTGGCTGCAGATCGCAGCTACTGATAAATTTCTCTATAGATTTATTTTTATTTCGTCGGAATTACAGTGATCAAATAATCACGATAATGATGCTGATGCTGATGCTGATGACAGCAATTAGGCGCAGTGTGTTCGTGGTCTCGTCGTGTATGCTGTTCGTCCCAGCTTTCGGTGCTGCTGAAAGCCTACGCCAGTTGTGCCGCATCCGCACCGCGATCAATAGCCGCAGCATCCTGCAGCAGCAGCAGCAACTGGGTGTATGATGCTTTCTGCGACGAGTTGGCGACCAATCGCCTCTGTACGTGTGCAGCTCCACAGTGAGCGAGACAACCCACGGAAGATGGCGTCCGTACGCTTGGCGACGTTGTTGATGCTGCTCGCTGTGCCCGACTGGGTCTCGGTAAGTCAAGGTTTATTATTCTGTTATGAATGATAATTATACAGTCTTAACACTTTTATCGTTAGAAGTTACAGCCAGCCGTTGATGTCGATTTCTGTGATCACCCTTCACCAGAATCAATGTCACTCTTTGTTGATGTTTTGTCACTTTTTCGTTCGTGCGATTTCACCAAAAATTAACACTCGTGGGAGGAAGGAGCTCTAAAAGCAAGAATGAATGTGTCGGAGTGAGGCATGCACTTGAATGTGGGCATAAGCATAAGGCGTCAAACTCATCATTTTCATATTTACAATCTTAATCGAGGCTTAAGCTAGTGTTCTGTACAAATCCTTCGCACCGCAGTCGCAGCTAAATGTGTTCTGATTGATTGATAGTTTGCTAATAGGCTTACCCCATGCCTCTGTATGTTGCATCAGGCAAGGCTTGTCTACTTTCAACAGTTTGTTTGAAGAAACTTGTGGGCCTACTACGTACAAAATTGATCACACCCGATCTGCCTGTGAGAACTTTCGTATTGTCTATGATTAAATGAAACTACACCAAATAAAAGTTTCGAAAAACTCACTGCATTACATAGGTGTCCCACAATCATATGGTTTTGCGACGTAACTTTGACCTGATAAGGCTGCAGCTCGCTATGGATCAGATTATATTCATACCGTAGACGCGAAATTATTGTGTCTAATTTATTTCAATATTTGTGATTCTGTTGTTTTTATGGATTAACTCCCAGTGACCGACAGGGGCGTCATTTAAGAAGGGGGCTGGAGGGGTTTACGAATACCACCTCCCCCCCAAAAATATGATTTTAATGTTTTTTCATGCAAATCGTACCTTTGAAACAGCATTACTGCTGCAAGAACAATACGTTACGTAGACTGAGACCCCCAAGGGCCTCCAGTGATTACTGAGACCCCCCCCCTCAACGATTTACTGAAATGACGCCACTGGTGACGTGACTGATCGCTGTAGTCTGTCTGCATTTGTGTAACGTTTTAACTGTGGTTGCAGTGCTTTCATGTATCTTATTGTGCAGATGACGTCGGGCGAACTGGCCACTGCAGACGTCGACGAGACGCACTCGACGGATGTGGACGGAGCACCAGTTGAACTGTTACAACGCGTTAAGTGGGCTAACCCCCAAAATCATCGGGTACTTCAGCACTCGGCGGCGTCCGCTCGTCATAGTAACGGTTACCCTGGCAACCATAAACGCCGCGGCTCCGTCCATCCGATGCTGACAGCGTCAGTTCATCATCATCGCAACTCGGTGCCCGATAGGCCGCTCGTACGCCGAAAGAGAATTCGGCGCGATGGAGACACACCGGCGGCCATAGCGAGTAAACAAGCGCCCGCCGCCGTACAGCAGGCGGTCGCACCAGCTCCCCATTTCACCACAACCCACCGCCGATCTGCGGCCGAACTGATCAACGACGAATCGAAACCGAAACCCGGACACGTCGGGAAAATCCATAGAAGGAAGTTCGTTCAACGAAGAAAACGCGGACGAATGTTACCGCCACACAATCTGATCAGTTTGCGTTCGCGTCGGCAGAAATACGACGACCATCAGGCCAGAGGTCGCAAAACGTCGAAGCCGGTCGGAGCGTCAGCGGCAGAGCATCAGCGTCCACAAAGAGCACACGACAAGCGTCGACTGCTGCCGGATCATCACCGTCCATTGTATCGTACGCGTCCTGCGGGAAAGTCCGCCGCGTTCCTACAGCCTCGCAAACACCGGGCCGGCAGCTTTCCAGAGTCCGTCGTGGATCAGTTCTACGCGCATCCAGCTGCCACACTGGTGCATCGTCATGTCGGTGTTCCACCACGTCGACGAGCAACTATTGCCGGTTCTACTGAGCGACGTCGCCGACTTCCGGCGGTGAGCAAGTCGCTGTCAGGCGGGCCACAACATCAACAAGCAACTGTTGGGAGTCTTGAAGACGCGAATCCTCTGAAGCACGGCGACAATGCACTACATCGGCCCCGCATCCGCACCGGCAATGGGTAACTGAATTCAGTTAGCTTCGTTTAATTTAGAGAACATGTTCCGGATGAAAAGTACAAAAAATAGCAGATGGACAAAGAGAAATAAGCAACGAATTCGATTAGTTTTAGGCTTATAAAGAAAAACAAAGAAGCTATTCAAAAGTCGCACTAACTGCAAAAGCTGAGTTGTTAGTATGAACTGGCTATAAATCTTTGACATTTACAATAGCATAATTTTATACCGCTAGTAGACAAAAAGATAGCCTACATAGGGGCCTACCCTGTTCAAATTTCTCTGCTGTCTGTAGACGTAGATATGCAAAATGTTGGAGTGAAAAGGTAAGTAAGTATGGGGGCGCTGAATTTGCAAGGAATGAAATTTGCGAGGAAAGGGCGTTAGAATTGCAAGGAAAGGAAAATTCAAGGAAATGGCTCACAATTTGAATCTGTGAATTTGCAAGGAATGGGCTTTGCAAGGAATGTGTAAGCCTAAAGCCTAAACGGACTATGTTTCTTAGGACTATGCTGTGACTATCACAGTTCCATAGGCGGCAGTATTTAGCCTGTTATATTTGTATATAATGTGAGAGTGAGTGTATCTTGTTTTTAAGGTTAAGATTAACCGTATTTAATTTTAGTGGAGTATACCGAAATCCAAAGTGTGGAGGTAAAGTTTATGCATGCCAAAACCAACTGTACATTTAGCAGTGTCAAATAATTAATGCATGTTTAAGTTACTTTGACTTTAGACTTCCAAGTGAGTTGTTGCTCAAAAGGTACAAGAAATATTTAGTAAAAAAGGATTTGTCATAGTTGCTGCTGTCGATGCGTGTCGCTGTCGGTGGGCCTATTATGTTCTGTGTGAAAATACGAACTATTCAGCTAAATATGAACTGTATGAACTG
>Ga0209454_1004961_pt1 | contig 10101 bp, 9 predicted proteins | sample WorMetHERISLAND1_2_FD_187400 | JGI IMG/M metagenome (GOLD analysis project Ga0209454, IMG submission 187400) | Marine gutless worms symbiont microbial communities from Max Planck institute for Marine Microbiology, Germany - Olavius geniculatus... | ecosystem: Host-associated > Annelida >... | reverse complement strand
TATCATCACGTAGCAATCAAATCAAATACGAATAATTACATATAACTCCAAATACAATCATCATACATAAAGTAATACAAAATTATGCACATGCTAAAACCACATAAAATAAGGGCTTAAATTCGGACTATATCAAGTCTCGAGCTCACACCAAAGAAAGGTAGAAATTTCCTTTCCTATACACACCGCTATAGGGTTATAGTTTAGCTGCGCTAGTATATACCCTATTTTTCTCGTTCCTCTAGGAATCCACACAGGACTTCCCAACTCGAATCAATTATACATCTAGGGGTTACACAAACACCCTAATGTAACTACGACAGCCAAATCACAGACTATACAACCTGGGCATTTTCGTATGCCACACAAACATGACCATCTCGGTCCATATTACAACTAACTCGATTTGCTCATTTTACGCGCCGCCTCTGAAAGACGACCTACTTACTGTTTGGTCTGACCAATAGTAGGCTCAGGTTCAACTCATGTCCTACTTAAATTGGCGCAAACTCGAATGCACAGGCTCTGATTGGTTATCACCTAATATTGGCGCTCGTGACAAGTACACACCTGTACGGTAAACACCTTCACGTAACGTAAACTACATTACTACGCCTTACAATGACACACCGTTATACCTGTCATTACTACAAGTGCTACGCACACATACCAATAGGAAGGCTAGTAGCCAGAGCCAACAGAGTCGTTATACACAATGATGACCACGACGGTGTACAAATAAATACGATACAGTGACGAAAAAAGACCGCTATCAAACTTATATTAACGCGACCAGAAATCGACGACTCGATTTTTCTCGCAAGTGTCATACACATACTGGCCACTAAACTGACTAAAGACCTCCGCAGTTTGACACCATGGCAACCAGGGAGGGTCCGGGGTAAAATTAAATAACACCGTTAGATTCGCCATCCCCGAAAATCATACCCTAGAACCAAAAATTACGACTCTATCTTATACACAGCCAAAGTTATGACCGTTTAAATAATTGCTTAATTTTCCCCATAGGCGCCATTGTAATTTTTTGGATTTTTGCGAATAAATACGTTAAATATTAATTTTAAATTTTTTAATTCTTAAAAGGCACATCCTTGCGCGAGACCGCGTTGTTTGAGCCATCGCGCGCAAAAATCCGCCAAAGGGTCTGACCTGTAGCTGAGTTTCTGAAAAAAAGGTATATGGATAGCTATAAAAAATTTTGCGTATATTTCACCCATTTGCCGGGAAGCCCCCCTTAAAGGGATTTGCATAAAATTTTGCTTGACGGGTTCCCTCGCCGACGCAATCAACCGTACCAAATTTTATCTTAATCGGGTCAAGGGTTTTGATTTTGTGGGGGGTCGAATTTTTGGCTTTCCGATAAGAAAGAAAAGTCGCCGTTAACACAGGGCTTGAATTATCGTTCAACCTGTGATCCTGACGATCGATCATGTAACGACGTTTACGACTCCAGTAAATGGATAGGCTGGTAGAAGCATAGCATGTTACCCGCGTACAGAAAAAAAACAAGATTTTTTGGCAAACCTCCGAATTACCACTAACAGATCATGTGACGGTTCACGTTTAGCGGACAAAGCCGAGAAAAGAGAATGAAGTTCCTGCTTTCTTAAGGAAGACTTATTCTTGACCTTCCCATGTTTTCTGTAGACTAGAAAGGCGGAAAATTACCTTACAATTTTTATCTAAAAGAATGAAGCGTCAAAAATGATATCCGCTTAGCTTTCGTTCGGTTTTTCATCGGACAAAGCCACCACATCCAAAGTGGTAAAGTTTTAAATTTGGGACCCACTTCTGCCATAGAGGAAAAAATCCTTTACTGAGTCGACCAATACTGTATTAAATGGTACTGCGAAGTTTGTCAACCCAACGCTCGGAAAGGCATCTGCAAGGCGAAGTTCCGTCACTGGGTGGCGGAAGCATTCGTATTTTGTCGCATATAAAGCGATGGCCAGAGATACGGGGAGGGATAGAATCGCCGTTTACCGGAAAACTTTTGACCGATCATGTGACACTACAGGTAAATGCGGGACGGTGGTTCTAAGTGACGGTGTCGAAAAAGTATATAGTGTGGATGAGAACGCTATAGAAAAACGACTACCACGGAATGTGAAGTAACCGAAGAGATGCTTGACAGCACCGCATAGCCACGAAGTTCCCATTAGAGTTTTGCATGGTCCTCTCAGGATACGAGAGGGCAGCGACGAAGGGCAACGTATCCCTACGACGTCCAGCGCCCGCCCGTTCTGGAGAATTGTTGCGGGGAGGAGAACAGCTTGAGTATTTGTAGGACGGATAAATTCTGACAAGAAGAGGGACTTGTTTAATAGATCCAGATCAACCATTGGTGAGACCGTGTTGTCGATCTACACTGGACTTGCTAAACCGTTCGGGAGGTCTGACATCGTGAGCACTCGACGATCTGCAGTGCGTCGGCTTAGCACGAGTCGTCTTCCTCCTGCGGACAGCACTACTGCCTGTACAACGATCTCCAGCACTTGTTAACAACACCTTGCACCACCTACAATACACACACTTAAGATACATAAAATGTACCTATGGCTATTTTTAATAGACTTTGTGGCGATTGTGGTATTTTCTAACTAAAACACTCACACATCGGTTGTAAAAATTGCCAGGAAACACATTTAATGCACGCTATCTGACTGCACCACAACATTCTGCGCATTCACTTTCTCACTTAAACTTAAGTAAGGTCATTTGACCGTCCTACGGCAAATCAGCGGCCGACACGCGGATGCCCAGGTTAATGCCCATAAAAAGCGTATCACTTGTGGAAATAACCAGAAAGTGTCCTCACAACTACTCCCCATCCTCTCAAATAGTGGAGTGCCCGATAAGGTCCTGTTAAGATAGACAGAGACAAATGTACCAGAAAAGTACGAGGAAAGCCAGAAATTTGGTGAAATTTGGATAAATTGTTAAAATTTAAAAACAAGCAATTTGAGCTAATGCTCACAAAACGCGGGAAAGCCTATAGCAGTTTCTCTTCGCAAACTGTCAGTCTGTCTCCAGTCTTTTCGTCACAGTTCCTTCTTGGATTTAGTGCTGCAGCAGAAAATCGCAAAGATTAATAATAAACAGCATGTCTGTACTTATTTGCAACCGTGTTCACGCTACACGAAATAATTGCAGTAAAACAACCACTTTTTAGGAGGGTAGCTGTATGTGACGCTTGGCTGCGCCATCCTCCATAAATCTAAGGGGTTAAAACTTAAACAGCGAAAATCGACGTTAAATGGTAAAAATTTCATACGCAATTGTCTTGGTCTATCTCCAGCCGTTTCGTCGCAATTCAGTGTTGAAATGTGCGCTGCATTCAAAAATTGCGAAAAGTTTACTAAAAACCACTTTTTGAGAGGTTCAAGGTCGTTCAAGGTCATCGATGTTGATAAATCTTAAAAGCCTGTCACCGATGTTTGTTATGATAAGCAGCATGAATGTACCTATCTGTAATTGTTTTTACATTATTCTAGTCAATAACGGCCAAATAACGTCTTTTTAGGGGGTACCTCTATTTGACGCCCTCGTTCGAGAAAAACTCCTGAACCCAGTAGCACGAAATTTTGTCACAATAAACTAGAAACAGTGTGGCAGCGACAATGAAGATTTCGTGATCCTAGCTTGCACCGTTTTGATACAGCTTACGAGTGTGACAGACGGACGGACAGACGGACGGACGGACAAAGAAACGGACGGACAGACGCCCAGACGATGGCAAAGACGCGCGAAGCATTTTGCTTTCGCGCGTAAAAATAACAAGAAATTTGAGTTAATGCTCACGAGACGCGCGAAAACCTATACCAGTTTCTTTTCGCAAACTGCCAGTCTGTCTCCAGCCGTTTCGTCGCAGTTCATTCTTGGATTTTGTGCTGCAGCAGATCGCAAAAATTAATAATAAACAACATCTCTGTACCTATTTGCAATCGTTTTCACGCTACAACAGATAATTGCGGTAAAATAACCAATTTTTAAAAAAGGTAGCCGTATTTGACGCCCGCCTGCGCCGGGATCCATGAACCTAAAGGATCGGGACTTAAACTGATAAAATTTACGTTTAATGCTGAAAATTTCATACGCAGGGTGTCTTGGTCTAACTGCAGCCATTTCGTCGCAGTTCAGTGTTGAAATGTGCGCAGCATCCAAATATTGCGAAAAATTCACTAAAACCCCTATTGGGAAGGTTCAAGGTCATTCAAGGTCATCGATGTTGATAAATCTCAAAAGCTTGTCACCGGTGCTTGTTATGATAAGCAGCATGAATGTACTTACTTGTAATTGTTTTCACATTATTCTGGCCAATAACGGCCAAATGACGTTTTTTTAGGGGGTACCCCTGTTTGACGCCCTCGTTCGAGGAGAACTCCTGCACCCCATAGCACGAAATTTTGTTACGATAAACTAGAGTCAGCGCGGTAGCCACAGTAAAGATTTCGTGATCCTAGCTTGCACCGTTTTGATACAGCTCACGAGTGTGTCAGACGAACTAACAGACGGAGGACACACAGACGCCCAAACGATGGCAAAGACGCGCGAAGCATTCTGCATTCGCGCGTAAAAATAACAAGAAAGTTGAGCTAATGCTCACGAGACGCGCGAAAGCCTATACCAGTTTTTCTTCGCAAACTGCCAGTTTGTCTCCATCCTTTTCTTCGCAGTTCTGCAGCAGATCGCAAAAATTAATAATAAACAGCATGTCTGTAACTATTTGTAATCGTTTTCACGCTACAACAGATAATTGCAGTAAAATAACCACTTCTTAGTAGGGGTAGCCGTCTTTGACGCCCGCCTGCGCCGGGCTCCATGAACCTAGGGTATCGAAACTTTAACTGCTAAAATTTACGTTTAATGCTTAAAATTTCATACGCAGGGTGTCTTGGTGTAACTTTAGCCATTTCGTCGCAATTCAGTATTGAAATGTGCGCAGCATCCAAATATTGCAAAAAAAAATTCACTAAAACCCCTATTGGGAAAGTTCAAAGTCATTCAAGGTAATCGGTGTTGATAAATTTAAAAAGCCTGTCACCAGTGCTTGTTATGATAAGCAGCATATCTGTGCCTATATGCAACCGTGTTCACGCTACACGAGATAATTGCAGTAAAATAACCACTTTTTAGGGAAGTAGCTGTCTTTGACGCTTGCCTGCGACGGCCTCCAAAAACCTAGGGGATCGGGACTTAAACCGCTAAAATCTACGTTAACTGGCAAAAATTTCATATGCAATTGTCTTGGTCTATCGAAAGCCGTTTCGTCGCAATTCAATGCTGAAATGTGCGCTGCATCCCAAAATTGCCAAAAATTTACTAAAAACCTCTTTTTGAGGAATTCAAGGTTGTTCAAGGTTATCGATATTGATAAATCCCAAAAACCTGTCATTGGTGCTTGTTATGACAAGCAGCATGAATGTACCTATCTGTAATTGTTTTCACATTTTTCTAGCCAATAACGGCCAAATAACGTTTTTTTTAAAAGGCAAACCTCGTTGACGCTCTCGTTCATAAAAAAACTCATGCACCCAGCAGCACGAAATTTTGTCACAATAAACTAGAGACAGCGTGGCAGCCACAGTGAAGATTTCGTGATCCTAGCTTGCTCTGTTTTGATACAGCTTACGAGTGTGTCAAACGGACGGATAGAGGGACGGACAAACAGACGACTAGACGATGGCAAAGACGCGCGAAGCATTCTGCTTTTGCGCGTAAAAATAACAAGAAATTTGAGCTAATGCTCACGAAACGCGCGAAAGCCTATACCGGTTCCTCTTCGCAAACTGCCAGTTTGTCTCCAGACGTTTCGTCGCAGTTCATTCTTAAATTTTGTGCTGCAGCAGATCGCAAAAATTAATAATAAACAACATGTTTGTACCTATTTGCAATCATTTTTACGCTACAGCAGATAATTACGGTAAAATAACCACTTTTTAGGAGGAGTAGCCGTTTTTGACGCCGCGTGCGTTGAGCTCCATGAACCTAGGGGATCGAAACTTAAACTGCTAAAATTTACGTTTAATGCTGAAAATTTCATACGCAGGGTGTCTTTTTCTAACTGCAGCCATTTCGTCGCATTTCAGTATTGAAATGTTTGCTGCATCCAAATATTGCGAAAAATTCACTAAAAACCTTTATTGGGAAGGTTCAAGATCATTCAAGGTCATCGTTGTTAATAAATTTAAAAAGGCTGTCACCAGTGCTTGTTATGATGAGCAGCATGTCTGTGCTTATATGCAACCGCGTTCACGCCACACGAAATAATTGCAGTAATATAACCACTTTTTAGGGAATAGCTGTCTTTGACGCTTGCCTGTGATGGCCTTCAAAAACCTAGAGGGTCGGTACTTAAACTGTTAAAATCTACGTTAAATGGCAAAAATTTCATACGCAGGTTGTCTTGGTCTATCGCCAGCCGTTTCGTCGCAATTCAGTGTTGAAATGTGCGCTGCATCCAAATATTGCAAAAAGTTTACTAAAAACCTCCTTTTGAGGGGTTTAAGGTCGTTCAAGGTCATCGATGTTGATAAATCCCAAATGCCTGTCTGTCAAGCTGCGTTATTTCTTACTAGGATCGTGGCCGATAAGTGTGTATGACACTTCTAAAAAATTGTGCTGTCGATTTATTTTTCGCGTCTGATTAAGCTTACTACAGATATTTCTCGCCGTGTGTGTTATATTTCCTTGTCGATTTAGTCGTCAGTCATGTTTGTAGCACCACTGCCCTGGCATCGTAGATGTGCGTCTAATGCTATGTGCGGATACCGCTGTGTTTGTATGCCTAGTTGTACCTGTATTTGTGTCTCTGGAAGTATGTCTGTAAGTAAGCGTGTAGTGTCAATGCGACTTATACGTTACGTGCGGTATTATTATAATAGACTTTAGATGCTATCTAATCAGAGATTGAGTTCTAGGCATAGCGCCATTTTGAGTGGGACGCAGATTGAAATCGCTGGCTACTATTGGATAGTCCCAGCACTAAGTAGGTCATCGGGAGATACATGCGCGAATTAGTTGTTTGGAAGCCAGTTGGATGTGAGCTGGTCATCTGAACGCAGACCTGTGGTCATACGCGTTTTGTGGCATGCGTGTTTGCCAAGGTTGTACAGCTGTTTGTTTGATTTGTATTTAACGTTAGGTGCTTTGTAGCCCCTAAGGTGTAAAAACACTTTTACGTGTTTGGATGGGAGGCCGTTGAGGACCCCCAGAATAGCGATTCGAATAGGAGTGCTCGCATAGACCCTGGAAACGGAGAATAAGGGGTAGGAGGCTTCTGGGTGTACAGTTAGACTTGTAACTGTTCGATTTTGTGTCTTTTCTTGTGGCTAAGTAAAGTGAGATATTGCTTATGATTATTTCATTGATTGACATTCGATTAAGCTTGTCGTCATTGAGTTGTATTTGATTTACATAGCTGATGTGATTATATTATATTACCTGATAAACTATTGAAAATGTTCTGTCTGATAACTTGCCTAAAAGATTGATTTGCAGCTGTGACTGCTTGACATTTCAAACCGTATATCTGTAAGATTATTCTGTTTTATTTTCGCATTGCACGTAATCGTATTTGCACGCTGTAAATATTTTGCTTAATTAAAGTGTATATTTGTTTCATTTTCAATTGTTGAGTCCAGTTTTTGTAACTATAGGCCTAGGGTAACTATACAATAAGTTCAGCATAGGCTTAAGACTCAAACCTCACTAAGCAGCTTCACACTGTCACCGGTGCTTGTTATGATAAGCAGCATGAATGTACCTATCTGTAATTGTTTTTACATTTTTCTAGCCAATAACGGCTAAATTTGACGCCCTCGTTCGAAAAGAACTCCTGCATTCAGTAGCACAAAATTTTTTGTCACGATAAACTAGAAACAGTGTGGCAGCCCACAGTGAAGATTTCGAGATCCTAGCTTGCACCGTTTTGATACAGCTCACGAGTGTGACAGACGGACGGACAGAGAGACAGACGGACGGACAGACGCCCAGACGATGGCAAAGACGCGCGAAGCATTTTGCTTTTGCGCTTAAAAATAACAAAAAATTTGAGCTAATGCTCACGAGACGCGCAAAAGCCTATACCAGTTTCTCTTCGCAAACTGCCAGTTTGTCTCCAACCTTTTCGTCGCAGTTCATTCTTGGATTTTTGGATAACCACGTTTCAGGAGGAGTAGGCGGCTTTGACGCCGCCTGCGCCGGGCTCCATGAACCTAGGGTATCGGGACTTAAACTGCTGAAATTTACGTTTAATGCTGAAAATTTCATACGCAAGGTGTCTTGGTCTAACTCTAGCCATTTCGTCGCAATTCAGTATTGAAATGTGCGCAGCATCCAAATATTGCGAAAAATTTATAAAAACCCCCTGTTGGAAAAGTTCATGGTCATTCAAAATCATCGATGATGATAAATTTAAAAAGTCTATTACCAGTGCTTGTTATGATACGCAGCATGTCTGTGCCTGTATGTAACCGTGTTCACGCTACACGAGATAATTGCAATAAAATAACCACTTTTTAGGGGGGTAGCTGTCTTTGACGCTTGCCTGCGACGGCCTCCAAAAACCTAAGTCCTCGGGACTTAAACTGCTAAAATCTACGTTAAATGGCAAAAAATTTTTGTACGCAAATTGACTTGGTATATCTTCAGCCGTTTCGTCGCTATTCAGTGTTGAAATGTGCGCTGCATCCAAAAATTGCGAAAAGTTTACTTAAACCTTTTTTGAAAAGTTCTAGGTCGTTCAAGGTCATCGATGTTAATAAATCCCAAAAGCCTGTCATTGGTGGTTGTTACGATAAGCAGCATGAATGTACCTATTTGCAATCGTTTTCACTCTACAACAGATAATTGCGGTAAAATAACCATTTGATAAAAAGGATAGCCGTTTTTGACGCCGCCTGCGCCGGCGCCATAAACCTAGAAAATCGGGATTTAAACGGCTAAAATCTACGTTTTATGCTGAAAATTTTATAGGCAAATTGTCTTGGTCTAACTCCAGCCATTTCGTCGCAATTCAGTATTGAAATATGCGCAGCATTAAAATATTACGAAAAATTTACTAAAACATTTTTTGGGGAAGTTCAAGGTCATTCAAGGTCATTGACGTTGATAAATTTAAAAAGCCTGTCACCAGTGCTTGTTATGATAAGCGGCATGTCTGTGCCTATGTGCAACCGTGTTTACGCTACACGAGATAATTGCGGTAAATTAACCCGTTTTTTTGGGGGGGGGAAGTAGCTGTCTTTGTCGTTTGCTTGCGTCGGCCTCCTTAAACGTAAGGGGTCTGGACTTAAACTGCTTAAATCTACGTTGAATGCTGAAAATTGCGTATGCAGGTTGTCTTGGTCTATCTTCAGCCATTTCGTCGCAGTTCAATGTTGAAATGTGCGCTGCATCTAAAAATTGCGAACAGTTTACTACAAACCTCTTTTTGAGGGGTTCAAAGTCGTTCACTGTTATCGATGTAAATAAATCCCAAAAGCTTGTCACCAGTGCTTGTTATAATAAGCAGCATGTCTGTGCCTATCTGCAACCGTTTTTACACTACACGAGATAATTTCGGTAAAATAACCACTTTTGGTTGGTAGCTGTCTTTGACGCCCGCCTGTGCCGGCCTCCTTGAACCTAGGGGGTCGGGACTTAAACTGCTAAAATCTAAGTTAAATGCTAAAAATTTTAAGCGCACGTTGTTTTAGTCTATCTCCAGCCATTTCGTCGCAATTTAGTGTTAAATTATGTGCTGCATCTAAAAATTGCGATGAATTCACTAAAAACCTTTTTATAAGGGGTTCAAGGTCGTTCAAGGTCATCAATGTTAGTCAATCTAAAAAGCCTGTCATCGGTGATAAGCAGCATGTATGTACCGCTCTGCAACCGTTTACACATTATTCGAGCCAATAACGGCAAAATGACGTCATTTTTAAAGAGGGTAAAAGAACCCTCTTTGACGCTCTCGTTCGAAAGAAACTCCTGCACCCAGTGGCACGAAATTTTGTCACGATAAACTAGAGACCTTGGGGCAGCCCACAGTGAAGATTTCGTGATCCTAGCTTGCACCGTTTTGATACAGCTCACGAG
>Ga0209454_1004960_pt1 | contig 10101 bp, 4 predicted proteins | sample WorMetHERISLAND1_2_FD_187400 | JGI IMG/M metagenome (GOLD analysis project Ga0209454, IMG submission 187400) | Marine gutless worms symbiont microbial communities from Max Planck institute for Marine Microbiology, Germany - Olavius geniculatus... | ecosystem: Host-associated > Annelida >... | reverse complement strand
GGACTAGGTGCGTTAATTTACGCGTTAATTAATGCATTAAAAAATTAACACACTGCGTTAATGCGTTAAAAAAATTTAACGCCTTGACAGCTGTAGTTTAAACTGTTCAAGTGCAGTTTGTCTCAGATGAGCTGGCAGACTGTTCCACAGCCGTCTGTCACACAGGTGGATCAGTCAAATATGGCACAAGCTAGGATCACCAAATATTCACTGTCGGCTGCCTGGAAGACAAGTTTCAGGATCCGTGAAGCTTTTCCATAAACTTGAAAGGGGTCTCCCTGAGCGGTGGCAGCAAATGAAGGACAGGTAGAAAAAATTTGTGATTTTTAGGTAATAAGTCGCTGTATCTCAGAAATGGTGCAAGACTGACAAGGTTACTATTAATCACAAATAGAAAGTCGTACATGCACTTTTGATTGGTACCGAAAGCAATGACTTTGGATGACCTTAAATGCCAAAATTGAATTTTTGTGAGATTTTGGCCTGCAACACACATTTCAAGCGTGAATTGTGCCAAAATCACTAGAGACAGACCAGGATAACCTGCATATGTAATTTTCAGCATTAAACATAGTTTTAACTAGTTTATATTTCGACCCCCTGCGTTTAAGGGATCCTCTGTACGGCCGTGTCAAATTCAAAATGTGCGCTTTCGGCCACTCAGACGGTAGCTGATGCACAAGACCAGTTATGCCCTCTAGTGACCGTCAATGCAACGCTATAGATACTAGTTTCCATTATCATCATCGTGCTGAATGTCAACACGATGACGAGCTGATCTGATTGGCTCGCAATGGGCCTTCATACATGCATCGCTGTCGCACATTCCCTTTGCATTAGTTAGGCTTTTCCGGTCCTCATTTCTGCTATTGACTGTAAAGTGACTGCAGTGCCACAGGCATTTTTTCACTTTAAATTTTATTGTATTTGTATTTGCCACTGCACAAAAGTGCTGTTATAAATACCATTCATAGAGACGGACAGTTGGATTTATGTCATGCACTTTTTTGACACATACAATATTTTTTGCACTACAAGCACTTTGAGTATTGCATATTACCGTTGAAGATTGTATTCAGCATGCTTGTACATATTGCATATTGCTATTGTGCTATAATTTGCTTGCTGTGGCCTAATTAACGTGCATTAAGCACTGCTGTCTGCAGAACTGTCACTCTTGTTATGTACGTTGTACAATGTACATAAGATTTTCGTCACTAATGGGGTGTTTACACGATCCAGCAAACTTCCAGCATATGTAATGCTGGATCGTGTAAACACCCTATTATTGTCAGACAGGGGTTTTGCTCCAAGTGGTCTAGAAAATGTCACTAAGCATGTGATTTCTTGACAGTAAATGAATTGATTGATTGATATGGTGTTGTTATGAATTGCCATGACATGGTTGAAAGCTCAAAGGTCGAGTTATCATACTGCAGGGTTCCCACTTTGGTCACAAAACAAAATTCAAGGACTAAATGTTGAAATCAGGACTCATCACTTAATGAATTGTGGCTGTAAAAACTTCAGAATGACAAGCGAGCATAGTGAACAACAAAGTTTGAAGAAAATGTGAAATTAAACCGTATAGTGCAAAATTTGCCTATGTTAATAATTTCATTAATCTTTTCCAGTTTTCCCCGATTTTTCCTGAAAAAATTACAGGACTATCAAGGACCTAGAAACTCAAAATTCAAGGACGCAAGGATGCATGATAATGCGTTGATAAGCTAACAGAGTGTTATGGACATCTGCAGATGTAGGCCTATTTTTGCCTGCAGTTGCATAGAAAAAGGCTAAGATGTCTCGTATAAAAATTTAAAAAAAATTAAATCCTTATGCATTTCTGCACACTGGTGATCTGCCACATATAAAACAGTAATGATGGGTGAAACAAATGGCTACAGGCAGGTTAGTGCTACACACTTCAGGTTATGTAAAGGGTGGGCCATAAAAACGTTGCACTTTACATGTGTCCATATCTTCGCCAGTTAATGATCAATTTACTGACACACACTGCAGACAATTGGCCACAATAAAAATTTGTTAACCAACCAAAAGCTGTCACTCAGTGCCAGCGGTCACTAATGCACTGGTGAAGCTTGACGCTGCACAAGTGTGAAGTGCAAACAACAACTCTGCAAATTACTGACTTTTTTTAGTAAAGTTTAACATGAGCATTACCTTACATATCCACAGCAATGGTTAGAAATATCTGAGACTGGTTTTACAGTGAATGGACCATGTTATGGCCCCTTGATAGCGCACTTTAACAACCTGACTTTCTAGATCTTAAAACAATGCGGAAAACACGGCACACCTGTGCGTGACGACCATGCAAAAGAAGAATAATTATCGCTGGCACATGACAATGAAATCGTGCAAACACTGCCATCGAGACTGCCAGTCTTTCAGCTCACGGGTGAGATGGTGTCAATCAAATAACCCAGGATAGCAGCCTTATGTCAACAAGGCAGTTTACACTGGGACCAGCACACATTGCTTTAACTCATTTGCAGGAAACGAATCAAATATGAAATGTATACTGTTTACGTATTACAGTGGGGTAGATTTTTTTTCTGGCAACACTAACCAGCAACTAGGGTGCGATGAACAAGGGAGGTTTTGTAACCAGAAACAAATTTTACATTTGACAAGACATCGAGTATTTGCAGGATGCATGACGATTTAGTGCAACTGATGTTTCACAACGAGCACAATGCAATATCCCTCATTGTCATCGTAAACAGCATAGCAAACATAAGAAAACACTTAAATGATTCTGGGCTTGTATCACTATGCAGTTACTGAATAAATTATTGTAACTTAGTAATAAATAACCCAAACGAGCAGACGTCACCAAGAATGTCTCAGTATAATAGTCAGTTATCAATCACGTACTCTTGCAGGCTCAGAAACTCAGATCAGACTAGCAAAAACAACTACGATTCCACATTCTATATATGAACTCCGCAGATTACTCCCAAAAGGACAAAAACCGAAGAATATACCGTGGCACAACACATTACCAACGAAAATAACGAAAATAATCTGTAGTGATTACACAGGCCACAGAATAAATATCTGTACAAATTTTAGTCTCTGTTCATCTGCAACAGTTCAATTTGACACATACAGACAGCTGCAAGTATGTGCCTTACAAACTGTACTTTCTATTTACTACTGACACTATGCAATTCAGCAAAAAAAAAACGATTATGATTATGCAACAGCTGTGGAGGATCATCATTAAACTGACACACAATTCGTCAAACAAGCAGAAAACAAATTGATGCAAATGCGAGAAAAATGAAAAAAACAACAACAATTTTGGAGACTCGTGCCATGAAAGCGAGAGCTGCAAATAATCAGATGAATGCCGAGCAAAACTTCTCAGGCGGTATGAGCTTTCAATGTTATTGGATTAATGCTGCGAAAAAACTCTGGGCTAACATCATTTCCTCTCAAAAGAAAAGGCACTATATGCTGACCCCATTATGTACCTTTGGCACGTGCACAGCTCAACATTTACACCTGTGCAATAACCGACTATGCAAATTAGCAACTTGCGCACAACAAATGAGCTGAACGGTTTTAGCTTTGGATATGGGATAGCTGGGAACGGAGATATTACCTAGGTGGCCTATATGTAGTAAACGCATTAACATGCACGGGAACTGATGACAAGCCAACTATCAATAACAAACATGAATACTGATTCCAGCTTAAGTCCTATAAACAGCAAGAACAGTGGAATAAACAACGTCTGTTGAACTGCATTCTGGACAGATAAACCTTACAGTTTCAACCTAGCTATGCTCACTATAGCAGCGGCCTAGCACAGCAGCAACATCATTAGCTGTATCAACGAAGCTGGGTTGGTACTGAGATAGGTGACTGCAGGTATACCATCTTCATATTCAAGCCACCCAGGCCAACTCAGCCTGGCCAACCCTCTTTAGATAGGCAAAACGAGTAAAGGCAATGGTTACGGCCCTCACTAGGAAAGAAACGGCGAGTTCTGCTTAACAGAGGTCATCACCAGGGCTACTGACATACTGACCTAGTCAGTTAAAGGTGCTGGATTATAACAGAGCCAAGTTGGATTATCCATTATTGGCCATCCAGCCAACTTGGGTTGCATGCTAACATAATTAGCTCAAAACACTGAAAAGGGGCATGAGCTTCCACACAATGGACCTAGCTGTCTATGCAAAATCTTCTTCTTCTTCTATCCTCATGATAATCGTGTTTTGAGGCAACTTGGGTCTGACAACTTTAAGGCACCTGACTGAAAAAAATCCCAACTGCAATAATCTAATTTGTAAGCTATGACGATAGGGAATGGAATAATCTGAATGACCACAACCAATGGTTACCAGTTTTGAACAGTTTTTATTTTGCCCAATTCAGCAGACTTTTCGTTTAAGAGTTTAGAAAATGCAATTAAATTTGCCCTGTTCCCAATAGTGAACTGCGTCAAACACAAGACATCAATGTTGCCTTGACAACAGTTCTTTCACTTAACTCACATTGACAAAAATATAACATCACAAGCAGCACAAACAGCCATGTAACAAAACTAAGAAACGCACTGAAAAGTTGCTGTCATTCGTAAACACTAAACCATGTATCAAATTTTCACATGGTTCCAACTACTCTGCAGAGTTCATTTTCCCTAATTTTTCCCTGACTTTCCAGAACAAAATGAATCGTTTTCCCTGACTAATTCGTTCACGCAAAATACCAATGTCGGTTTTCAATCGCAATCACACTAGAAACAAGGGTGGCAGAACAAATTTAAAAGTGGAGGTACAGATAATCTGCAAGCAAAGTGAGCAAGAAATATTTGAACTAATTTTTTACTTTTAAATTCCCCGACCATCGGAGTTTTCCCTGACTTTGGATGGATCACTTTTTCTGCTCCTCTGATTTTCCCCGACTTCCCCTGACCGTAGGAACCATGTTTCATGGTGCTCCTGTTTTTCAAACCAAGGTGGCACATATAATGGGCAAATTGGGCATGCTGTGTGTCATTCTGCAAACGAAGCAGAATTATGTAACTGCACAGTCACATTAACTGCTACGGTTGGGTTGGTGGGTTGGTGTAGTGGTAACGCGTTTGATCCGATCAACGAAGTTACTGTACGCCTGTGGGCAGGTAAATCATCTCGGTATGTAACCAGCCGCCTAGGTCAACTCAGCCTTGCATCCCTCCGGGGTATTTAATCGAGTACCAACCTATCTGGCTGATGTTAAGGTGGGGCACGTTCACCTGTGTCGGGTGGCAGGTAACACTGTGTGATCCCATACGGCAGGTGACGCTCCGTAGCTCTGAGATGGGCACCTCATTAAGGGCTATATCACCACCTTTAACCTTTTTATTTTGTGCCACCAGCACTGCTTTGATGCCGTACAGTTACTAAAACCCAAACAAAATTTTTTTCTGGCTTTGCTATTGTTCTGCTGCCGAATTAAATGCTTCAAAGGATGTAACTTATCCTATTCTGAAGCCACCGGTTAACACTGAAGAAACTACAAGAATGTATGAAATGGATATAAAATTATGTTTGCTGGAAATAAATGAAATATGAAAATAAAATGTAAACTATTTCACCATCAGAGTGGGGTAGCATAATCTTTCAAATTAAACTGCAAACTATGCAGATGCACATATGTGCAATTTACCTTGTCAAATTTAATTCAAACCGTCAATCTACTACCAGAAAATTCCATCTTACGAATGACAACCAGTATGGCTAAATAACAAAAAAAGGAAAAAAAGAAAACGTAGCTGTAAAACCCAATGTGAAGGAGCAACTTGCATATGTTGCAATACTTTGAGACAGCATTTTGAATCACACAACGAGCACAAACAACGAACGCAGCAAACAACGTAACAGTTGCCTCTCAAGCATTTGTCAGCAACGAAAGACGCATGGACTAAAGTAAACTAGCGACGGGTCGACACTCAGTTGCCGGCAATGGCAGCTTCCATGAAACCGGCAGCAACTGTCATGTCAACGACGGCGTCCAGTGTATGTGCGAGCTGGTCCCCGACCTCCCGATACTGACTCAGCTCAGCAGGCTGCGATGACACGGAGTTAATGTGACTGACGTGTTCCGGGACAATGTCCAGCAGTGTGGTGAGAAAGTCTTGCAAACGCTCACGCTTCTTCTCTGCACATCAGTTACACCAGGCCTATCATTCGCACATCGAAGCATACAGCGTATATTGACAGAGATAAAAAATGCCTGAATGTTTCACTGATTAAATGTTTCAATGATTACATCTTTGACAGTTATTATTTTAACTGTCAGGCAGATGGAAGTGGCTCTGAGCGTTAAAAACTGGGCGGGGCAAGAATTTGCAATTTTCTGACAAATAGCTGGCACTTTCTGACAGAGATTGATTACGGATGCTCACAATTTCAATTTTGCCCCTAGATTTTAAATTTTTGCCAAAATAGGAATTTTCAGCCCTGAATTTGGCATTTTTTGACAATAAGTTTCTGACAAAAACACAATTTTCAGACATCTGACAATTTTTTTCCCATGGGAGCATATTTCTGAGTTAGAAGCCAACTCAAAAGCGACAGACAAGTGAGACCCATTATATGGCCTATTAGGATGACCAAACAACAGGATGCTTGGATAAGTTCCAGCATGGACAGTGAGATGTGGAAAAGATGGTAACAGACCAGGATGATCTATGGAAAGCACTTCACACCAACATCCGCGGACGTCGTCGACGGCATCGCGATCAGCCGCCGCAGTGCTGCACACGAGCTGGTAGAAGCAAGGCAGGAACAGCTTCTGCAGCTCAGCAAACAGCTGGTCGATGCTGTCCTCGGTTTTAAATGATTCCACCGCAAGGTCGTTCACACTCTGTATAGTACAACCAGGCTACAGCTAGCAGAGCCGTATTTAAGAGACCTCCCCACTCCCCGAAATGCTCGAAATTTTTACATTTAATATGACAATTTTGCATACTACAGTTCAAAAGTTTTTTTCTACTCACTTTGCTCTCAGATTATGTATATGTCTACTTTTGAATTTGTTCTGCCATTCTTGCTTGCCTTTACTGTTTAAACTGCATGCACAAAATTTGGTCCTGAAGTTGATTCTTAAGAAAACAACTAAAATTGTTGCCACCAAATTTAAGGTTAAAATGCACCTAATTCGATTTTGGCTAGGGTTCTGCTCCAGACCCCACTGGGGAAGCTCACGGCATTCGCCTGATCCCCTAGCTGGATTTGAAGGGTCCTACTTCTAAGGAAAGGAAAAAAGAGAAAGGGGAAGAGGAGAGAAAAAGAAGGGAAGTGTGAAGGAAAAGGGAGGGGAAAGAAAAAAGGAGGGAAAAATCAACCCTCTTTTCCCCAAACAAAAATTCTGGCTATGGCCATGACAGCTAGTCACCACCACAGGCCTAGCTGATGGCATGCAGATAATATCGCGAGGAGTGAATGACAACATCATCCTATGTGTTGTCAATGACATTTCAAGGAAGTCGAACAAAACATCTCTACAAAACATTTCTAAACAACGCATTTTCCCAGTGTCTCAATAAATGTTGGTTTACAGTTTGTTACTAAATAACATGTATTTTTGCTTGCTTAGTTCATTTCGTAACAAAATAAATATTTAACATTTTAAAACATTTCTCATTTTGAAGAACTTCGTAGATATGACAGATACGATAATACGATGTTCTGCAGTTCTGTCCTCGATCAGTATTAACAAACAATATGCGTCCTTGTAATGATTTGCCATATTACAGCATGCTAGAAATTGTCAGTATTATTGTTGTCATTCACCATGGCATCCCAGGCGGCACTTGCAGATTAGCTCATCTATCGACATCTGACACATAAAGAAGTGGAAAAAACGTTCTTTTCTGAATTACACATCACATAAAATGCATCAAACAGAATTCAAAAAGTTACCGTAGGTATGATTTATGCAATATTTTACTTCAGGAAGGGTGTCAGGCCATAGAGCCGTACTCCACAGTTTAGTTCTAGCCACAAGACTATAATGGAATAATTCTCGAAACAATTATATGGACATAGCAGTGGGTAGAGCCAAAAAAAGTTACTATGATATACATACGAGAAGGCATCGTCGCCGATAGTAAGCAAGGATTCGAGCGTCGAGAGCCACGAATGATGAAGAAATCTTCTCCGTCTCCCTCAGGCGATCGTTCATTTGATATGCTATGTTTAGAAACGGCAATGCTTCCATGTACCTGCAGCACATTTCACGTCACTTTCACTAACAGTAAGTGACGATGCAAAACACGGTTGCAGGGTTACCACTTTCTAGACTAAATAAAATTCCCTGACATCTCCCTGATTTTTCCAGTAGGGCAGGCAAAGATTAAACGCTATGGTCAACAATCGTTGCTCCACATTAATTAAAAACCGGCAAAATAGCACGAGCTTTCAGGATTCATCACTTAATAAATTGTGGTTGCCACTCTAGCTGCTCTAACAACGAGTGTAGCAAGGAAAAATAAAAAAAGCAAGATAAAGATCATATAGTGCAAATATGCACACTGTTTATACTTTATACTTTCATTAATCTTTATTACAGTTTTCCTGGACATTTCACTAACTTTTTAATTTTCCCTGTTCTCTGACAATTCTGAAATCCCCTGACTTTTAGAGGTTTTCCAGGTGAGGGTCAACCTGACTTGATAAAAGCAATAAACACAGCATCACACTACACAAGCAAATCATCAATCACCATATGCAACGTATTTGAAACGTAAAAAAAAATCAACCAATGCAACAACACTGCTGGAAATTTTCGTCCAACCTCTTAGTATGGAACGCTCGAACGCCGCTGACAAATGCGAACACTGTCTCGCGGAAGCTGCGATATTTCTGGTGCCAGTGCTGCACAGAAATGAACAGAGCAGTCAGAACGAGGTATTACACAATAGGCAGAGTTAAAACAAACGTGTACAGCATGAGCTCTCTGTACAATACAAACAGTCCAAGTTCTTCTTTTCATTACTGACCACTACCTGGGGCTGCATAAATTCAATGACCAAATGTTGACCAAACTGGTATGGCCATTTGGCTTCATGGTAACTCAGTGCTCTCTGTCAACAATCCGGCCTGGTAAGCAATCTTACTATCGTGCACAGAAAGTCTGTTTGTCTGTCATACCCATCTGGCACTTTCTGTGTCACGAACCCAGACTGGCATTTGAGTCATTGGGTAGGCACAATCGATACTGCAAATAATCATGTTCATCTTTACGAAAGAAAAGCTGTGTTATATGACACAGCATGATAGCAGCACATTGGTCCTGTGAGTCGCACATTCTGTCAACTGACAAAAAACTATCGACGCAAGAATGGTAAGATCAAAACATTAGGATGCACTGCTCAGCGGTGGGAGTTAAGCCTAGCCGAAAAATTTGTTTCTTGAGAAGCATCAGTGGTAGATAGTAACTGGCATTTGCACTCCGCTGTCTTGTACACCATTCAGCCACATAACACAATGTAACAGTCATCATTACATCAGTACTTTGGAAGTTATCACGACAACACAACAAGCACGGTACAACCTGACAAGATGTCGCAATATCAGTCTGCTGATCAAGCAGTTTACGCTTTTCGCATATGGCATCCCGAAGCAATTTCGCACTAGGAACAAACAACAATCGACAATACACCACTACTGGCCAGCAAAAACACAGATACTATTGCTATTTTCAATTCTACTTTGAACAATAATCCGTCACTTAAGAACTAGTGCAATGTTCCCTACAGACTACAGAGACTGCCAATGCACTAAAAAATTAAACATCCAAACAGATACATTATTTGCTTATTTCAACAACTGTCATGATGTATAAAGTAAGTGCAAAAATCACTGTCACGAGCGAGACAAGAAGCCCAGCTGTCACTAGGGAGGGCCGACCATTTCTGAGATATGAATAGGACTGGTAACGATTAAAATTTTTTTAATAGTTAACTTTTTGAAATTTAACGATTAATTAATCGTAAAATTTAGTTAAAATTCAGTCATTGAAAATGTGTTGTTTAAACCATAATATCAATAAAAAAGTCACTGTAGAGTTACATGC
>Ga0209454_1004959_pt1 | contig 10101 bp, 5 predicted proteins | sample WorMetHERISLAND1_2_FD_187400 | JGI IMG/M metagenome (GOLD analysis project Ga0209454, IMG submission 187400) | Marine gutless worms symbiont microbial communities from Max Planck institute for Marine Microbiology, Germany - Olavius geniculatus... | ecosystem: Host-associated > Annelida >... | reverse complement strand
GGCCGCATAGTGCGCTGCGGTATCATTAGCTCATGCCAATCAGCTGCCACTTCCAAGATTGTAAAGCGCTTCTGGTCTTGAAGAAGCATGTAAGAAGCGCTATAGCAAGTACGTGGACTTTACCTTTTTACCTTTACAGTACGAAAAGCACTGTAAGTTCTAAATGCTACTGAACACGTAAACAATAATACAAAATATTACTTACAAGATATCTACAAGATCACTCAAACAACATTATTGCGATCAATTTCACTGCATACTCTAGTAATGTGAAATTGTCTACAAAATGCTACTAAAGCAACTGCTGTTTATTTTCTGCAGAAATAGTTGGCACTTTCTGCTACAGATAAAATCATTCGCAGTCAATAAAGCAATTTTCAATAGCAATTATAAATACAGCTGTTGAAGCGTTAACGCATTGCGTTAATTTTTTAACACATGTGTTAACACGTTAATAACGCATCACTAATATTGCTGATATTGTAGGTAAGCTGCATCGAGAGGGTGACTGGAATGAAGCCCACGAAGTCGTGCCTGCGTCACAGGAGCGTGGCAGCAGTAACGGAATGGCAACAAAACAATTTCTAATTACTTGAATATTATTTGATCGTCAATTAACAACAGTTTGATGGAATATTAGATCTCCTGCTTCACAGAATTTAGTAATGTGCATTAATTTTTTTAATGCGCATTAATTTATCAAGGCACTAATTTGACAGCTCTAATTATAAACAGTGTAAAAAATGGCAGCACATTCATATATTCAGTACTACACTAATTACGTAACTTGACACATTTACATGAAGCAAGTACTGACGTAGATCCAAGATTTGACACGTACCTGTGACTAGCACCAACGAGAACCAGCTTTGAAGCCGTGTTGCTGAATGAACCAAACAAGCCACCACTGCCATCATCACGCGACATCATCATTGACACGATCAGATAGCAGAACTGTGAACCATACAGGAAACCACGAGATGCTGTAAACACACGAATAACATGGAACAGTTAGCTGATATGAGTAAATAATATACAAATGCTTAAACATCATCTGCATTATTGCATACAGTACCATTAACCACAAATTCACTGAAAGAATGCACTAACCTAAGCCATGCCACAGCAATGCAACCCAAATTACCTTAATTACTTTTGCTGAATATTACACTAACTAGAAAGCAGTCAGAGCCCGCACACATCCACCAAGGCCATGTTGTTCGGCATTACCATATATGGCATATTGGCAGCGGTATCCCTTATCTGCAAGACCCGCACGTCTTGTGAGCACTAGCTCAAATTTCCGGATCACCCCCAAAATTGAATCACTTGTAGTTTTTGCCATTCCTGACATTCTCAGAAAATTTCATAAAGATCCGTTCATAACTTTTTGAGTTATCTTGCTAACACACAGACAGACAGACAGACAGACAGACAGACAAAGTCTGGCAAAAACATAACCTCCTTGGCGGAGGTAATAACCTTCTGCAGCTTAGTAGTAGTGCATCAAAGTAACATATACATGTTTCAGTGCATCGTGACACTTGAATCTCAAATTGTGATGCAGAAATAATCTTACTTACTATAAATCATTATCTAACTAAGAATTTAGGTACATTTTATAATAATTCTTTTCTAGAAACCAAATTCTAAATTCAAACTGGTTACTACATTACGAGGGGCGGGCAAAAAGTTTTGAGCCTGAATGCATTAAACTACAATCTTTTTCACAATCTATATATCAGTGAAACATGGATTCTTCACTGACTACTATGAATCTGCTGCAGATATGGCGCCATCGTAATTTATGACGTCACACGGCATTAAACAAAAACGATTCTAAGCATCAACAAAAACGTCTCCAGTGAATAGCAGCCACCACAATGATCAGATTTTAGATTTCAAAACAAATAATAGTCACTGGGGGTGTGTTCATTACTTTTTGCAGAGTGGTCTTGGTGTACAAAAATATACTCATAAACTGGTAATAGCTGGGTAATAGTAGACGTAGGACTGGACTGCAGTGCCAAATTTGGGGGAGGGTGCATGGGGCTTGCTCCCAGCCCTTTGCACATCAAGGACCCATGCAACAGGTTGGATATCTTGAATCGTCCTTCATCAACACAACTAACATAATTAACAGTTAAATTTTAAATAATTTTTTTCTGATACTGTTAAATATTGACATAACGTCGTAATTGGCTGAAATGTAATTTGCGGCTACCACAGATTAGGCTATCGTATAATCACAAATGCAAACGAGAAATTCATAAACGTATTTGTCAAGGCTTTCACAAAATCGAATGCCACGGAGCCCCAGTTTGGCACATCCAGCTACAGACAGAAAAAAGTTTCGTGCAACAACCAGCCTGATTCAAACGCTGCTTAATGCTCTATGACGTCATAAATTACAAAGACATCACTTACATAACCGGCTCACATGAATGTGCAAGAAATGTATCTTTTACTGACATACAGACAATAAAAAGTTTTAGCGTAAATTAATAAGGCTTAAAACTTTTTGACTGCTCGCCGTATTTGTATGAAGTCGTTATTGACTCAAGCGTTCGTATTTGCAGCTAACACAAATTTAGGCTATCGCATATTCTCAAATGCAAATAAAAAAATTCACAAACATATTTGTTAAGGCTTTCACAAAATCAGATGCCACGAGGCTTTGCTTTGGTAAATCCAACTACAAACCAAAAAATTGTTATGACACAGTCAGCCTGATTTTCCGCTTTTTGCGCTAGCACTCCAAATAGTTTCGGTTTAAAGCTCTATGGCATCATAAATTACAGTGACGTCACATTTCCAACACCAAAAAGTATTAAAATCCGACAATCTGCCATTATGTTATGATCGATAAGTTTTTTTTGTGTTTTTATGCCTCACAGTGTATATGAAATACAAGACAATGAGTGCACTGCACACTGTCAACTATCACACATGTGGCAGCAGCTCGCGGCCATAATCCAGAAATGGCAACTAACAATTACGTCGCTGCTACTAAGCAACAGTAACTCATACTCAAATCCGCTTACCGAGCGCATCACCAAGGGTAACGATGCTTTTCCGGTCTAGTTCGGGCCGAGCGGTGGGATTAGACAATATGATGCTAAGATGTGGTCGCCAGTCTCCCCATTTCTCATCAGCACCCAGCTGAAATAGAAACAAATTCAATACTTAGTTTATAGTCATATATCAACAGTTGATAACATAATTATTTACTGACGAAATTACAGTAATAAATGACTGCATGTAATTATGAGCTAACTTAACAAACAAATGCAGAAAGAAACAAGTGCACAGCAAAGTTTTCTACAGTGCCCTGAAAAGTAATGGCCAGTAGCATCTAACAATTAAAAACTAGACCTACATAATATAAAACAAATATATACAATAAATCCTGCAAAAGAGTACAAAAGACAAATCCTAAAAAACTGTACAGTATAAAATACAAGTTCTAACATCCATACATCACATTAATTAAAAATGCGTGAATTTCGAGAAACTCACCGTAGCAGCGGCAGGTTGACGACCGGACATTATCTGGTACAGCGTTTGCAAGGGATCACTCATTTTCATTGAAGCATTCGCAAACCTGTTCAACGGATGACAAACTACATTCATCAACAACCACAGTCAGCTTATTCCGTGCCAGTCAAAAAAAAAACGGAATATTCTGTCAAATTAATCAGTGATAAATGCTAAAGAAAGCCAGGTACACTGTTGGTGCTTATAAATGTATCCAGCTGTTGTAGAGTACCTAAAAAAAATTTAAAAACAACAACTAATAAACATAAATATACTGAGGCTTTTTTAAAGTAAGTAAGTAATAAAGGAAATATTCTCAGCATCAACAAAGTCGATAATTTCACTGATCTACAAATATAGCAAGAAAAATTTCACTCAATTCAAAGTTGTGTGGCTGTGCAAGACAGTCCTACCACACATCACTCAAGGTGTAACTAAAAATGTCGTTTGTAATCCAAAATATTCCAGATAGCTGAACCAGCAATCGAGATAAAAAAGTAATTTAGTTTCAGTCATAATAATGACATGAAACCAGACAAAAAACCCTGTCTTTTTTGACCACACAGCAAAGACATTAAATGCTTTACAACTGATAAGAAGATTTCAAGGCAGTGATAAACAGCATGAAATACAGCACAGACTCAACAGTAACAGGTGTTTCCGTCACTATCATCAAGGATTACACTGACACTATCGTCATCTACAGATGACATACAAAGCTGCATAATCTGCGGAGCGGACAAACCTGGTTAGTATGCTGGCGTGAGTCTTTGCATCCATTTTAGACGCCAGAAAAAGAGCATGGCCCCACAAATTCCTCTTCACGGCCCACTCCAGTGCATCCTGGCCAAAAAAACATCCAACATTCAATAAAAGTGAGAAAAAAGTTTCATTATGTCCAAATCCTTCTGCATTGGCCTCTTGCCCATCTTGTTATCTTGACATCATTCCCTTCTAAAACTAGAAAGCAGTCAGAGCCTGCAGACCTCTGCCAAGGCCATGTTGTTCGCCAGGTAGCAGCACCATATTCGGTTTGGCAGCAGTTTCCCTTATGCCCCATTGAAAGCAATGTTAACGAAAATTTCAAAGTGATCCAGAATCCAGGATTCCTTCCGGATCACCTTCAAAATTGAATCACTGGTAGTTTTTGCCATTCTTGACAGTTCCAAAAAATTTCAGAAAGATCCATCCATAACTTTTTGAGTTATCTTGCTGACACACACACAGACAGACAAACAAACAAACAAAGTCTGGCAAAAACATAACCTCCTTGGCGGAGGTAACAAATAAGACCTTGAGACCAGGTTTCTACAGCAAGTGCCCTTTTCTGTTTCACAATATTTCCTTTCTGATCATTTGAAAGTCCCTTGAAACCAAGAAAGACAGCCTGAGAACCATCACAATGTTCCTAATGCAGATGTAAAAATGGCACAGCAAATTTCATACACAAAGCATGGAACATCGTAATATATCAAAATCAGAACCAAAAAAACGGAAATCCTCTAACGACATAAGCAAATCTGTTTCGTATGTTTTTCCACCTTTTTGCGACCATGAAGAAGCAAATGACGGAATCGGTCAATCAGCTCGATGGAGCTCACATCCACAGTGCTGGTGGACATGAGTCGATCTTCTGCGATGGATGAGTTTGCTGAAGCTTCCACAACTTGACTGGTGGCTGGTGCAGCGTTGGGTGCATATGCTCGAGACTGTGGCTCGTGGCCCTCTAGAAGTAAGTCGGCAATGTCTGTTCCCATCAGCGTCTGACACAGTCAACGTCACAGAAGGACATAAGTAGACAAAACATATCATCATAGTTACAGTTCCATATATTAAACAATACTCAACACAGACGAAGGCTGCCAGACTTTCTGCATATTCTTTGCAAATATGTTTTATGTTTCTTATAAAACAAAATAAAAATTCAGCAATTCACCATCATATAAATGCTGCAATAAGTCTTGGATTAAACTACAGGCCATAAAATAATTAGTTCCATGCTAAATTATAAGCAGTGATACATTGTCCTTGGTGTAAAATACTAGTTAATCTTCACATTCTGTACAGCGAACAGAATCCCCTAACTGATGTGAAACGAACTATTAGTAACTTTAACCAGGTATTGCGATAAATAATGTAAAAAAAAAACTTACGCCATTCTGTTTAATCAGCAGCTCCAGGAAACGCCACAAAAGCTCAGCAGACTCACTGTCTATTAAAGTACTATTCTGTCTGCATGCTGCCGACATGCTCTGGCAGAACAGAAGCACATCATTCTTGTGCGTTTCTACCCTGCAAGTACACATAACTGACACAAACTAACACAAAACATCTCTAGCAGCCATGTTCACATTACAAACTAACATAACACTTTAAAACAGTTACACAACTTGAACAATGTTAACACACTCTTTGCTGAGACAAACCAAGATGTAATCATTACAAACCCACAGAACAGTTATTACGCACTACACAGTGCTCCAGAGACTTGTTTAAAGTACTGTAATAAACATCTCGGAAATGGTGCAAAATAGATAACTAATAGAAAGTCATATGCAATGTGAGACACTGCTAAAGACATATCTGAATGAATTGTAGTCACTACAGAACACAGTACAAATAGGTGATACATGAGCAGAATGATTAAGACAATTAAGCCAACTTTAGCCGACTTACCGCACCAATGGGCCTGGAAAGTGTCGAAGATTACCAGCCTCTGGAGTGTGAGTCATCAGTTCACCAATGTCCACAATTTCCAGCAACGCTAGCTGACCATCACATGGACTGTTCGGCAGAACATGTAACAGCCGACCCGTAGGTCCGAAGGAAGCTCTTGCATGCGGGATGATGAACTTGTGTGGTGTCAGTCGGTGAGGTGCAGATGGTTCTAGCAATACAAAGATGCACAGAGATTCGTTCAAATATTCTCAGCCACTTCACCAGCACTCATTCAATTTAACACTGTTATACTTCAAAATTAATTAATTACTGCAATATGCTACTATGTGTAACAATTAACAAATAGCTAAAATGCTGAAAGGTTTACTTTTACTCGACTATTTAACTCCTATATATTTCTGAGATAATGTATAGCAAATAATATCAGGGCAAAGCAATTAAATATTACTACATTACAAGAAACACAAACATGATCTGTGTTACATTGAATACTTCGGCAGGAAAGCACACAGTGTTCTTTTTTTACACATGATAAAGCTGACATCTACAAGTCTACATACTGTTGTTGCATAAACAATTGTGTTATTCAGATTCTACAAATATGTTAGCAACTAAACCACAGCTTTTTTTGTAACTGAAGCAACTGTTCATTTTGTGCATATGCTCTACTGCTAATAATGCTGACCTTCTGGCATTGCTTGTGGACCTTTGTAGAACTGGTCATTAGCATAGTTCTCATACATCGGTTCTTGCAAGTGATCAATTGGCGAAGGCACATTGCCGCTCACAGCACTCCCAGGTCTTGAGCCTCGGTGGAACGCTCGCGCAAACTGATCACTGCCAAACGAACAGCACTATGCTGTGAGGCACCACCACAATTTAACAACTTTTCCATGTTGCTCAAAACCTGTGCCCACATTATTAAAACTTCAGAGTAAGATCTTAAAAAGATTTTTTATCTTGCGTTAAGAATTTGTATTTCGAAAACTTCTTACAAAAATCTTTTAGAGGGATCTTATTCAATGCACTAACCTAAAATTAGTAAATAATAAACTTGTGAAACCATAAAAAAAAATATTGAACAAACTCTGTTACTAGAAAATGACATGTAAAATGGTCGGCCGAAATCTGCTCGTTCTGAAGCAAACATTGCTGCTGTCGAGGAACTAATCTGTTTGCAGGAAGATGAGACCGGCCAACACTCTAGCAGCCGCAAGATTGCTGCCAAGCTCAACGTCAGTGACTGATCTGTCCGCCGTATCATGAAGCAGGAGCTGCATCTTACTGCATTCCATCGTGTGTCAGCACAAGTCATCAACGACGCCACCAAAGAAAAGCGATTGCAGCGTGCAAAGGCTTTGCTTCATCGCTTCAAAGTTCATGACAGAAAATGCCTATTCTTTACCGACAAGAAAAATTTCTATCTTAATCCGCTTGTCAGTTATCAAAATGATCGCGTTTGGACTTGTGGAAAGAAAGCCAGCATCAAGCAAAGTCGTCTTCTGGTTGAGTGCGAAAAGTTTGTGAAGCATGTTACGGTGTTGACTGGTGTGTGCTTCGGTGGAAAAGGACGGCTGCATTTTGTTGAAGAAAAGGCTAAAGTTGATTGCGCGTATTACGTTGGCTACCTGCTTTCAAATCTCGTCGAAAACTGCAATTGCCTGCTGCCCACCGGATTCATCTTCCAGCAGGACGGTGCGCCAGCACACACAGCGCGCAGCACACAAAACTGGCTGCAAGCCAACTGCCCAGATTTCATCATCAAAGACCAGTGGCCTCCAAATTCGCCGGATATGAACCCAATGGACTATCATGTGTGGGTGCAATGTTGGAGGCTTACCGCAAGCTTAAACAAAGTCGAAGACAATCGCCGAACTCAAGCAAGCGCTTCAGGTTATCTGGGGCAAACTGCCACAGTGACCAATCGACAAAGCTGTGAAAGATTTCTCAAAGCGACTTAAGGCTTGTGCTAAAGCTAGCAATGTACACTTCGAACATTTACAGTGCCAATGGAATTCTGGCATTTGATCATTAGTTAACTGTGTTGTTTCAACGATGTTATTAAATGAGTGTGTAGCCAGAATATTTTTGAATGCTGAAAAATCGGTAGGCAGTTGTGTTAAAAAGTCTATAACTTTGTCGTTTTTCAAGAAAATCAAATTTTATTTGACAGTTAGATGCAGAAGGTTTCAATAAATAAATCTGTAAAATTTCAAATTAAAATTCCAAACGGTTGCTGAGAAAAGAGCGAAAAACTAAGGGTTTACTTATTTGCTGCATCCTGTAGATCTATAAACAACTGGTACAACGAATTAATGAAAGTAACAAATGATTACTTACGCAGAAGACAGTTCTTCCAATGGTGAACTTTCTCTTGATGATGTGGATTGATGACTTCGGTGATCAGAAGCAATTTCCTGCTGAACTTCCTCATTTCTATAATACACCAGCATCACAGACTATCAGCAGTCTTAGTGCTATGCACAACTCTGCACAATTTTCACTGTTCAATAACCCAACTCAATGACTCTCATCTTGACACAGTATCTGCGCTTGAACCCCAGCTGGCCCAATACAACTTTTGTTGCCATGCACTTACAGAGCCGAGAAAACCAGTTATTGACCTACCAGCCACCAGTCAAGACATTCTGAAGCATTTTGGCATGGGACAAGGCTAATAGCATGCATAATAAGTGTAAAAAGCTCATGTCACATCAAATATTTGTAAGTTCGTTCAAAAACAGACCATGACTGTGACCACTTGATATGAATCTTATCATAAAATTCATGAAAAGTGCCATGCTGGGGCAGCCAGTGAGTAAAACCGAGTAAAAAAATAAAAAAGCAAGTCATAGGATATCAGTAGTAGAAGTACCAATAGATTACTTCACATTACACCTGGCTAAAACTAAAGAAACAGAATCAACTGAAACGTAACTGACACTATAGACCGAACTCAAACAAATTTCTGCAACATACATAACAACAGTACAACTAAAAACCGGTTGCCATAGAGAATACAAAAAAAGCTAAAACGCAGTTACCCCTCGCCATATGCTTGCTGTTGACCCTGCGGAACTCTCAGCTCTTCGTAATAGCCTTTGTAGTATGGGTGCATCGCATAGTAGTGAGCATAGTACGCCTCAGGACCATAATGAGAGTAGTATTCATAATCTGAAATTAAGACTTACAGCATTAACTATGCGTAAAATTAGCCTTAAACACAAACTGTACCGGCAGTCGAGTTGTTCTGCCCACACAGAAAGCTTATGTCTCAAGTGACTCAATGCGGTGATACACACTACATAATGTCAAAAACATAAAATAAAAATTTTTGTCGAGGTTATAGAACAGTGACGATGAGTAAAATGAAAGAAAATGCCACAAGTAAACAAAAATTCATTGTTTATTATTTTTGCTAGTCGAACTAGGCCAGTGTGGGTTTGGATACTGTATTCAACACCTGCATGCCAGCCACGTATTTGAAACTATACATATGGTAGACAGTAGACACACAGATAAAATGCCTATGATTAGATACATACAGCATACCCCATTACCCCATATATCTACACTATCATAACTTAACTACAAAGTGGGCTATAAAAACGTGGCACTTTACCCATATCTTTGCCAATTATTGACCAATTTTCAAAATTCTTTCACTGGCACACTCTGCAGACAATTTGCAATAATGTGATTATTATATATCCCACTACACCGCAAATGCATCTCTACACTGCCTTGTAAAACATGAATGTAGTAAAAAATAATGATACTAATTAACATTTAAATAGATGAAGAAAACATTTCAGACCAACATTGCGGTGAATGATTTGAATGACACTGGACTGCGTTAGACCCACACAGTCTTGTGTCATACAG
>Ga0209454_1004957_pt1 | contig 10103 bp, 8 predicted proteins | sample WorMetHERISLAND1_2_FD_187400 | JGI IMG/M metagenome (GOLD analysis project Ga0209454, IMG submission 187400) | Marine gutless worms symbiont microbial communities from Max Planck institute for Marine Microbiology, Germany - Olavius geniculatus... | ecosystem: Host-associated > Annelida >... | reverse complement strand
TGGCTTTTTTGAGTAGTAGTAGTAGTAATAGTAGTAGTAGCTGTTGTTGTTGTTGTTGTTGTTGTTGTTGTAGTATTCTGTGTTGTAGTACTATTTTGTTGGCATGTCACTGTAGGAACTGGAAGGTTTGTTGGAGTGCAACAGAATAGCTCACAAGCTGCTGAGTGAATACATGTCGTTAAACGAGTTTGACGCAATGTTCCGTGAAGCCAACCACAACGTCTCGGCTCCTTATGGACGAATCACGCTTCATGTCTTCTGGGAGCTCAACTACGACTTTCTGCCCAACTACTGCTACAATGCTGCTACTAACCGGTCAGTTGTAGTGGTTGCTTTAGTGGTAGTAATAGTACTTGTAGCAGTAGTAGTAGTAGTAGTAGTAGTAGTATTAATTGTTGTTGTTGTTGTTGTATTGTTTTTGTTCTGGAAGCCTAGGTTGGTGAAATTTTCCAAAACCATTATTTTACAAGGTAGTGTAGCAACACCTGTTAGGTGTGTTGGGAAGTTCAATGACAGTTTTGTTGCTTTTTTTTGTTTTTTTTGTGTCCAACTACTGATTACAACACTGCAACCTACTGGTCCGTAGTTGTGAAAGGTAAAAAGGCAAAGGTTGTCAATTTGTATAGCGCATCGTCGTGTATACACGCCTCTAATAAGCTTTTCGTCACTAACCACAGTCGCCGATCGCACAGCCGCCGCGTGCAGCCTGCTAACACAGGCTGCCGCACCAGCCGACCAGGCAGCCCAGTCAGCTGTACAAAGGTCCCCACCTTCCGTAACCCGTATAATGGGTTGCTACTCATTTAACCAACCCAGGAGGTATGGCAGGCTGAGTTGGCCTTGTTGGTTGACTGATAGCGGACGCCGTACCCACAATGTGGTCACACGGCAATCCATCAGTCTAGCACAGGATAAGGAAAGTCCGCCGGCCAGGATCGATGTTCTAACCACTATGCTACGCCACCAACTAGTAGTTGCTGTAGTAGTAGTAGTATTAGTAGTAGTAGTTGGTGTAGTCGTTGTCGTGTAGTTGTTGACTTGCATGTCTTCTGGGAACTTAACTATGTTTTTATGGAACATGTTGCGATGCATTGGTTGGTGAAATTTTCCAAAAATATTATTTTACAAGGTAGTGTAGCAACACCTGTTAGGTGTGTTGGGAAGTTCAACGACAGTTTTGTTGCTTTCATGCCAAATTTTATCTCAAAGAGTCTTTCAGTGCAAGAATTTTTAACATCAGTCATAGTTTTGGCAAAGATATGACAAGTAGTGCAAGGTATTGTTTTTTCATAGGTCACGGCATGTAAAGATAAAATTTTAATATTTTGCATGAATGTGATATGCAATGCATAATTGTCATATGGTGTTGTTAATTTGTAGCTTTGTCAAGACAGCAATCTCGTTTACGCAGCCAATACAGCGTGACAAAGCTCCAAGCACATCGTATCAGTATCTCTGGGGAACGAAGGTAATTTACTTTTTGGCATGGTTGATAGTAACTTCAGTATCTCTGATAATAACTTTAGTCGGTCTTGGTCTCGAAGCAAATGAAAGACTGTTTTTGTTGTACCGCAAAAAGTATCATAATATGGCTAAGCTGGTGGCAAAGATAAAGTAGCCTGTGTTTGAGAACCTGTGTAAAAAGTAGAGCATACATGCTTTACATGGATTGAACAATCAAACAGTTTCTACCGTCAGTCGGATAGTAAAATGATCATCGGCTTTCTTTTAAGCTGAGTAGTAAGAAATGGTGGTTATAGCTGTCAGTTTAGGCAGAGCTGTGTCTCATGGCATTTGGCTTGGTTCATAGGTTGATGTCCACCTGGTGATGATGCCTTGATTCAGTTCATCAAGTGTACCAAAGTGATCTGAACTTTCACATCAGTGTCAGTGTCTTGATGACCGCTAGGGACTGCTATCCCAGGATCCCGAGTCTTGGGATCCCGGTCGTTTTCACCAATCCTGAATCCCGGAATTGGAGACATCTCAAGCTTGGGATTTTGGGATTACCAGAATTTGTCAAAGTTGTATTTTTTCCATTGTTAAATAATACAAATAACAATTTTGGCCGTCTGATGTGGGTTAGAGTTTTGCTTCTTGCTGTGCACTGAATTTGAATTTTGATAGTTTGGTCAATTTCATATACCATCTTTAGGGTCTTACTGCATCTTATGAATGCAATAAGTCTGGTGGGATACTAAAATAATTTGTAAGCCTTATCCTGGAAACAGGATCCCAGGATTACAATTTTTTTCGATCCTGAATCCTTGAATTGAGAATTCAGTCCCGTGATATCGATCACAAATGACCACATCGTGAATTTTGTCATTTGCTGTTACCGTTACCCTTGCACAATACAGTCTAGGCTGTGGTGAAAATGCTGTCACTGGCATGTTGTGTTTTGCTGTTTAGTCTTTGTTGTCGTCTTGATCTTGTTTCAGTTTCAAGCAAAGTGAAACATATGTTACCGCTTATTGATGTCTGGCATTGCTTTGTGACAGGGCCTAAGTAACTGTTACAACGTCATCTACTCGTTGTATTCGGGGTTCGTCGGAGCACCTCATTTCCGTGTCGTAGCAAAGCTGCTTGGTTACCAGGGCATCGCTGTTGTCATTGAAGAATTGCTCAAGATCGTCAAGAGCTTGGTCAGTGTAGATTCAGTTTCTCTCTGTGTGTTCTAAAAGTTGTTTCTGCAAAAAACATCTTTTTTACTTGTAATTAATGTGCGAAAGTTTGCTTGGATTATAACAAGAGACACAATGAGCAGACACAATTCATTAGATGTCATGCAGATATCTTTCTGTAGCAGAGTTATTCTGGTGACTTCACCGACAACACAGATGTGTTCCAGGACAGTGAAAACCTGGTGGAATTCTCGATCTTCTTGAGGCATTTCCAGCTGGATTAATAAAATTTTAATCATTAAATTTTCGACTAAGGTTACGTCACAACAAAAATGATAAAGATACATTTGGTGAAAAGTATGATAGACAATAATCACTTTGTTCAGAGAACGTGAACATTTTAATCTGTTTACAAGACTGGATGAAACACATCCTTACTAATTGTCTTGCCATTGCCCCTTGTGAAAGCTGCAAGCCGAATATTCATACAAAGTTGTTCGACAAAGACATGCTCATTCTTGCACAGTTACTGCTGTTACTTTTGATCAAAATCAATGACTAATTAATTGTTTTTGACAGTTTAACTTTTAAGACTTTTTTTATCATTGCTATCTGTGCTTATGGTCATTGCTGTATGTGTCTGCTGCAGCTGCAGGGAACATTGATGGAGTACGTGAGGACATTACTGCGAGTGATGCCAAAGTCTTGCAAACTGCTGCGCTACGACTATGGTTCACCAGGTAACTAACTCTGTCTGTCTGTATCTGGTCAGCTCAGCTGGCCATTACTTCCTGGTGCAGTGAGTATCATAACTAATTGTCTTGTTTATCTTCGGTTTCACGATCAGTATGGATCTTCAGGTTACTAACTTTTTCTCTCTTTTTCTCTGGTCCAGCAGCTTGTTTATCCATTGCTTGCTTTAATCAACTCAGCCTGGCCAATCTTTTCAGGATAACTGCAGTGAGTACCAGGAATTAACAGTCTCTGTGTTGCATTGACTCTCCCACTGCTTCTGATGACTATGGATCGCTGGGTAGTTAATTGTCTGCATTTGTGTGTGGTCCAGTAGCTTGTCTGCCCATTGGTCTACTCAGCCTGATATCTCAGACCTCCATGACCTCCAGTTGCTTGTCATGTATATCCATTGGTGGCGTGGCGTAGTTGGTAACACGTTTCGGCTGAAACGAAGTTACTCTATGCCGGGCCCGGTTAGTACTGCGATGGGTGACTGCCTGTGGGCAGGTAAACCATCTCGGTGCGAAGCTTGCCAGCTAGGTCGACTCAGCCTTCAACCTTCCGTGGGACGGTAAAATGAGTAGTAACTCATTCACATGAGTTACGGAAGGTAGGGACCTTGGTACAGCTGACTGCGACATACAAATTGACGACCTTTACCTTTACCTTGCTGCATTGGTCTTTCTTCCATGGATAGATGCAGTGTTTACCAGTGATAGCTGGTGCATAAACAGGCCCATTTCGCGATGCTCTAGCCTAGTATCCGTGGTCGGGTAATGTAAGTTACAGTTGATAATGTTGGGAATTTTTTTTGTGACACTCCTGTGGTTGTTGCTGTCTCGATGACAGGTGTGCTGGGCTACTACCTGGCGCAGTTGAATGATATGATTCAGTATCCAGACCTCAGGACGGAAGTCTTCCAGTCATTCCGTGAGATCGGTAATGCCGTACTATTCTGCCTGCTCGTGGAACAAAGCCTCGTAAGTAGACTACGTTCTAATGAATGAATTTTTTTTATTTGTCAACAACCCATCCATTTTCACAGAAGAAAACATGTGATGGTCAAAAGGACATAAATGAAAGAAAAAAAATGTTTATGTCTTCATCATCACATGCTCCTAATTACAATAGACATAAAATATATAAAAAAAAATAAAATGGTGTTACAGTAATACAGATACGAGCACTAAAATATACAATTTTGTCAAATTATTTACTACTTTGACATCTTCTTTTATCTGAGCTGTTTATTGTAGTCTTCTAATCGTTTTTAGTCGCATTCTGGTGAATATCTTTTCTCATTTAGTGCCAATTCCTCTTTCTTTTTTTTCAACTGCAGGCCATCACTCACTCTTGGTCATTTTTCTTCCTCGGCTGTTTTTTTTATTGTTTTGTCAGGCCACCGTGTATGTGCAATTCCGCCGGTGAAAACCCGTGGCCAATCTGTGCTTGGCTGCATTTAGACAGAACGGATTAATGTTAACATCTCATCGTGGTGTATTTTGTGGATGTTTCAGTCTCAGGATGAAGTTTGTGACTTGAAGCACGCTGCTCCATTCCAGAACATTATACCAAAGCCGTTTGTCGACTACAAAGGTAACTAGGTTATATATCTAGACTTTTTTTTATCCAACTCTGTTTTCACCCCTTTGCTTATAATTTATGGGATTTTTTACTGTCGTAGTAATAATAACATTGTAGCATCTGCTGTAATGGGTTAAATCTCAGTTATCGTACTTCATGGATCGATGTGATTAATTTAGATCATGCTCATGTTTGTTTTTTGCCATGTAGTCCACCATTAGCAGTGGTGGCTTTTTGGAAGTGAATGAAAAAAGAGTATCGAGTTGAAAAAGATTGCTCGGCGATCGTCATAAAGATGCCAGTGTTAACAACGCAGTACAGTGTGAAAAGTGGCGACATTTTGTGGCTAAAATGTTGAATGTGAGGAATATAGTTGCCCTCTACTGGTCACATTTAGTGCGTAGATGGTTGACGGTTTTGGAGAGGTAAAATTTCTAAACCATCTCAGCATGTAACCAGCCAGCCAGGTCAACTCAGCCTTCCATCATACAACACTTACAAACTCTTATCTCCTAAAGGGAGAGAGTCAGCCAGTATGTGAAGCTTGCCATTCTCCGCTCACAGTTAAGCACATTTTGGTAGACTGCACCCGTTACAGTGCAGCACGTCAGAGATATTTTGGAGTGAACACACTCAAGGACGTTTTTGAAAATGTTGCATCTCGCAACATCATCGCTTATGTTAAAGACATCGGCTTTTACAATCGTATATAATGTTGTTTTATATTAGCTTAATAGCCTTGATCTTAACAAGTATTTTAACTTTGCTTTTAATACATATATTAACTGCTTTTAACTAATTTTAACCACGTATGGCACTGAATGGCCTATTTTGTGCTGATGTGCCGTTAAGAAACTACTCACTCACTCACTCACTCCCCAACTACAATAAGTCATGGCAGGAATAGCAAAAAGCACAACTACCCCGGCTCACATGACTACACTGCAAGTCAGGTCACATCGCCCTGACCAAGCAAGTACTGTGGGGCTCATCAAAAGATTTACGGTCCCCTCAGTTAATCACCTGGCAGCGACCCAACCTGTTCAGCAGACAAGCCGCAGGAGCAGCGCGGCCACACCACCCCTGCCACGTCCCATAGCCAAACGGGGCAAAGGAGAGCCCATGCAGGACTTCCAAGCCCGGCAGGAAAACCGTAGTCCCAAACTGCAATGCATTCGGTATCTACTGGAAATCCTTGTCTGACTCGTCATCCTCGCAAGAGTCTCTCCAATGCCCCGCCCAACCCAAGACACGACAAGGACAGCGAAGCCACACAGCGCACACGACCAGACCACAGACCAGGTGGGCACCAACCAAGCAATCAGCCATGGGTATCTGTAAGATCCCAATGATCCCCATCAAGGCATGATCTCAAATCAGCACCCTTAGCTGGCTGAGAGATCAACCTTCCTTGAACTGCAACAGTCCACAGTATAACCTCAAACCAGCACTTTAAGCTGTCTGAGGGGTCAGCCTTCTTATGCTGCTTCATAGAAGTAGCTACTGGGTACTGTTGGTCCACGGTGCCTTATTCTGTATTATTCGGCACAACCCTTCAGAGTTACCTCACAAAGGGCTTCCTCCATCGGCCAGCCGGAGGACGCGCCCCTATACGCCGTAGTACCACCAGCTCAGGGAAGTTAGGCTTACGGCTAGCCTTAGAATTCCTGCTGGGATGTTAAAATTGCGATTACGCCGAGCTATGCCTACCTGGGAAGTTTGGTGTAGATGCTAGGCTACCCAAAATCTAACCCTGAACCCAACCTTAATCAAGTCAGTTTTCCCTGTACTGCGGTGTGGCACGTTACGGCGGTATAACATAACACCGTCGTAGACACGTGTGAAAATGTTCATCAAACCGCAGTTTTGAATATATACACGCGCAAACAAAGCAGATTGCAGCATGTAATGCCTGTAGTATACCTTCACAGTATACGACATGTTCCTCATTGAAGCTTGCACGACTGCTTCTATGTGCTGTGTCTTGTCATCAAAGAAAAACTTCAAAACCCGGTCATTGGCAACAGCATTTTCTGACTTTCGAGATAATTTCACCTTGCCCTAAACATAATTAGCCCATACACAAATTGAAACAGCCATATCTAAAACTACACCAAAACAAAACATTGCCAAAACTTTGTCTCTGGAAGTGCCAAAAACGAGGGATTCTGGGTGCTGGATGTAATGTATCTGACGGCCCCTATTGTTTACTCAGACGTCTGTTTGCATTTTTTGCATTCTAAATATAAACAATATGCTTCAGTAATTACATGATTACCTTTTAACTTACCACAAGTGGAGACCATCTGTGTTTACAAAGTTTTTAGTGGACTTCTACCACTCTCTACAGTGGAAGAAGACTTCACACAGACTTCTGATTGTACTTCTGTTTGGGGTTGCTACAACGAAACTGTGATGATTTGTGTATGTTTGTGTATGTTTGGTGGCGTCGGAAGACTAATCACGGCCAGTTTTTTGTGCCACAATTTGCACTTAATATAAAACAACTACTTTGTCTGCTGACAGCCGTTCAACATCTGGTCATAAACATTTCACATTTGGACAGGGAAGATCGGCTCTCGGCGGCTGCGGTTCGTGTTATGACGACTGACATAATTGTTCTGAAACCAGTTGAGAATGGGCTGCAGGTCTGCACTGACGCCATCAGTCTCATTAGCCAGCTGATCCAGCACACCATCCACCGAACTGGCTGGCACAAAGGCGATGGCAATGGTCATTTTAACCTCCATCGCAAATTCTGTATCACTGTTGTATCTGCAGCAGCACAGAAACGTTCGTAAGCATGATACTATAGCTAATGAAACGTTGGCACATTCTTTGTTGGTGGAGAAGATTTGCAGAGCTTCAGGCGGATAGTCAGTATCATTTGGTCTGTTTTAAGACTGTTGAGCATTGTGATGTCAGAATCTGTCTTAAGCATTGAAGTTCATTATGTCTGTTTCTAGCTAACTGCTAGACAGCAATTCTCGAACTTCGGGCGTCGAATAGTCTAACATATCGTGCGACATAGTAGGTGTTCTTTTTTCCAGCGGCATGGTGTAGCTTATGCTCGCTCATGTATGACGTTATTGGCTGGGTTTTAATTCTTGCAGCGACGTTGGTCGCACTGGAGACTGCGTATTGGCAGAAGATTGACTCGTTGGCAAAGCGCAGTGAGGAGTTACTGTGCTCAACCATTGCTGTTGTTATCAGCGTCACCAAAATGAGTTGGATCATAGGCACTTCAGAAATCTTTTAGGTCTTTAGAGCACCAAGCCCCACCACCACATTCGGCTCTAGGCGCCTCTGTAACTGCATCTGACAAGGTAGCGTTCAGTATTTCCATTAAGCCTTCCATGGGCAGCTCGTTTTTGTTTAGAATCTGGAAGTCGTTGGTGAGCTCGACTGGGGTGTTGGCTTGTGGTGGAGATTGGCTTTGGCTGGTACTGGGTTTTTGGATCTGTGAATAAAAATGTAATAAATGAACCAAACTTTACTTGAAAACATTGCTAAATAAGCTTATATACATCATAAAGTTATTGCTGTCTGCAAACGCTAAGCAAAAAAACAAGTGTTCACAAGAATAACGTTGGTCAACAGTTAAGCGTACTGGTCGTGCTGTCAGTGCGCTTGCGCTGGAACTGCTAATTGCCGCCATTCGGCGTCGTCGGCACTGTCAGCGTTCCGTCCGTCGATGTCAGAGTCTTGACAGTCGTCGACGCAGGGAAGCGGTAGCAGGCATCAGCTGCTCGCTGGCGCTGGCTGGTTGACTGGCAGCAAAGCTTGGTTTAAGCTCCAAGTCACCGCGACCGTACATGACACGGTCTGCTTCGTCATGCTGCAGCTACACCAGCTTCTGCAGCGTCGTTATCAGCTGACACAGCTGCTGGGGTCCGCCACCGAACTGACTGACTGCTTCAGAACGCGGTTGTTGCCCTCACAGTTGTTGTTCGTGCAGCGCGGCTTACCAGCAGTGATGTTCTGTCTGAGTAGAGGCAACGTACGACGCTTCTGGTGCAGCTGACAGCGGACCGGCTCGGTAACGGTCGACGGCTGCGTCGAAATAGGCGACGTCATCACTGGCGACCAAACCGGTGTCACCAAAAATACCTCCGATTATCTCACGTCGTCACACGCTTTTCGACGCAGCCGTCCAGCTTCTGAATGACTCTCTTTTATGTGTCGCGTGCACACGACAAGGGATGCCTGTGGGAAGCAGCATTGTATAGCTCTACGCATCGCTGTTTCTTTGTCGGAGCCGATTGTTAGTTTAGTGATGTCACAGTCCGTCAGTCGGCCAGCCAGTCGCGAAAAAAATAGTGGTAGGTGTTGTAATCCGAATGACCATGGACAAAATGGGCCCAAGAAAGACGGGTGTTTCAAGCGTCCGCTTGCGGCACAAAGCAGTGTTCTTATACACGCTGGGTGTCACGTAAATGGCTCCGAGATTGTAGGTCTTGTCAAAGCCCAGAACGCTTCCGTTCCGTCGAGCGAAGCAAAAGCCCCGTATTTCTTTTATCTGTCTGTCTGTATACAGGACGATGCTCGGCACTCAGTGATGAGTGAATTCGACGCGACGAACACGTCGGAAATCATACCGACGACCGCTTGGACCTTGTCCGCAAACGTCGAGCAGACGTCAAGCAATTAGCATGTGCATTTTGAATACATTTGTAAAACTGCGTCTGGAGACAACTATAAGACGATTTTTGTAGAATTTTCCTCCATTTTATTACTGCGCAATTATCTGAACAGAGCTTAGACAGAGAGTGAGTCAATCGACTGTCAGAAAGCCTAGAAGCCTAGAAGTGACGTCAAGAGGCGTGGATATCTCGCGCTTAACTGAAGTCACAGCGAGTTTCTGGCTACAGGCTGTAGCCCCCAAAATGTAAACACACTCTTAGGCTCCACCTCCAGGCCAACAGGAACCAGTGTACATCTAATAAACTTTACAGTGTGCAGCCGGCCGTTGGTCGCAGTGTTAGTTCGTCACTGGGCCGCTATGACTCAGTCCTCATCAACCATCTTCGAATTGGTCATACAAGACTTACAAACTCTCATCTCCTAAAGGGAGAGAGTCAGCCAGTATGTGAAGCTTGCCATTCTCCGCTCACAGTTAAGCACTTTTTGGTAGACTGCACCCGTTACAGTGCAGCACGT